>ERZ780162.478-NODE-478-length-32113-cov-8.831119_pt1 | contig 32113 bp, 19 predicted proteins | sample MGYA00511474_ERZ780162 | MGnify/ENA primary metagenome ERZ780162 (study PRJEB29588, sample SAMEA2143633) | human gut metagenome | biome: human gut; feature: human-associated habitat; material: faeces | place: Denmark | collected 2008/2010 ...
AACGCCGGTGCCGGTGCAGGCGCCGCCGGCGGTCGGGTTGGAGGAAGTCACGAACGGGTAGGTGCCGTGGTCCACGTCGAGCATGGTGGCCTGGCCGCCTTCGAACAGCACGGTCTTACCCTCGTCGAGCGCCTTGTTGAGCACCAGGGAGGTGTTGGCCACGTACGGCTTCAGGCGTTCGCCGAGCTTGAGCAGCTCGTCGGTGGTCTCGTCCACGTCAATCGGGCGACGGTTGTACAGCTTGACGAGCATCTGGTTCTTCTGATGCAGGCTGGCCTCGACCTTGTCATGCAGGTGCTCCGCGTTGAACAGGTCGTGCACGCGGATGCCCACGCGGTTGATCTTGTCGGCGTATGCCGGGCCGATGCCACGGCCGGTGGTGCCGATCTTGTGCTTGCCGAGGAAGCGTTCGGTCACCTTGTCGAGCACGCGGTGATACGGGGCGATGATGTGCGCGCTTTCGCTCACCAGCAGTCGGGAGCAGTCCACGCCACGGCTTTCAAGGCCGTCAATCTCCTGGAACAGCACTTCCGGATCGACGACGACGCCGTTGCCGATGACGGGGGTCGTCGTCGGACTGATGATGCCGGACGGCAGCAGATGCAGCGCATACGATTCGTCGCCGACCACCACAGTATGGCCAGCGTTATTGCCGCCGTTGAAGCGGGCGACGTAGTCGACCTTCGTGCCGATCAGATCCGTTGCCTTGCCTTTGCCCTCGTCTCCCCACTGGGCACCGATCAAAACAATTCCAGGCATGTTGTTGCACCTCCGTGCGTACGCGATTCTGCCTTAAGCCTTGCGCCTAAAGCCTTACAAAGGTTACTCTTCACCCTCTACCGGGTCTGAGGGATGCTCACGGCTCCGGACCGACCGTAATCGGATTGCAACCGGTCCGAAAAACAGACCAGAAAACGCCCGAAAACAGTTCGAAAGACCGTTGGCTAGTTCAGCGCGCGCCCGGCACTGCCGAGCTGCTTGCATGCTTCGACCACACGCGCGGCCATCGCGGATTCAGCTTCACGACCCCATGATCGCGGATCGTACAGCTTCTTGTTGCCCACCTCACCGTCGATTTTGAGCACCGAATCATAGTTGGAGAACATGTGACCGGCCACCGCACGGCTGAATGCGTACTGCGTATCGGTGTCGATGTTCATCTTCACCACGCCGTAGCTCACGGCCTGCGCGATCTCCTCCGGCGCGGAGCCGGAACCGCCGTGGAACACCAGGGCGAACGGCTTACCGGGAGCGACATCCAGCGAGTGCGCGGGGTCGGGCATTTCGCCGGCCTTGATCGCGAGCGCGACCGTGGTCTGGATTTCGTCGAGCAGTTCGGGGCGCAGTTTCACCACGCCCGGTTTGTATGCGCCGTGCACGTTGCCGAAGGTGAAGGCGGCCATGTAGCGTCCGCGCTCGCCGAGGCCGAGTCGTTGCGCGACGGTGATGCCTTGCGCGGGCGTGGAATACAGTTTGTCATTGATTTCGGCGCTGTGCCCGTCTTCTTCGCCACCGACCGCGCCGATTTCGATTTCCAGCACGGTGTGCGCGGCTTGGGATTTGTCGAGCAGTTCTTCTGCGATGTCGAGGTTTTCATCCAGCGGCACTGTGGAACCGTCCCACATGTGTGACTGGAAGGTCGGTTCCTGACCGTGCTTCACCTGTTCGACTTCATGGTCGAGCAAGAGGCGCACCCATTCGTCCAAATACTGTTTGGCGCAGTGGTCGGTGTGCAGGGCGATGGTGATGTTGGGGTATTTCGCCGCGACTTCGTGCGCAAAGGCTGCGAAGGCAAGCGAGCCGGTGACGCGGTCGTTGACGCGTTGCCCGGAGAAGTAGGCGGCGCCGCCTACGGAGACTTGGATGATGCCATCGGATTCCGCCTCGGCGAAACCCTGGAGTGCGGCGTTCAGGGTCTGCGTGCTGGTCACATTGATCGCGGGATAGGCGTAACCGCCGCGGCGTGCGGCGTCCAGCATTTGCGCATAACGTTCCGGCGTTGCAATAGTCATGCCTCCATTATCGCCCAACCCTATCCCACTTGTCATGTGACAACATTCGCCATCTTTCCTTTCCGTTTTTCCGACCGTCCGCTCCATATCCAGGTCGCCCGCCCCACTAGGGCCATATGCCGAGCGTTTTCGTCTCATATCCCGACACTTGCGGGACCGACCAATAAACATGGCGAAACCATTGCGATCGTTCCATCGGAAGTCATAGAATATCCACCGGATCGCGCGACGAAGAGCCCAACCGGGTGTTCCCGCACGGGCATGCCGCCGCACGTAGATGTTGCGACCAATACCCGCGAGGAGGCTTGATGCACCAGGTTTTCGCCATCTTCCTTCGAGACGTAAAACGCATTCTGAAGAACCCCGTGGCGCTCGTCGTCACGCTGGGTGTGGCCATCATCCCATCACTGTACGCATGGTGCAATATCCTCGCCAACTGGGACCCGTACGCGAACACGGGCAACATCCAAGTCGCTGTGGCGAACGAGGACAAGGGCACAACCTCCACGCTGGTCGGCCATCTCGACGCTGGCCAGCAGACCGTCAACCAGCTTAAGAAGAACCATCAGCTCGGCTGGCGTTTCGTTCCCAAGCAGCAAGCCATCGAAGGCGTGGAATCCGGCAAATACTATGCGGCGATCGTACTGCCGGAAGACTTCAGCTCCAGACTAATCGGCACCGTCACCGGTAAAGGCGGCCGACCGTCGATCACGTACTACATCAACGAAAAGCTGAACGCGATCGCGCCGAAAATCACCGATACGGGCGCGACCACGATCGACGAGCAGATCAACACCACTTTCGTTTCCAGCGTGGCCGACGCCGTGGCAAAGGAAGTGAAGGAGGCAGCGGGAGAAACCACCGGCAGCGTGAAAAGCGCGCAAAGCGACGTCATCAACGATCTGACCGACACCATCAACCAGCTCGAAACCGTCCAACAGCAGCTGCGCGACACCCGCTCCACGCTCGACAAGGCCCTCACCACCATCGATTCGGCCAAACAGTCCAACATCGCGCTCGCCTCGGAAATCACCAACTCGCTTGACACCGTCGGCAAGGCGTCCGACTTGCTGAGCGAGACGCGCACACAAACCGAACGATTCTCGAACACGCTGGTCGGAGCGCTCGACAACGGCAGCACGCAACTGTCCGGCCTGCAGGTCAACGTGAGCAATGCCACCGGCACCGTGCTCAGCGGACTGAACACCACGCAGGACGCGCTCGACCAAGTGTCCAGCACCATGCATCACGTCAACGCCACCACCGGCAATGTGCTCGACGGCGTGGAGAAGGCGTTGCAGGCCAGCCAGCTGGATCCGAACAGCCAAACGTATAAGGATCTTTCCGCGCAGCTCGCCGAAGCCCGCAAACAGCTGACGTTCCAGCAGCAGCGCATCGACACCTTCGATCAGGACACCACGGCTGCGATCAACGCGGGGAAGAACACCGCGAACGGGTTCAACGACGATGTCACCACGCTGGCGAAGAACGGCACGGCGTCGATGGCGAGCGCACACACGACCATCACCGGCACGGTCATGCCGAATCTCAACACCGGGCTCGATACACTCAGCCTGGCCAATGGGTCGCTGTCCGGCACGCTTACCACGCTGCAAAGCACGCTGGAACAGGGCAACGGGCTGCTCGACCAGTTGTCGCGCACCGTGACCCAAACGAACACCACCATTGCTGGCACGCAGACACAGCTCGCCAATCTCGCCAAACAGCTCAACACCACGCGCACCGATGTGGCCGCGTTGAGCAGTTCGGCGATGTTCCAGCAGCTTTCCCAAGCGCTCGGACTTGACGCGAGCGAGGTCGGCTCGTTCGTGGGCGAGCCGGTGCATTTGGACGAACAGGTCCTCTACCCGGTCAAAAACTATGGTTCCGCGGTCACGCCGTTCTACACGAATCTTGCGCTGTGGGTCGGCGGATTCGTGCTCGTCGCGATCTACAAGCTTGAAGTGGACCGCGATGAGAAGATCCGCATGTACACGCCACGCCAAGGCTATATGGGCCGTTGGCTGCTGTTCGTCACGGTCGGATTCCTGCAGGCGATCATCGCCACGATCGGCGATCTCGCGCTGGGCATCCAATGCGAGCATCCGTTCCTGTTCATCCTCGCCGGCATTTTCGCCTCGTTCGTCTACGTGAACATCATTTACGCGCTCGCCGTGGCGTTCCGGCATATCGGCAAGGCCGTCGCCGTGATTCTGGTGATCATCCAGATTCCGGGCGCGGCAGGCCTCTACCCCATCGAGATGATGCCGGAATTCTTCCGCCGTCTGAAACCGTTCCTACCGTTCACCTACGGCATCAACGCGATGCGCGGGCCGATCGGCGGCATGTATGCCAACCATTATTGGATCGACATGCTCTCGCTGTTCTGGTATCTGCCTGTGGCGCTGTTCATCGGCTTGGTGGTCCGCAAGCTGGCGTTGAACCTCAACCGCCTGTTCGACAACCGTCTGGCGGACACTGATCTGATGATCACCGAACATAACGAAGGCACGGTGGAACCGTTGCGGCTCACCGAGACCGCGCAGCAGATCGCCGAGGAGTTCCCCGAACTCGCCCGCAGACGGGCGATTCATTTCTTCCGCCTGTACCCGCGCCTGGTGCGTTGGGGATTCCTCGCGCTGGCGGTACTGCCGTTCGTGTTCCTGCTATTGCTATTCATCACGCGCATGAAGCTCGCCATGCTGCTCGGTTGGATCATTTCGATCATCGCCATCGACACGTATCTCATCGTGGTGGAGTATCTGCGCGAACGGTATGCGAATTATCTGGGCGAGGAAGCGATGAGTGCGGAAGAGTTCCGCAGCGCGATCCTGCACGAGAACCTGCTGTTCCGGCCGGGCATGCATTACAAGCCGATGCATGCCGTACGTACGAGACTGTATGAGGCTGCGCATGGTGGTTCGGCCGGACATGCGCCTGAACATGCGGCTGAGTATGCGGCTGGAAACACGGACGGAAATGCTGGCAGGAGTCTGCGTGAGGAGGGGAACGAACAGTGAAAATGATCTGGGGCATCTTCAAGCGGGACATGTGCCATGCCACCCGCAACGTGATCGCCGTGATCGTCTCGATGGGCCTGGTGGTGGTGCCGGCGCTGTACGCCTGGTTCAACATCGCGGCCAGCTGGGACCCCTACGGCAACACCAAGGCATTGAAGGTCGCCGTGGCCAATAACGACAAGGGTTACAAGTCGGATCTCATACCGGTGCGCGTCAACGTGGGCGAAACCATCATCAGCACACTGCACGCCAACGACCAGCTGGACTGGCAGTTCGTGAAAAGCGACAAGGCAATCGACGGGGTGAAATCCGGCGAATACTATGCGGCGATCGTAATTCCGAAAGGTTTCAGCGCCGACATGATGACGCTGTTCTCCCCCGACATCAAACACGCGCAGCTCAAGTACTATCTAAACGAGAAAATCAACCCGATCGCCCCGCATATCACCGATCAGGGCGCGACAACCGTGGTCAACACGATCGACAAAACCTTCGCCAAAACGATTGCGCAAGTCGGACTCGACCTGGCCTCAAGCATCCTACACTATTCGCAAAGCCCGCAAATGGCCGAATACATGCGCAACCTCAACGGCAATCTCACCACCACGGCGGATACGCTGAGCGGCGCATCGCAGCAGGTGACGTCGTATTCGCAGCTGCTCGGCTCGGCGAACGACATCGTGGATTCCACGGGCAAACTGCTCGCCTCGGCGACCAAGGCGGGCAAACAGGCCCAGAACGCGTTGAAGCAAGGCAAATCAGGTGCCACGTCACTCACTTCTGCAGGTGCGAACGTCACCTCCTCGGTGAACACCGCGCTCGACCAGGTGTCAGGCGCGTTCGACCAAGTAGCTGCCAAGGTGAACAAGGCGTTCGACGCGATCGGCAAGGGCTCAGACACCGCAGCCAGCCAGTTGGCAACGTTGAGCGAACAAATCTCCAGCGGCGAATCGCTGTACGACACGTACATCACAAGCCTCAACCACATGCGCGAATCGGTGGAACAACTACCGGACAGTGATTCCGCGAAACAGGCGCTGCTGGAAGCCATCGACCGGGAGATCACGCTGCTGGAAGCCGCCAAAGGCGATTCGCAGAAGCTCGCGCAGCAGCTGAAAGACGCTTCCACGCAGGTCACGCAGGATACCGCAGCCGCGGAACGCTCCCGCAAGGAGATCCTGAACCGCATCACCTCCGCGAAGCAGTCGATCAGCAATGTGCGCGACGATTACGCCACGAACGTCAAGCCGAAAATCGACGCGCTCGCCTCCACAGTCAGCACGCTGATCTCCCAAACCGACAGCATGATCACCCAGCTGAGCGGCACCGCCGACGGTCTGGACGATGTGACGGGCGATGTGGGGACGAATGTGACGTCCATCCGTTCCACGCTCGGCGCGATCGCGAAGAAACTCGACTCGTCGGCAGCGACGGTGAAGGAGCTGATCACGAAGCTGGAGACGGGCGGAAACGCCGGTGACGGCAACAGCGATGGTGGCGACGGTGACAACGACGCCGATTCGGGCGAATCGGACGAACTACGTGCACTGGCCACCGCCAACGCGTCCACACTGTCCACGCTGATTTCCGCGCCCGTCGCACTGCATCGCGTCTCGGTATACCCGATTGCGAACTACGGTTCGGCCATGGCGCCGTTCTATACGATCCTGTCAATCTGGGTGGGTGCGATCATCCTGTGCGCCATGCTGAAAGTGACGATTTCGGACCGCGAGAAGGCGCATGTGCTGGGCTTGGGCGACACGCTGCCGCGCATCGCCGGCCCGTCCGGCCCGGGGAACGCCTCACGTTGGGGACTGCGTCTCGACCACGAGTATTTCGGACGGTACGCGATCTTCGCACTGCTCGCGTTGCTGCAGGGCACACTGGTTTGCCTGGGTGACACGTATTTCCTTGGCGTGCAGGCGAATCATGCGCTGCAGTTCCTTGCCGTGGGGTGGCTTGCCGCGCTCGTGTTCTCGAATATCGTGTATACGCTGACCGTGTCGTTCGGCGATATCGGCAAGGCCGTGGCCGTGGTGCTGCTGGTGATGCAGGTCGCCGGTTCGGGCGGTACGTTCCCTATCGAGACGCTGCCGAAGTTCTTCCAAATGCTCTACCCGTTCCTACCATTCCCGCACGCCATCGATGCCATGTACGCCGCGATGGCCGGATCATACGGCAATGAGTACCTGCTTGACATGGTGTATCTCGCCTTGTTCCTGATTCCTTCGCTGCTGCTGGGATTGGTGTTGCGCAAGCCGGTGATCCGGTTGAACAACTGGGTGAGCCGCAATCTGGAGTCCACCAAGGTGATGTGACGAGGCGGATTTGAACGGGCTGGTTTGAGCCGGTTTAGATCGGTTTCGGCTGGTACACGTGAACGCGCTGCCCGCCATCATCGACGACCTGAAAACCCAAAGCCACGAATTCGTCACCATCGACCAGCCGGCAAAAACCTAAGCTAGCGTGGAGGCGTAAGGCATTGTCCTGCCCAGTCACTTCCCTTACGTACCGCTGCGCCATCCCGGCGCTCCTCTGCGCCGCCACTACCCCACATGTCGCCTCCTCACGCACCAACAAGTGTCCGATTCCCCCGAATCAGCCACCCACGCGTCATCCGGTCACCCCAGGTTGTCCGATTCGGGAGAAACGGACACTCAGGGGCACCGTGCAAACCACACGTTGATCAGAGAACCGGCAACCACCAGCACAACACCGATCCAGAACGGCATGCCCAGCGCCACGCCCAACAGAAGCGTGCTAGAAGCCGTGGAAAACAGCGGAGTCGCGTACGAACCAATCGCAAGCGTTTCCATACTGCCGTGCAACATGCCGTATCCCCAGCACGCGTAGCCGCCCGAAATCGAAGCGGCGCACGCAATCAGCGCAGCATATCCACCGATGCCGGGCGCCGTGTCCGGCAAACCGTCTCCCGAAACGAAATGGATGGTCCACAGTACAACGGCCACACAGCAGAAGAAAATCGTCGTGCCGTCGTAACCGCCGGACAACGACGGCGTAAAAGTCGCATAAATCGCCCAAATAAAGGCGCCAACAAACGCGAGCACATACGGTAGGGGGTTACTGGCGATATTGTGGACCGCTTCCTGCATATCAAGGCTTTCTCCGCCAACCGCCATCGCCACACCGATGGTTGCGATCACCGCGCCAGGAATCGCTTTGGCGACCGCACCACGTTTGTGCGATACCGCTGCGGTCATCAGCACCAGCAGCGTCGGCCACAAGTAGTTGACAAGGCTGACTTCCACGGATTGCGCGTTCGTTGTGGCCAGGCCGATCGACAGCGAGATTGACGCCTCGTATGCGATGAACATGAGTCCGCCTGCGATGAGGTACTTGCATGGCGCTTCGCGGATTGGTTTCGGACGGCGCACAATGAACAGCATGACACCACCGACGGTGTAGATGAGCGCCGAACCGAGCGTGGCGCCGAACGATTCGGAGACCAGTCGCACGAGGCCGGCCATGAAGCCCCACAGGACGATTGCGAACAGGCCGATGAGTGTCGCCGCGTGTGATGTGGCATGGCCGAGTAGCGGATTGCAGGAGTTGCCGGTGGGGTGGTTTGCGCCGGAATCGGAGGGGGACTTCTGGTTCGTGTTCACGGGCTCCAGCCTACCCATCGCCCTCCACGAGTGTCCGATTCTGCAGAATCGGACACTCCTGCAACCTGCGATGCCGCGAACCCGATTACCCCCGGAACCGCACCAACAGCAGAGTCAACCACCCCATCCGACGCTGCCACACCAGCCGTATCGGCAGCCAAGTCCATGCGTCCCGCATCCACACAGCCCACGCGTCCCGCACCTCCACGGCCCGCCGACGCGCACACGTCGCCCATGACCAAATCATCCAACGTCACACCGAACATGTCGCAAAGCATCAGCAGCTTGTCACAAACGTCGCGTTCCACGCCACCATCTTGCGGTTGCATTGCGATTCGCAACCAAATTTTGCGACGCAACCGACAGTTGCGCGACGCGAAGTTGGCTTCACGGGTCTTTTACGACAATAGAAAAACCCTTGAAATTCCAACGATTCCAAGGGTTTTGAGTGGAGCGGATGACGGGAGTCGAACCCGCCTTTAAAGCTTGGGAAGCTTTCGTTCTACCGATGAACTACATCCGCAAGGTTGTGCCTTTTGGGCACGAAACTTCAGTTTAGCACGCAACGGATGCGTATGCGGACACAGACCGACATGCGATACCAATTTTCCGCAATATCACGGAAACTCAACCACGCGGCCGCTGCGAATAGTCGCGAGAATATCTGCCAGCCGAGCCGCCCGAATCATGCGCGGATCCATACTGCGTTCCAAATTGCGGCCCACCGGCACCAGCCATCGCAGAACGTCCGCCTTGCCGAATATCCGCCGCCGCAACGCCGCTCGTGGCATAGCCACCGGCCAAATATCCGGACTGCACGCCCTGCTGACGCATCTCCTGCCCCATCTGCATCAGCCGCGCAATGCGATCCGAGGTCGGCGGGTGCGTAGAAAACAGCTTGGAGAAACCTTCCGCCGAAAACGGATTGGCGATCATCATCGCAGCCACCGACTGCGTTCCCGCGGTCTTCTTCATCGGCATCGCGGCCGCACCGCCGGAAATCTTGTTCAACGCGGAAGCGAGCGCCTCCGGATCCTCCGTAAGCATGGAACCATCTTCGTCAGCATCATATTCTCGCGTACGCGAAATCGCCATCTGTATCAGCGACGCTGCGATCGGCGCCAGAATCGTGCTCAGCAGCACACCCAGCAATCCCAAGCCGCCGGACGCCGAATCGTCGCGGTCGTCACGCGAACGGCCGCCGCCGAAATACATGAGCGAGTAGCCAAGGTACGAGATGACGGTGGCCATGGCGGAGGCGATTGCGGACGTCAGAATGTCGTGGTTGTAGACGTGCATGAGTTCGTGTCCGAGCACGCCGCGAATCTCACGTTCGTTAAGCGTCTGTAGGATGCCTTGCGTGCAGCAGACCGCCGCGTGTCGTTCGTTGCGCCCCGTCGCGAACGCGTTGGGGCTCATGGTGGGGGCGATGTAGATGCGCGGCATCAGCTTGCCTGCCTTCGCCGATAGCTCGCGGACGATCTTGTATAGTACGGGGGCTTCCTGCTCGCTCACCTGTCGAGCGTGCATGCTGGCGATCGCCAGTTTGTCGGAAAACCAGTAGGAGACGAACGTGGAGCCCAGGCCGATGAGAATGTAGTAGCCGAGCGTGCTTTGACTGGCGCCGGTCGCCCACCAGATGAGCATGATGACGCCCCACATCAACGCGAACAAAAGCGTTGTTTTCAAGCCATTGCAATGGCCGTGCACCTGCAATTTGCCGTTCATGGCCACCAGCCTAGGAATTCAGGCTGGGATTTTGCTGTATACAAGCTGAAGGGTGGATTTGCAACATCTAGAAACATGCCACGCAACGACGCTACAGCATCGGCCATAGACCTATCTGCGGCACGGCGAGAGTCACCCCAACTTGAAACGTATTACCCCCGCATATCCCCCGAATGCACTGCGTCGAGCGTGCCGATCAGGCTGGTCAGCAAATCGTTGCGGCCGCACGCGTTCGTCAGCACCGCCAGCACGTACGTGCCCGACTGCGACATCACCAGTCCGGCATCGTTCAGCGCGTACAAATCGCCTTCGCCGTTGATCCATCCGGCCTTCGTGTACACGGTGTCCGCATCGCCAAGGGCCGCGTGGATGCAGGAGTTCAGCGAATTCGTCATGTCTCCGGACAGCCATTGCAGCGATTCGGGCGTGATGTTCTGCACCCCCGCCGTTTGCCCGGCGAACAGGAAACCGTATCCGGCGGTCCACAGTTTGGCCATGTCGCGCGCGGAGGTGAACAGGTACCCGCCGCGATCACCCATTCTGGAAGCCGCGCCTGCCTGTTCGGCCCACGTGTTGAAGCAGTCGAGGCCATACGTTTTGTACAGCCAGTCGTAAGACGCGTTGTCGGAATTGCGCAGGACGGCGTCGACCTTTTGGTGGACGGTGGCGGACTGCGCGTCAGCGGATTGGGCCACGCTGTTCAGGTCGACGGTGCCCGTTGAGAACAGCGATATCAGGTATGGCGCCTTCGCCGACGAGGCCGAATAGATCTGTGCATCGGCGTTGTATGCGATCGTGCGGCCGGTCGTGATGTCGGCGAGCACGAATGATGCGGTATATCCGTCGGCTTCGAAAGTGGCGATTTGAGACTGCACGGCGGCCTGCGAATCGGCGCTTAGCGTGAAGCCCTGCGTTGTGATCGTGGCGCTGCCCCCGACTGCGGAAATGCCGTCCAGCGCGACCTGCGTCGGCGACGAGACGGCTTGTGTCTGCGATTGCGGCGCGCTGTTTTTCTTAAGCGCGCCCGACGTGGAGGACGTTTCCGAAGACGTTCCCGAGGACGCCGCTGCGTGGGCTTCCTCTTCGAGATGCACATCGACAAGACCCACGCCCATGGCGAAGCCGATCAGGCAGGCGATCAGCAGGCCCACGACGGACACGGAACAGCAGTACAGTGCCTTGCGCTTGACGTGTTTTCCAAAGTTCATGCCGACTTCACAACCTTAGATTTCAATGCCCGCATCCGTTTGCGATGATATTGCGCACCGCGTTTCACTGGGGTCAGCCTAGCGCATAGACCCGAACTTCGGGGGTAATAGGTCAAAACGACCGCGTATGTCCGATTCTGGAGAAACGGGCGGTTGTGCGATCGAAAATGCACGCTACGCGACCAGTCCGCCGAAAATCGACCACTAAAGCGGCAAAAACTAACGCCCTGCACGTCCGATTCAGAGGAATCGGACGTGCAGGGCGTTACTAGATTGCGTTAAAAGGCTTGGAGTTAGGGTGTCAGGAAGTCAGCACTCCCACCCTAATTCCAGCCGGCCCGATTCAGGCATGCGCCAGCGCGCGCATCTGCTCCGGGTCGATGACCTTCTTGTGCTCGCGGCCTTCCTTGGCACCCTCGGCGCGCTCGAAAGCGTCGACCTTCTTCCAGCCGGCGAAGTCGATCGGGCGAATGCCGCGCTCGGCCAGCAGTCGGTCGCTGGATTCGGGGTCGCGGTCGGCTGCCACACGGCCACCTTCAGCGGCCTTGGCCAGATCCTCGAGCATGTTGGTCACGATGGCGAGCGCATCGGACTTGGTGGAGCCGATCAGGCCCACCGGGCCGCGCTTGGCCCAACCGGTGGCGTACAGGCGGTCGCGCACTTTGCCGCCGTCGGCCTCGGTGGTGATGCGGCCGTCGCCGTTGGCGTTGGCCAGGTGGGCGCCGTGCTCGTCGTAGGTGATACCGGGAGCTTCGGCGGGCTTGTAGCCGATGGCGTGGTAGACGGCCTCGACCGGGTAGTCGGTGAACTCGCCGGTGCGGTGCATCTTGCCGTCGGCACCGGTTTCGGTGCGCTCCACGCGGATGGCCTTGACCTTGCCGTCCTCGCCGAGGATCTCGGTGGGGGCGGAGTTGAAGTGCACGTAGTACTTGCGGTCGGCCGGGTTGCCTTCGAAGTCGACGTCGCCGTCATCTTCCATGTCTTCGGCCATCTCGCGGACGGCGAACAGCTCCTCGACCATCTGGCGGGTGAGCTTGTCCTTGCCGGCCACCTCGATGGTCTCGTCGTCCAGATCGAAGTCGTCCTCGTTGATGATGAGCTGCACGCCGGGCAGCTTCTCCATCTCGCGCAGTTCCTGCACGCTGAACTTGGCCTGGGCCACGCCACGGCGGATGAACAGGTGGAGCACCTTGGCCTTGTTCTGGCCGATGCCCTCGTACACGTTGTCCGGAATGTCGGTCTTGGCCTTGAGGTCGTCGGCGTTGCGCATGAGTTCGCGGGCCACGTCCATGGCCACGTTGCCGCCGCCGATCACGGCGACGTTCTCGGCCGTAAGCGGCCATTCGCGGGCACCGGTGGGGTAGCCGTCATACCATTCGACGAACTTGGCGGCGCCGTACACGCCTTCAAGGTCGGCGCCGGGCAGGTTCAGCGGCTTGTCCTTGACCGCGCCGGTGGCGAACAGCACGGCGTCGTAACGGGCCAGCAGGTCGTCAAGAGTCACGTCCTTGCCGAATTCCACGTCGCAGTAGAGGTGGATGTTCGGGTTATCGAGCGTCTTCTCAAGCGCGGAGGCGATGAACTTGATGGACGGGTGGTCCGGGGCCACACCGTAACGCACCAGGCCGAAGGGCACGGGCAGCTTCTCGAACAGGTCGATGCGCGCTTCGGTGCCGAGGCCGAGCTCTTCGCCCAGCTTCTTGAGCTGGCGCAGGAAGATATCGGATGAGTAGACGCCGGCCGGACCAGCGCCAATTACAGCAATGCGGAGTTCAGTATTCACAGATTCAGTCACGCGCTCTAGCCTAACGCAAAGCCTTCCGTTGCAACAGAGGGCGAGTGGTGGGAATTCTGTGTATTAGGCCATAGTTTGTGCGTTTGGGAAACCTACGAGCACTGCTAATGTCAGATTATGGGTTTCCCTATTGGTCAAGTTATTGCCGTTCTCATTCCAAGAAGCATGCAAGGCGGATCAGGCCCTTACTCCGGATACGTTTATGCTGCAAGGCGGTTATCCACGCATTTATGACACGAGAATGTCGCTCAATCTGTTCTTCTCGAACTACATCGACACTTATATCGAACGTGATGTTTCCGAATATCTTGATGTACGCAATTTGGCTGAATTCCGCCGATTCTTGACTCTTTGCGCACTCAGTTCCGGAGCACTCATAAACTACACCAACATCGCCAATGAACTTGGTGTAAGTCCGCGAACCGTAAAGGCATGGATGTCGATTCTGGAATCAAGTTACATCGCATTCCATCTCATGCCGTTCTACACGAACGCACGCAAACAGGTGGTCAAAACGCCGAAACTCTATTTTTATGACACTGGCTTGCTGTGTCATCTCTTGGGCATTCGGACGGTCGAAGCACTGGTTGCGCATCCCAAGTTCGGCGATATATTTGAAAACCTCATCATTGCGGAAACCATGAAACAGCATTTGAACGCCAATCAGGAGCCACAATTATTCTTCTACCGCGATGCCAGCAAGGTCGAGGTGGATTTGTTGGATTTCACCGATCCTAACAACCGTATGCTCATAGAAATCAAATCCGGACAAACCTATCATGACCGGTTCGCCCGCCATCTCACTTTAATTGGCAATGTTCTCGGTATACCGTGTGAGCAACAGTACGTAACCAGTCGGGTTGAGCATAGTTATGTCTCACAAGGAATCCGCGTCACCTCCACCCCTCGATTGGCTAGAAGGCCGACGGTAAAGAGCCGCCGCAGAGCAGTAGGAATTCTGTGCAATCAGTGAATCCCTTGAGGCATTAAAGACGTCACCTCCAACGGCTCTTTACGACCTCGATTGCATTCATTAGGTCATTTCTTCGTCCATTAGGTCGGAGGGTGCTGAAGCCATCCCTTGGAACGGCGGGGTTTCAAGGGCCGCTCCGACCAAGGACCGACCTAATAAACGTCAAATCGACCTAATGAATAACTCCGATGCTATTGCTGCTTTCGTGGGTGGGATTTCCGTTTCCGCCACGTCACCAACCGTATCGCCCCGATTATGTTTCGATGCGGTGGACTCGACATACGACCATCCCGGTCAGTCAACTGACCTACAAAAACAGCAGAAGCCTCATATTCTTAATCAGTCCCGATCAATTAGGGCAGTGAGGGCCCAGAGGATGCTCACCACGTCGATGGCCTCCTGGAGGAAGGCACCGACGACGACCGGGATAAGGTTGAACGCGGCGGCAATCATGCCGATGGTGGCAAGCACAAGGCCCGCGATTACGGCTTGAAGCATCACGCGCTTGGTGCGGCGTGCAATGGCGATGGCGCGCGGCACGGCGGCGATATTGTCATTCATAATGACCACCTGAGCGCTTTCGGAAGCGGCGGTGGACGTGCCATCGGTCATGGCCACGCCGATATCGGCAACAGCGAGCACCGGGGCATCATTCACACCGTCACCAACCATCATCGTGACGGTTTTGCCGGCTCCTGTAGCGGCCCTGACTGCGGCTACCTTATCCTCCGGGAACAGTTCGGCGTGAACCTCGTCAATGCCGACTTCGCTGGCAATGATATTGGCGGAAGCCCGCTTGTCACCGGTAAGCATGGCGAGCTCGGTGACGCCCAACTCATGCAGTTTGGCGAGCACTGCCTTGGCGTTGGCACGCGGCACATCGCGCAGCACGATGCGCGCGATCAGCCGGCCGTCAACGGACACGTAGGACGCCATCTCATCCGGCTGCAGCAGGCCAAAGCGAGTGCGCAGGTCATCTTTTTGCTGAGCTCCCCCTCTTAGGGGGAGCTGGCCGCTTCGCGGGCTGAGGGGGGCAGCCTCGCCGACCGCCAGGAATCCATCCTCCCCAGCAGCCGCGAAAGACAGCCGGCCAACGCGCACCGCGTGTCCGTTCACCTCGCCGGAAACGCCCTTGCCGGCGTCTTCATTGATATTCTTGATGACCGGATACTCCCGTCCATGGCCGGGCCAGCTGGCCTCCGGCTCGGGGCAGAGCCGCTGACCATCCTCGAACCGCTGGCGCAATCGGGCCATCGCCTCCGTTCCGGCCTTGGCGATGCCTTTGGACAGGATGTGCACCGAGTAGCTTTCCACCACGCCGGCCATCATCAGCACATGGTCTTCGTTGAGACGGGTTGCGGCACCGGGCAGCATCTCGACGCGCACGACCTGCGGCTGCTTGACGGTGAGCGTACCGGTCTTGTCGAAGAACACCTGCGTGACGCGGCCAAGGTTTTCCAGCACGTCCTGCGCTTTGATAAGCACGCCGGCTGCGGCGAGGCGTCCGGTTCCGGCGATGTACGCCACCGGTGCGGCGATGAGCAGCGGGCAGGGCGTGGCCAGCACCAGCACCTGGGCGAATCGCGTCGGCACCCCGGACATCGCCCATGCGATGCCGGCAATCATCAGCGAGAGCACGGTAAAGGGCACAGCCAAGCGGTCGGCGGTTTTTACCACGGCCGGGCGCGACTCCTGCGCGGAGGCCACGAGCTCGAGGATGCGCTGGTACTGCGAATCGGCGGCCACCTGGGTGGCACGCATGGTCAATGCAGTCGAGCCGTTCACCGCGCCGGACATCACGCGGGCGCCGGCGAACACTTCACGCGGCACCGGCTCACCGTTGATATTGCTCAGGTCGAGCGTGGCCGTGCCGGACAGCAGCTCACCGTCAACCGGCACAGTTTCGCCCGGCAGCACCATGAGTACATCGCCCAGCTGCACCTGCTCGACCGGCACCGTGTCGAAGCGGTGCGCGGCGGCCGCAGCCGACGCCAAGCCCACACGCCGGAAGCCATCGGACGAATCGCCCTTATCGGTAGCAAACCCACACCCCACACCAGGCAGGTTGACGACGTGTGCGGTCTGCGGCGCGGCTTCCATAAGCGCGGTCAGACTGCGCTCGGCCTTGGCTTGGGCGTATTCCTCAATGGCCTCGCCGGACGTAATCATCAGCGTCACCGCCCAACTTGCCCAGTATTCGGCGACGGCCACGGTGGAGAGGATCGCGACCACGGCCAGCACATCAACCCCGACCTGCCCGTGGCGCAAATCGTCAATCATGCCGCGCACAGTGTCAATCACGATAATCAGCACCAATGCGATAACCAGCCACTGGCCGAAGCCCGGATTGCCAAGTACCGGAATCGCCATCGCATTGCCCCACGGACGCCAATCGCCCAGTAAAGCCAGCGGAATTGCGGCGATGACGACGACCGGAAGCATCGGCACAAGCTTGCAGATGTCGAGAATTTTGGTGAAGAATCTGATGAGTGCGCCCATCATTGCTCCTTACGCTCGTATACGGAGTCGATTGCGGTACGGCAAGCGTGGCCCGCGCAATCGGCGCTGCGGTCACGCCTTGTTAACCCACCGGCGGCTTTGCCTGGGGCTTCGCTTTGCTCGGCTCCCGCGCGACCTTCCGATACACGGCGTAAAGAAATGTTCAGTTTTGTATTGAATTATGCGCTTTGTTCGGAGCACCGCCCGAACTCAGTGCTTGACCTACCCTATCAACGAGCGTTGTGCGACATGCCGGATATCGAAACTACGTTGGCGGCATGGGTGCGAGGCACAATAGCGCATACGAAAGGCCCGTGGCAGGAGTTTGCTCACTGCCACGGGCCTTTGCTTGTCTGACACGGTGTTCAGCGGTTACCGCTCAACACCGTGTGACGTTGTTGGGTCGGCTTTACCACAGGCCGAATGGGTCGGAGAAGCCGCCGCCGTCACCGGTGCCGCCATCGCTGTTGCCATTGCCGTTACCGTAACCGTTCTGGCCATTGCCATTCTGGTTGTTCTGCTTATTCTGGCTGTTGCCGTTGGAATCGGAGCTGGACGAACCGTTCACCGACGACTCCTCCTGATCGAGCGTCACGTCCACATCCATGGTCTTGCCATCGCGCACGATGGTCAGCGTCACCTTGTCTCCCAAAGCCGCGGCACGCACGTAGCCGAGCAGCGAGTAGTTGTTGTTCACCGCGTTGCCGTTGAAGGCCACGATGGTGTCGCCCTCCTTGAGGCCGGCCTTGTCGGCCGGGCCGCCGGAGACGACCGCGCTGCCGGTGGCGCTGGACTTGGTGATGGTCGCGCCGCCGCGGGTCACGCCGTCGGCTTCAACCGTGTCGGACTTGATGACCACGCCGAGGGCAACGTGCTTGACCTTGCCGTCCTTGATGATTTCGTCGGCCACACGCTTGACGAGGTTGGACGGGATGGCGAAGCCGATGCCGATCGAACCGGCGGAGTCGGAGGAGGTGGCGGTGGAGGCGATCGAGGAGTTGATGCCGATCACCTGGCCGGCCGCGTTGAAGGTCGGGCCGCCGGAGTTGCCGGGGTTGATGGCCGCGTCGATCTGGACGGCGTTGGTGACGATCTCGTTGTTGTTGTCGTCGGTCACGGTCACCGGGCGGTTCAGGGCGGAGACGATACCGGTGGTGGCGGTGTCGTCGTAGCCGAGCGGGTTGCCGATGGCCATCACGTTCTCGCCGACGGCGAGCTTGTCGGAATCGGCGAATTCCACGGCCTTGAGGTCGCTCGGCGGGTTGTCGAGCTTGATGACCGCAAGATCGGTGGTGGCGTCAGTGCCGACGAGCGTGGCGGAATACATGTTGCCGTTGGCAAGCGTCACCTGAATCTGCTGGGCGCCGGAGATCACGTGGTTGTTGGTGATGATGTGGCCTTCGGTGTCGATGATGGCACCGGAGCCCTTGGCGGTGCCGTTGCTCAACGCGGTCTGGATGGAGACCACGGAGCCGGAGACATCGCTGGCGACAGTCTGCCAGTCGGGGGCTTCGCCGCTCTTGGCGGTGGCGGACCCGGAGCCGGACTTATTCGAGCTGACGTTGGACAGCGAATTGCTGGTCGGCAAGGTGATCAGGCCGCTGGTGAGGGCGCCGTAACCGAGGCCCAGGCAGAGGGCCGCAGCCAGAACGGCGGCGACCACGGCGATGAGGATGTTGCTCGCCGTCTTGGACATGCCCTGCTTGGCGGGGCCGGGCTGACCGGGCTGTCCCGGCTGGGTCGGACCTTGACCGTTCGGCGTACCGGTACCGGGAGTGCCGAAACCGAACAGACCGCCCTGCTGGGGCTGCTGGCCATTCCGGCCATTCTGACCGGACTGGCTGGCAAACGGGTTGCCGTTGTTCTGCTGCGGCTGCGTGGGCGGATTGAACGGATTGCCGTTGCCCTGCGGCTGCGGGTTATTGGTGTAGTAGGGATTGCGGTTGCCCTGCTGGCCCTGTGGGGTTTGCTGTGCAGGCTGACCGAACGGGAATTGCTGCGTGGGCTGGGCATTGCTGCCGGCCTGGCCGCCCTGCTGGCCCTGTGCCTGAGTCGGGGTCGGACCATAAGCGCCATATTCCGGGGCCGGACGATACAGCGGAGTTGTGGCCGAGGTCTGGTCTGCGGCCGGCGCTGCCGGAGAAGCCGGCGAGGAGGAGACCACCGTACTCTCGCCCTTGGCGGAGGCGTAGTCCGGGATGGGCTCGGTGGCGGCGGTGTCGGTAACGGCTTGCGTAGGCCGCTGATCGGCAGCGGGGGCGGCCGGGGGAACCGGGGCTTGCTGCTCGCTGGAATCGCTGGCGTTGCCGGCATCAACCGAGGCGCCGCCTACAAATGGGTTCTTCGGCTCGGCGTTGCCGGTATCGGCAGTACTATTGGGGTTTTCGTTATTCCGCGGGGTCTGGTCGACGCCCTGCGGGTTAAATTCGTCAGCCATTGCTGCTCCTTTTCCTAAATTCCTATCACGTCTGTTCGGCGGCTATTCGGGCACTTGCCCATTGCCACTTCTCGTGTGCTACCTCAGTAGTAAAGGCAGTCAATCTGGAGGTTTTCTGAACGTTGATTGAAAGTCTATGCGTAATCATCGCAGAGTCTTATGGGCATCTCGGCTTCGAGGGGCTGATTTCCTGTTTCGGGAACATCTACTTGCACTTCAAGGGGCTGTTCGCGCGGTCAATTCCGAGTATCAAGGGCCCTCATTTAACGCCATTCCGCCATTTTTGCAGCCGGCCTACTTGACCGGGAGCCCCTTGAAGCGGAAGTAGACGTTCGGGAGCGGCGAAATCCGCCCCTCGAAACCGAGTTCTTCACAATTTCCGGCCCTTTTCTGGCCCTTCTGCCTAAAGTGAACATATGACGATCAGCCTTCTTGAACATCCGTTGGGCGCACAGCCCGGACAGCCCGGCGACCGCAGCGCCTTCCATTTCGAAACGATCACCCGCCTGCCATCCACGGCCAGCGGGCTTGGGCGAGACGGTGCCCGATACGGCCGCACCGGCATCATTCACACGCCCCACGGCGATATTCGCACGCCTGCCTTCGTGCCGGTGGGCACGCAAGCCGCGATGAAGGCCGTGTTGCCCGAGCAGATGAAGGATCTAGGCGCACAGTGCCTGCTGGCCAACGCCTTCCACCTGTTCGAGCGTCCCGGCGAGGACGTGCTGGACGCGGCCGGCGGCTTGGCGCGTTTCATGAACTGGGATGGGCCCACGTTCACCGATTCCGGCGGTTTCCAAGTGATGTCGCTGGGCGTCGGCTTCAAGAAGACGCTGGCGATGGACGTGACCGGCATGAAGTCGGACGACATCATCGCCAAGGGCAAGGAGCGCATGGCCTGGGTGGATGAGGACGGCGTGACGTTCAAGTCGCCTTTGAATGGTGACGCACATCGTTTCTCCGCTGAGATTTCGATGGGCATCCAGCACAAAATCGGCGCAGACATCATGTTCGCGTTCGACGAACTCACCACGCTGATGAACACCCGCTCCTACCAGGAGGACTCGGTGGAGCGCACCTTCCGCTGGGCCCGCCGATGCGTGGACGAGCACCAGCGGCTGACGGCTGATCGAGTCGGGAAGCCGTATCAGGCGTTGTATGGCGTGGTGCAGGGCGCGAATTACGAGGATCTGCGCCGACGTGCGGCCTCGCAGATCGCCTCTCTGGACTTCGACGGCGTGGGCATCGGCGGCGCGATCGAGAAGCGCATCATCGGCGACACCTGCGCATGGATCTGCGACGCGATGCCGGAAAACCGCCCACGCCACGTGCTGGGTATCGCCTCTGTGGACGACATTTTCGCTTGCGTGGAGAACGGCGGCGACACCTTCGACTGCGTGGCCCCCGCACGCTGCGCCCGAAACGGCGCGATTTACACGCGCGCCGGCCGGTACAACATCAAGCGTGCCCAGCATAAGTTCGATTTCGGGCCGCTGGAGGAGGGATGCGACTGCTACACATGCCAGCATTATTCGCGCGCGTACGTCGACCACCTGCTGCGCGCCCGCGAGTTCAACGGGTTCACGTTGGCCACGATCCACAACGAGCATTTCTTCGTGAAGCTGCTAGACGACATCCGCGCCTCGATCGACGGCGGATACTTTGATGAGTTCCGCGACGAAGCGCTGGCCCACTTCTACGGCAACGGCGAGCGCCGGCCAGGGTTGTGAGTTTTTCTCCTTCGTTGCGGCTTGTGCCGAACTTCTCTCTGCTCCCCCCGCTGAGGCTGAGACGTTAAGCAAACAGCCCAGTGGGCTGTTTGTAGTCGAAGGTGAGACGATAGTCGAACCAGCAGGTTGCAGGCAAGGCCCGTCCTTAATTGCGGACGAGCTGTCACGAAGTGACTGAGGGGAGTGCCGCCACCCTCAAAGATCACGGCGCCCGCAGGAGACCCACAAGCGATATATCCCTGCCTCCCATGCGACACGCCGAAGATTGCATGATTACCCAGCCGGGTGTAAGTTAGTCGATTGTCTGCGAGTGTGGCGGAATGGTAGACGCGCTGTCTTCAGGTGGCAGTGAGTGTATGCTCGTGGGGGTTCAACTCCCCCCACTCGCACCAGCAACTAAAGGGCTGGAATCGGAAGGTTCCAGCCCTTTTGCTTTGTCCGGGCAAGCGCCGTTTTTCAGGGGGGGCTTTAGGACTTGAGACTTATGGCCCAACTTTCGTGGCGGAAAATGTCCCGGTACCTGCATCAATCGTTTGACGTTCAAGCCAGGCCAGAATCCGCTGTCCCGGTTCGCGATTTCGGGCGATCTTTGCAAACCGGGACAATTTTTGTTGCCCCGGTATAAATGTCAATCGATTTATGCGAAAACCGGGACAACGTGCCAATTCCAGAATCGGCCTTATTCCGCCGATTCCGTCTGCCAGACGATATGAGTTGAGGAAACCGGAGTGTCCCGGTTCACGAAAACAAGCCGAAATCGCCGACCGGGACAGCGGATTCTGCCCCGGTCGACAGGTCAAACGATTGACATATGAACCGGGACAAATACAGATCAGAGAGAAGCCCATGAAGCAGATTTAACTTTCCTCAACTTTCCATCCGCCATAAACTAGCATTACATAACATCATGAACCGAGACGAAACCAACGAAGTATCTGGAGTCACCGACGACCAGCTCGGCCGAACGGCCGAGCCGTACGAATCCGGCAACTGGCGGGGCGGCGTCGGGAGCATCATTCGCAGCAATCCGAAATCAGGAACCGACACAAGTCGGACCCAGCAGACACGCATAATACGAGTTCACAGACTCGGCGATGTATTCCGCAACCGCACCACCGAATACCACACCACGGAAGAACTGTAAGCATTACGAAATCAACCTTGATTATTGCGCGGGCCTATACTAGGTTACGGCAGCGTAAGTTAGTGGCCGGGAGAGCGTCGCCGGCCATAGCGAGGTGATCGGTATGAGCGTTTCCATCAACACGCCATCTGGACGAACCATGGCTTCCGCCGCAACAGTTGTGTCTTCCACAACCGCGAGTCAAAATCCAGCGCAAGCACCAGCCCCACCGCACTGGATCGCGCATCAGCTCAGTACAGGGGCCGCGCAATCGCGCTATCGCCAAGCCAAGGCGCGTTGAAGGCGATCAAGCGCCAGATCGTCCCCGTTGATGCATTCGGCAATCGCAAGCCGCGACTGCGCGGATGGCTGCACGTCGTGCTGTGCGGCATCGATTATTCGAACATCTTCCTCATCATCGCCGGCGCGGTATGCTTTGCGCTACGCAAGCCGAACCCCGTCCCCGGCTGGTTCGAGTTTCACGAGGTGTTTCACTTGGGCACGGTCATCGGATACGCCTGCCACGTCGTGGCGATTTATCTGATTGCCTGCGCGCTGTAGGTTCGCTCGCCCAGCACCGAGGCGGGCCTTCATACGTTACGAGATAGGTCCTTGACCAGCCAGCCGTGACGACCGCCTTCATAGACCTCGTCAGTGAGCCGGTAGCCGCGCTGTTCGTAGAACTTGTAGTGGTCGTTTTCCGAGTGCACGGCAGCCATGGTTCCGCCGGCTTGCGCGATGCGGCGTTCGGCGTCGGACAGCAGCCGCGAGCCGATGTGCCTGCCTTGCGCTTCGGTCAGCACCGCGAGCCGCGCGATGACGTATCGCCCGGGCTGGTCGGGATGGTCGGGGTCCGCATAGAACCGGCAAGTCGCCACGGGGCGATTCTGGTCGGGCTGGCCGGACTGAATAGACGAGGCCGATTGCGCGGACAGGCCGGGGCGATCGGACGAATCGACCGAATCGAACGCCAGCAGATGCACGGACACGGCATCCCATTCATCGAATTCCGGCCGCCAGTCGCGTTCGCAGATGAACACCTGCTCGCGGATGGCGCGGGCCGCGTCGGGCAGCCGGTCGTATGCTTCGATTCGTATGGTCATGAGCGCCAGTGTAATGCGTCACGATAACCGACAGAGTGCGGCTTGATGGACGAGTTCTGGCCCAGGTTTGGCCTGTGCTCGATGAGCTCAGGCCGTACGCGCGATCTGCACGGCGGTGCCGGACGCGGTGACCATCAGCATACCGTTGTCGGCACCGAGCACTTCATAGTCGATGTCCACGCCGACCACGGCGTGCGCGCCCATCGCCTCCGCGCGCTGCTGCATCTCGGCGATGGCCTCGTTGCGGGCGCGCATCAGCTCCTCCTCATAGCCCTGGCTGCGGCCGCCGAACATGTTGCGCAGGCCCGCGCCAAGATCCTTGAACATGTTCACACCGGATACCACTTCGCCGAAGACGATGCCCTGGTAGTTGGTGATGGTGTATCCGTCGACGGACGGGGTGGTGGTGACGAGAATCATGGCGAGGCTCCTTTGGCTTGTCTGCGTAGATGAATCACTGCCGAGAGTCGGATCGCTCCCGAATCTCACCTCGGAAACGGATCGCTTCTCTTGGCTACCACAATAGTCGAGAGCGCCTTCCCCAACATCTTCAATCCACGCGATTGCGTAATCAAACGCATGTTTCGCCTCCAAAAAATGCTGATAGACATTGGGCCGCAAAAGGCCAGCCTCAACGGGCGCAAGCCGCTCACCAAACTGAATCGCAGACCCAAATGACTCGTCATGGGCAAACGGCTGGACCACCCAAATTCCGCTGCGATAATCAACCATCACCGAAAGCCCAGGCTGCTCCGTCGATACGACCATCATCGAACCGGACACGTTCTCGACATTGATATTCGGGTGCCCGTACAACGCGTAACTCAAACCATCATCGGCAACACCCTGCTCTTGCCAATTGGCGCCTAAGCACTCCAACATCTCGCTGGGCGAGTACGCACAATCTTCCGCATAATCAATCGGCTGAGCATCCGTATAACAGCATTCACCGCCGTCACCTTCCGCAATGCTGCGCTCCACAAGATAGGCCATCACATCCGGCATCTCCCAATAATCAATGGACAGCTTATCAATACAGCCGTTTTTCCAAGCCATATAATGCGTTTGCTCGTCGCCAAGAATCTCTTCAAACGCCTCGGCTGAGATAAACGTCGACCCGTCCAACTGATAGCACTCGTCCAAAGGATAGATTTCTCGGTTCGCGTATTGTTCCTGAGCCTTGGACACAAGCTTGTCATCCAATGCGCTCATCTGCTGATCAACTTCATCCTGTGAGGGAATGAAAGGGGCGAAGTCCAGCCCTGCTTCGCCACAGCCTCTCTGCCGTTCACGCCTGTACATCACGTCCGCACACGTATCGGTCTGCCGTTCATTCACCATTGATCAGCCTTTCTTTTCGTTCCACAAATGCCCTAGAACACTGCGATTCCAGTAGTTCCGATTGAATCAGGATCGTTCTTGCGAAACTGTCGAGGATCGTGGATCGCTTGTGGATCTTGAAGCGTTGTATCCTGGTTGTTCATGGATCCGGAACGCAAAATCATTAACGTCGTGGGAGCCGCAATCGTCACCAACGGCACCGTACTATGTGCACAACGCGGTCCGGGGAAGTCGTTGGCCGGATACTGGGAATTCCCCGGCGGCAAAATCGAACCTCATGAAACAGCGCGGCAGGCTTTACACCGCGAAATCGAAGAAGAGCTGTTATGCGAAGTTGAAGTCGCGGAAGAAGTGTGCACCAGCGAATACGCCTACGACTTTGGGACCGTACGGCTCACTACATTCGTCTGTCACCTCATCGCCGGCACACCGCATCTCACCGAGCATACTGATATCCGATGGCTGAATCCTGCCGATATGCCGACATTGAACTGGGCTCCGGTAGATCGCGAAGCAGTCGCGATTATCGCCAGCAAACAGCTGACGCTCCGATGAATGCGCCATAGCGCAGCCATGCAGTCATGCAGTCATCAACAAACAATTCGAATCGCAAGGGAACAAGACAACATGTCTATCAATCTGGCCAGCACCTCAAGCTCTCCGGCCAACACGCAACATAGTGATCCTGGCCCGACACCCTCAATCCTCGAAGATGTCATCTCAGGTCTGATCGAGCCGCGCTCAGATGCTCCCGGCGAATATAAGCCGACCCTCATCGCAAATCGCCCCGGTGGATTGACCATGCGCGAGGAAATCGGCAATTCCTTGGCTACTAGCGATTCCTTCGACATTTCTGTCGCATTCGTCTCGGCTGAGGCCGTGCTCAGCTTATTTGAAGACTTCAGAAGTCACCATGAAACAGCAACCCGAGCGGGCACACTGATTACCTCAACGAAAAATCATTTCAACGATCCCAGGGCATTCTGGGAGCTGCTGCATCTTCAGAACACCACTGGTGTTGACGTTCGCGTGTGGGAAGGCTCCCGCAATGCCTCAGTGGCCGCAATGGCTCAAGGACAGCCATTCCATCCAAAGGGATATATCTTTTCTCGCCGCATGAAAGACGGTACGCCCTATTACGACCTGTACGTTGGCAGTTCCAATCTCACTGGAGCCGCATTGACCACGCAACGCGAATGGAATCTCAAAGTCTCATCGCTGGCGGATGGAGAGCTGGTCGGGCAGTTCCAGGATGAAATCGACTCACAGGTGGCCGATTCCGTTCCGCTGACCGAAGAGTGGATCAAACAGTATGAGGAAGATTTCAAGAAATACGCCCCACCGCGTCATGAGATTCTGCAGTCGTTTGAGGGGCATGACATTCAGCCAAACGCCATGCAACAGGAGGCGTTGGCGAATCTCAAGAAACTTCGTGAACAAGGCGAGCACCGCGCAATTATCGTGTCGGCCACCGGCACCGGAAAGACGTACCTTTCCGCATTCGACGTACGCGAATGCCAGCCGAAGCGCATGCTGTACATCGCCCAACAGCAGATGATTCTTCAAACCGCAATGAACTCTTACCAAAAGGTGCTCGGCTGTGATGAATCCGAATTGGGATTGTATTCAGGCACCAGCAAGCAACAGGACCGCCGCTACGTATTCGCCACGGTACAGACGATGCGGCAGCCGGAGGTTTTGGCGCAATTCAAATCCGATGAATTCGACTACGTTCTGGTTGACGAAGTTCATCACGCTGGAGCCGAAGGATATCAGCGCGTCATCAATCATTTCAAAGATGCCGACTTCATGCTCGGCATGACCGCCACGCCAGAGCGCACCGACGGCATCAACATCTTCGAGCTATTCGGGCATAACATCGCGTACGAAATTCGCTTGCAAAAGGCGTTGGACGAGAACATGCTCTGTCCATTCCACTACTACGGCGTTGCGGAATACCTTGGCTCCGACGACGATCCGAATGGAATCGCCCATCGTCTCGATGTCTCCAAGGGTCTTGATGCGAAGGACTCGAAACAGCTCAAGTACGAGATCGAGCAGCTTGCCACCGAAAAGCGAGTCCGCTACATCATTGACAAGTTGCAGGAATATGGGCAGTTCAACATTCCGGTCACCGGACTCGTGTTCTGCAGCCGACAGGAGGAAGCCCATAAGCTGTCCCAGCTGTTTAACCAGCAGTGGAATCAACAAGATGAACGCCCCTATCGCACCGCTGCCGTTACCAGCACGGACGATGACGGCAGGCCCGTGTCCCAAGCGCAGCGAGACGAATACGTCCGCAAGCTCACTGAAGGCGAACTCGACTATCTCTTCACTGTCGATATGTTCAATGAGGGAGTCGATATTCCCGCCGTCAACCAAATCGTCATGTTGCGCAGCACCGAATCCAGCATTATCTTCACGCAGCAGCTCGGGCGCGGACTGCGCAAATTCCCTCACAAAGAAAGCGTTGTGGTTATCGATTTCATCGGCAATTACAACAACAACTATCTGATTCCGGTGGCGTTATACGGCAACACTGGCGACCGCGACAGGGCTCGCAAGAACCTGCAGCGAAAGTCAATCGGCCTGTCGTCCATCAGTTTCGACCCGATCGCCAAGGAGCGCATCCTTAAGTCTTTGGACACCGCCGACTGGTCCGACATGAAAAAGCTGTCCGAACAGTATCGCCAAGTCCGTTACGAGCTGGGCCGCATCCCCATGCTTACGGACATCTATAACTACGACCCCTCACTGCCGTATACCATCGCATCGAAGCGCAGCAACTATCTTGATTTCGTGCGTTCCCGTGAAAAAAGCCTGGGCAAAGGCAAACATCATGAAGCGACATTTGAGGATCAGTTGGAGCCGGTGACCGACGTTGAAGACGCGATACTCAAGATGGCAGCGGAGCTGCTGCTGCCCGGATTGCGACCGCACGAATTGGTCATTCTTGCTCAGCTATGCCATTTCGTCAGCGAACGGCTCGACGACGACGTACCTCAGCATTGGAGTGCGGGCTCGTCAATCGGCCGCAGCGAACTGCTCGATGCGATTCGTACTGAATTCCCGCTGGCCGATGGTTCAGACGCGCAATTCGACTCTGCGATCAGCGTGCTCGATTATTCATATTTCACCGGCCCGAACTGCAATCGTTTTGGCAACCAGCCATTGGTCGAAACCTTGAACAGCACCGGCACAGGAAGCGACACCGCATATCGGTTGAGCAGCAGATTCGCCGACATACTTGCCACGAACCGAACGTTCCGCATCTTCTTCGCGGACACTTTGCGCACCGGTATGGCCAATTGCCGAGATATGTTCCGCGAGGCCGCCGCCAGGCAACAGGTCTTCGACCACATGTTCTTGTACGAGCGCAAATATTCCATGGCTGACGTCATGCGCCTGTGCGGATGGAAGAAGGAAAACACTCCGCAAAACGTGGGTGGTTACCTGCTCGACAAGGAAACCAACACCATGCCCATCTTCGTGAAATACGCGGCCAGCCAATACGAGGATGAATTCCTGAGCACACAGGAAATGAAATACTTCAGCAAGAACGGACGCACTCCGCAGTCTCCGGAATTCCGATGGGCGCTTAGCGGCATTGGCCCGAATTGGGACCACACACATTTCGTCCCGCTATTCGTCATGCGCAAGGCGGAAGAGGCCGATGGCAAGTACTACTACGTTGGCCACGTCGCTGCGTTTGAGAATCCTCAGCTCACCACCAAGCCTGACGCAACCGGACAGGGCAGTGTGAAGGTCACCCTGTCGGTCCTGCGTTTGGCCCGGCCAATCGATCCAGAGCTCTATCGGCATTTAGCCGGCTGACCATCAGCTCCTCAACCGTACGGCGGCGGCCATTCCGCCGTCGCCGTAGGTGGGGTGGGCCATGAAGGCTTGACTGGCGGTGGCGTCGCCGCGCATCGACTCGTCGTAGCCGCCACAGCGCTCCCACGCGGCACGGCGAATTATGACGTGGCCGGGCAGCAATTATGCGACACGAACGTGGCGGCGATGCCACGGTTACGCGCGGCGCATCATGCGATGCTCGCCGGCGACCGTGTGCTCATCCTCACGCTTGGCGGGCTTGCGAGCGCCCGCAATATTCTCCATGCTCATGCCTGCTCATCCCCATCCACAACCGAAATCCAGTCGCCGTATCCTTCCTCGGCCATGCGCGAGCGCGGCACGAAGCGCAGGGCGGCGGAATTCATGCAGTAGCGCAGGCCGCCGCGGTCGGCCGGGCCGTCGGTGAACACGTGGCCCAAGTGAATCTGTGTGTCCGACGTGCGCACTTCGATGCGGTCGCGGCCCGGAATGCGGTGGTCCTCATGCTCGGTCAGCAAGTCACCGGCAATCGGGCGAGAGAACGCGGGCCAGCCGCAGCCGGAATCGAACTTGTCTCGCGACGAGAACAGCGGCTCGCCGCTGACGATGTCCACGTAAATGCCGGGCTCAAACTCCTCGTCATACTCGTTGACGAACGGGCGCTCGGTAGCGGCGTTCTGTGTGACCGCGAACTGCTCAAGCGTCAGATCCCAGATGCGTTCCACGTACTTCTGACGGCGTTTTACGTTCGCGATTGCGGCGATCGGCACATGGCAGTAGCCGCCGGGATTGTTCACCAGATAGTCCTGATGATGTGCCTCGGCCGGGTAGAAGTTGCGCAGCGGTTCGACCAGTACGGCCGGGCGCTGCGGCTGGCGGTCGACCAGCTGCTCCAAGGCCGCCACATACACGGCGCGCTGCGTCTCGTCCGTGTAGAACATGCCAGTGCGGTACTGCCGGCCGCGGTCTTCGCCCTGCTGGTCCACGGAGAACGGGTCAATGACCTCCAGGAACAGCAATGTCAGCGTCCGCAGGCTGACCTGTGCCGGGTTAAACTCGACTTTCACGGTTTCGGCCGCATCCGTGCCGCCCGCGCATACCTGCTCGTAGGCCGGCGATTCGACGGTGGATTGCGCGTAGCCGACCGTGGTGTCCGTGACGCCGTCGACGTTCTGGAAGTAGCGCTCCAGCCCCCAGAAGCAGCCGCCGGCGAAGTATGCGGTTTGCGTATTGCCGTCATTGTGTTCGTTACGTTCGCTCATGCGCCCCACGTTACTACGTCGAGGCGGCTCGCGATGCAGTCAACGACACCTCTGCACCGGCAAAACCGCTTTCGAGGGGCTGATTCGGCCTTCGCAGGAGGTCTACTCCCGTTTCAAGGGGCTGGTCGGCAGCTAGACCGCATGTAAAAGCCCATCCGCGTCAACGCCATTCCGCCGATTTTGGAGCGTGAATACTCGGCCATCAGCCCCTCGAAGCAGGAGTAGACCTCCCGGAGAGGCCAAATCAACCCCTCGAAACGGAGATAGCGCCTTCTGCGCCCTTCTCGCTGGGCTTTCGCCGCTCAAAGAGGTACATTCGGGCTTCTGCAGAATGCTTTCTCCGTTCAAAGAGGTACCGAATACGGGAAATCCCGAGTACAAACGCCGTCATTGCAACGCTCATACTCGGGATTTCAGAGTTTAGGTATCTCTTTGAAGGCAGTTAGCTGTCCGCAAGAGGCCAAATGTACCTCCTGAAAGCAGATAGCCCCATCTTGGGCTCGAATCGGTCAGTCTCCGTGTCCGTACGTGAACGAACAGGCAAACGGCCTAGAGCCTCAACCGCGAGCACAATTGTCAGGGTCCGCCCCGCACCCTACGACCGCAGCGTGCTGAGCATGCCGGCCACTTCGGCGGGCGTCACGCTGGGCACGTAGGCGCGCACCACCGCGAGCCCGATCTGCGGCAACGCCGCCGGGTCCGGGTAGCACACGTAGACCGGCGCTTCGGCGGGCTGGAACTTGCGCTTGAAGTTGAACAGCGAGTGGAAGCCGTAGGCGGGTTCCATCCAGTCGGCCACGATCTGCAGCGCGTGTTGGAGCACCTGCGTGCCTTCGCCGGCCGCCACCCCACCTTCCCGGGCATTGTCTCGCTCGGGGTTCATGCCGGCCAAGGGTGCCGCGGACAGGCTCATGAACTCCACGGCATGCTCAGGATCCGCAAGCCCCTCGTCGCGCAGGCGCTCGGCCATGCGCGCGATCAGGAACTCCATAATGCCGTTGGGACTGTCGGTGCGATGGCGCATGAAGTCCAGCGTCCAGCCGACGATGCGCCCGTCGCGCCAGGTGGGCAGCCAGCTGGTGACGCCCAGCACGCGCCCGTCCGCGTCGATGGCGTAAAGCAGCCGCACGCGCGGGTCGCGCAGTTCCTCGACACCGCCGAGCGTGAACTTCATTTCCGGCAGCGCCTTGAGCTGCGCCCACTCCTCGGAGATGTCCTCGATCTGCTCGCGCACATCGAGCGACGCTTCCAGGAACGTGGACTGCACATCGGTCACGCCGTCGCGCTTGGCCTTGTTGATGGCGGTGCGCACATCCTGCCATTTCTTGCCGGTCGTCTTCCAGCCGCGCGGGTCCACGACCATTTCGCTGCCGACCTCGATGGAGCTCCAGCCGGCCTCCAGCAACGCGTCGCGCTGTTCGCGATGCACGCTGTAGAACACCGGCGAAAGCGACCGCTCCACGCAATACTGGGTGAAGCCGGTCAGGTCGTCCATCCACTCGGAGGGCTCGCCGAACGGCCCGGTGCAGGTCAAGGCGATGCCGTTGAGCACGCGATATGCCACGGCCGATTTGCCCGTGGGCGAGAGCCAGTAGCTGTTGCCTTCCCACGTAGTCATGAAGCTCATCGATTCGCCGCCGGTTTCGACCAGCCGCTCGGCGCGTGCCTGCGCCCGCTCGTTCGATTCGCTCACGTCGCTCATCCAGCGGATCACCACGACCAGCACCACGATCCAGAACACCAGGCCGACGCCCTGATACACGATCGAGGCCATCGGGGTACGCGGCACGAACGACAACTTCATATGGCTCAGGAAGCCGATGGGCAGGAAGCGCCCCGGCAGTTCGGCCAACAGCGACGAGGCCGTGGCGCGCGGCGAGAAGGCGTCCGGCTGGGCGATGCCGTACATCAGGTACACGGCGGCGCACGCCAGCAGAACCAGCACGATGGCGCCGACGCCGCCGATCAGTCGCCGCCAGCCGACGCGAATCGGGAAATGCTTCAACGCCGCAGTCAAGGCGACGGCAAAGAACAGCGGCGGCAAGGCGTTCGCCACGCAGGCGGTGATCGCGCCGTGCTGCAGCAGTGAGGTCATGCCGTCCGGCGCAAAGCTCAGCGGCACGATCAGGTAGTAGGCGATGGCTACTCCCGCAGTGAACAGGTTGATGGCCACGGCACACATGGCCGCGAACCGACGGCCGCGATACAGGCCCCACGCCAGCACCAGGGTCACGGCGGTGGGCAGCAGCGAACGCAGTACCGCGCCCGGCATCGAGGCTCGCAATAGGTCGAATTGCAGGAAGCAGCCGCTGTGCGTGGCGCCGGCCAGGCAGCGCGCGAGCGTGCCGTCGTCAACGGAGACCGGACTCATGAGCAGGCCGACCGTGCTGAGCGGCCCCGCGTGATTATGCGAGGTGATGGC
>ERZ780162.490-NODE-490-length-31491-cov-4.750477_pt1 | contig 31491 bp, 30 predicted proteins | sample MGYA00511474_ERZ780162 | MGnify/ENA primary metagenome ERZ780162 (study PRJEB29588, sample SAMEA2143633) | human gut metagenome | biome: human gut; feature: human-associated habitat; material: faeces | place: Denmark | collected 2008/2010 ...
GATGAAGAGTATATTTAATTTCTTCATAATGGTCTGCAAAGATTCTTTGTAAGATATTCATAAGTCTATTATGCAAGAAAAAGTAACAAAAGAAAACCCCCTATCCCCTCATGATTGAGGGGCAGGGGAGTTGAATAGGCGAAGCCTATTTTTTATTATCAGCAGATCTACGGGAGAAGCGTTCGGATACGGAGACAGCATTCTGATCCTGGTCATGGGAAGCTTTCTCGGATTCTGGAATATCCTCTCAGTGCTGACCGCCGCGTTTCTTCTGGCAGCAGTTTTTTCAGCAGTAATGATGGCGTCGAGAGGATTTACGAGAAAATCAGCATTCCCTTTTGTTCCGTTTCTGACAGCGGCGTATCTGGGAGGAATCCTGATAGGAGGATTTTGAATATGGAAGAACGGAAAAATGTAAATGGAAGCACTGTTGTTGAGATGGCTTACATTATTCCGCTGTTTCTGTTCTTCTTTGTCATTCTGATCCATACGGTGTTTTATTATCATGATAAAGTGATACTCAGCGGCGCTGCCTGTGAGACTGCGGCTGTAAGCGCGCAGGAAAAGAGGCGGTACGGAACACGAGAATTTGATCCGGAGGCTTTTTTTACTGAAAGGATCCGTGGAAAGCTGATCTTGCTGACAGTCGGGGAGATCAGCATAACAGAGAATGACAATGAAACTGCGGTAGAAGTTTCGGCAGGAAGGTCTTTTATGAAACTTAATATATGTCAGAAAGCAGTTGCAGCAGAGCCGGAGGAAGTGATCAGGTGGGTGAAATAAATAGAGATATCATGTTAGAAAAGGACTGGAATCAGCCGTGCATCCATATCGATGTTCCTGTACCCTATGAGGAGGATTATCAGATGAAGATGCTCAGGTACAATGAGATTGAAGGACTCCTGAGAGTATCCGGTATCGGCAGGGAAGAGGAGAGCCGATATACCTATCAGACAAAAGGAGGTGTCTCACTTGAGAAAAAGTATGAGAATCAAAATGTGGAAAAAGAAATGATCCTTTCCTTTATCAGACAGTTCATGGATGTAGTTGAGAATCTGAGAAACTACATGCTGGATCCGGACTGTCTGTTGACAGGACCGGAATATATCTATGAGAAGGACGGCAGGTTCGGATTCTGTTATCTTCCGGTGAGGCAGAAGAGTCTGTACCGGTCTTTTCACGAGATGACAGAGTTTTTTGTAAAAAAGCTGGATTATAAAGACACGGAAGGTATTTTCTTATCTTATCTCCTGCACCGCGCCACACTGCGCGAAGATTATGACCTGAGAGAGATCATGGAAGAATATGAAAGAGAGGAGCGGGAGCGAAGAGCGGAAAAAGAGGAAAGGGCAGATACAGAAAGAGCACAGAACAGCAGTGTGGACGGGGCAGTCTTTATGCTGGAAGATGAATCGGAGGAAGACTCTTATGAGGAGAGTAAGAATCAGAACTATAAGATGAGGATCAATGAATCGGCGGTCAATGAGGAAAAACGAAGATATGGGCCCATCGGAAAGGTGATCAGCAGGATAAAAACAGGAAGATGGGGCAGCTGGAATGATCTAATTACAGAAATAGATGGACAGGACGAAAAAGGGCATTTATAATTAAGAAAACTGTTTAGGAAAAGAGGTTTTAAATTGAGAAGGCAGCCGCAGGCAGTGTGCACTACAGGATTGATGGTTATAAATGTGCTGGTGTTTTTCCTATTATCTCTGAGGGGGGATACGGAGAGCGGTTATTTTATGCTTCAGTACGGTGCAATGTACGAGCCGCTGGTGACAGAAGGGCATGAATATTACCGGCTTATAACCAGCCTGTTTCTCCACTTCGGGATACAGCATCTGCTCAATAACATGGTAATGCTGGGGGCGCTGGGATATCAGCTGGAAAATGAAATCGGCCGTATCAAGTTTCTTCTGATCTACTTTATCAGTGGAATCGGCGGAAATCTCTGCTCCCTGTACTGGAATGTCTCTCATGGAGAACAGGTAATTTCCGCCGGTGCATCCGGTGCGATCTTCGGACTGATGGGAGCGCTTCTCTATATCGTGGCAGTGAACAGAGGCAGGCTGGGCCGCCTTTCCGGAAGGGGGATGCTGATCATGGTCGCGCTGAGTCTCTACTTTGGCCTGACCAGCAGCGGAGTTGACAACTCAGCCCACATCGGCGGACTGATCTGCGGAATTCTGATCACCGTACTGCTTTATCGGAGAAAAAGGATGGATCACAGCCAGTATGGATTCTATCAGTAGCAGATATACCGGCGTTAGATCGGGAGAGTGACTGTGAACACAGTCCCCTTTCCCGGTGAGGATTCAGCTGAGATCGTTCCCCCATGGGCTTCGACGATACGCCGGGAGACAGAGAGACCCAGTCCGGTCCCGCCCTCCTTGCGTGTTACGAACGGGTCAAATAAAGTGTCTGCAATGTCGGAAGGAATCCCACATCCGTTATCGCGGCAGCGGATAATGATGGTATCCTCGTTCCGCTCTGCGGACAGGAAGATAGATCCTTCTTGTCCCACTGCGTCCTTCGCATTGCGGAGCAGATTCAGGAATACCTGCTCCAGTTTGACTTTGTCGCCTGTAAAATCGCCCATGCCGGATGATATTTTAGAAGAAAATTTTATCCCGGAATTTGCAGCATCCAGAGCGATGGCAAAGGATACAGCGACGTTTTTCAGAAGCTGTTCTATTCGGAAGACCGAATGGTGCAGGGAAGAACCGTTGTTGAAAGCAGACAAATCATCCATAAGGCTGCACATGAACTTTATGTCTTCCATGGTCTGATCCCAGCTGTAAAAGTCTTTCACCTCCGGGTGCTGAGCTTCGATGACCTGGAGAGAAGAAGAAATCAGTGTCAGCGGATTTCGAAGTTCATGAGCGATCATGGAGACGTCCTTATGGTGGTTGGCAAGGAGCCCGGTTATGATCTCTTTGGCATCCTTGTTCTCCTCCATCAGGCGGTTCATTTTGTTGATATCTATATTTTCAAGCATGAAAAAGGTCCTCACTTTCCGAAAAACAGTAAATATTTTTATATAGTTCAGTCTAGCATGACGGGGATGACGGTTCAATAAAATCAGAGTGACATGTTTCGACAAGGGGTGAAAAATACTTCTCTTTTTCCAGAAAATGGTCTATACTGAAATAAAATAAAATGTGGAAAAGAGGAGCAGATATGAAAGATAAAGATTGTATTTTCTGTAAGATCGCAGCCGGTGAGATTCCGTCTGCAACACTTTACGAGGATGATGATTTCCGTGTGATACTGGATCTTGGACCGGCGTCCAAGGGACACGCGCTGATCATTCCGAAGGAGCATTACAGAAATCTGTATGACATTGACGATGAGCTTGCTTCGAAAGCTATCGTCCTTGCAAAGAAAATGGTGAATAAGATGAAGGACGTGCTGGGATGCGACGGATACAACATCGTGCAGAATAATGAGGAGGCAGCAGGCCAGACGGTATTTCATTTCCACATGCATCTGATTCCGAGATATAAGAATGACAATGTAGGTCTGGGCTGGCATATGGGTGAGCTTACAGATGAAGACAGGGATGAAATACTCGGAAAGCTGAAATGATACCGTGGCAGATATGTTGACAGGTAATCGAGAGTTTAACGAGATTTATGAAAAATATAAAAATCTTGTTATGAAGGCAGCATATATTTATTCCGGCAGTTATGAGGCGGCAGAGGATATTGCTCAGGATACTTTTCTTAAACTGTACATCGGATTCGATCATTTCAGAAAAGACAATATTCCATCCTGGCTTTATACGACAGCAAAGAATACGGCTCTGAATTATAAAAAGAAAGCAGGAAAAGAAGTCCTTGATGGTGGAGATCCCGAAAAGGAGTCATCAGAAGAGCCGTCCAGAGAAAGTACTGAAGATGAGTATTTTAAACATATACTTACTGACGAGAAGAAAGAACTTCATGAACGTATTGTCGCTGCTCTTATGGAGAAGAATCCAAGGTGGTATGAAGCCATAATGCTTGTTTACTATCTTGAGACACCTCAGGCGAAAGCCGCTGAGATCATGGGAATCCGTGTAGAGGTGCTTCACAGTCTTCTTCATAGAGCAAAGAAATGGATAAGAAAGAAGTATGGAGTGGAATATGAAGAGATGAACCGGGAAGTATAGACGTAGAATACGCTGTTACTTCCCGGAATCTTTAAGTTAAGGATATTTCATTGTGTGTGTCGGGAGCTTTTGAAAAATCTAGTTTCCGGCAGCATCCTGGATCAGACCGATGATCGTGTTGATCGGATCCTGCTGTCTGGAATTGCGCATTGCATCGATAAAGCTTCCTCTGTCGCTGTAAAGCCTGTGTACTGCATCGATGAGAGACTGCTTTGTGAGTTCTTCTTCCTCAAGTACAAGGCTGAAGCCCTGACGCTCGAAGGAGCGTGCATTGAGGATCTGATCTCCGCGGCTTGCCTTTGCGGAGAGCGGGATGAGCAGGTTCGGCTTGCGGAGCGCGAGAAGCTCACAGATCGCATTCGCTCCGGCTCTGGAAATGACGACGTCAGCCAGGGCAAAGATATCGCGGAGTTCATCTTTGATATACTCAAACTGACAGTATCCTTTCGTACCGGATAATGATTCATCCATTTTTCCTTTTCCGCAGAGATGAATGATCTGGAAGTCTTTCAGCAGATCCGGCAGAGCCTCGCGCACTGCTTTATTAACTACGACAGATCCAAGACTTCCGCCGATCACAAGTATAACGGGTTTGTCAGCGGTGAATCCGCACAGATCCATGGCTGCGATCTTATTTCCGGAGAGAAGTTCCTGACGGATCGGAGATCCGGTGAGGACTGCCTTATCCTTTGGAAGGCTCTCCAGTGTTTCAGGAAAGTTGCAGCAGACCTTTGCAGCAGACGGTATGGCAATCTTATTCGCAAGTCCGGGAGTCATATCAGACTCATGGATGATCACCGGAACCTTGCTCCGTTTGCCGGCAAGAACGACCGGAACGGACACGAATCCTCCTTTGGAGAAGATCACATCCGGTTTCAGGTCCTTGATCAGGACGCGGGCTTCATGGAAGCCCTTCAGAACACGGAACGGATCCGTGAAGTTCTGCACGCTGAAGTAGCGGCGCAGCTTTCCGGAAGAAATTCCGTGATACGGGATGCCGAAAGGTTCGATCAGTTCCTTTTCAATCCCGTTGTAGGAACCTATGTAATGTATATCATAACCAAGCTCCCTCAGACGGGGGAGCAGAGCAATATTCGGAGTGACATGTCCGGCGGTGCCTCCGCCGGTTAAAATGATTCGCTTCATTGACAGATAACCTCCAGTAATTGATTAATTTCATATTAACCCTATTTGATAAAAAGTCAAGGAAAAATGTAAGGCAGGTAAAGGGGCATAGAATGAAAGATCTGAAAAAATTATCGCTGAATAAAGAAGTGAAAAAGGAAGCCGAAGAGATTGAAAAAGAGGTCGAGAGCCGAAGTGATCTTGACGATATCAAGGTCTCTGACGACATGGAAACTTCACTTTTTAACAAGATACAGGAATATGAATATGACAAGCGCCTGAAGAAAGTACACTACAGGAGAAAACGCCGCTATCTCATCGTGGCGCTGGCAGCAGTGATTGTTCTTGTGTGCGGTAGTGTGATGACAGGTGTGGGGAGTAAGTCTTACTGGAAGGTGATATGGGAGAGGATTAATGGAGATGGTGCCTCTAATATTATTAATGTTGAAGATATGGAATCTCAAGAATCGAAAGATATTGATGACATAGGGATTTTCAGAGAGATAACCCAGAGTTTTGGTATATATGTAGTAAGGTTTGAATATAAACCGAAGGGAATGAATTTAAATAGATATACAATAGATGATGAACAAAAAAAAGCATATCTATTTTACAACTATAATGGCGAGGTAATAAAATATAGTATTTATATGAATGATACAGATTCGTCATTGGGACAAAAAGAACTTGACCAGTTATTAGATGAATACACGATAGAGAATAGTGGAGTAAAGATAATAGTTAAAGAATTTGATGTGGATGATTCGGAACGTAATAGATATGTTGCAGAATTTACATATAAAGATGTTCATTATCAATTAAAGGGTATTATGATTAAATCTGAATTTGATGAGATTATTAAAAATCTTATTTTTATTATGAAAAATGCGTAAGTTTTGAGCGAGTTTGTTGTTTACTTAATAAGGGGAGTGGAAAGAGGAAAAAATGAAAAAGCGTATTTTATCATGTATTATTAGCACATTAATTCTTTTCGGAATATCAGCATCATCTGTAATAAGTACGAAAGCATCCGAATATGAATTGACTAAAGTCGATGGATCATATCTTACAATGGAGGACTCATCGACTGGGTATTCTAAAAATAATTTAATGAGAGGCAAACATATGATGGATGGAGAATGTTCCATCTCAAAAGCAGGTACAAAGAGAATTTATGCATTTGGAGCAACTACCGCAAATCATGAAGTCGATTTTTTGGCTGTGATTGTTTATGTAGATCAATATAATGAAGAAACAGATGAGTGGTGGCAGATAGATGCATGGGTAGAAGAAGATGCAGATGACTATTTTGTATATACGGGAAAAACAATAACTGTAGAAAGAGGATATTATTACAGAGTTCATGCTGATCATTTAGTTCAAGAAGGAGAAGATCCTATTGAAGAAACGTTTTCGTATACAGATGGCATTTTAGTCCCCTAAAACTAAATACCGAACCCAAAGACCTCCCTTAAGTCTTGAAAGCAGCCGCTGTGATGTGACGCTACGGAGTAACTTTTAAAATTAGAAAAAATAATTTTGAGTAACCTGTTCCAAGAAAACACCACAAGGCGCTGCATACAGCGGCTGCTTTCAGGACTTAAGGAAGGTCCTTTTTCTTTTAAGGTTACTGTTCATTCAGTAACCTTTTGTTCTTTGTTCTGTTGTTATTATTTCCCGGATGCCTGTTTTAATGCCTGTGCGAGCTGATCCGGGCAGGAAGTTGACTTGAATCCGCAGCGGATACCGTCGATGCGGGAGATGGCTTCGTCTACGTCCATTCCCTCGATGAGGCGGGAGATTCCCTGCAGGTTGCCGTTGCATCCTCCTACAAATGACACATTTCTTACCTTATTGTCTACTATGTCGAAGTGAATCTGCTGTGAACAGACTCCTTTTGGTCTGTATTCCATAATTATCAAAACCTCCAATCCTCTTGCATTATAGCAAATCAGAATCAGAAATACAAATTTTTGTGTGCCATTTTTCGGGTTTATCTGCGTGAAAGCGACAGTTCTGAACATCCTGAGACGAGAAGTGGGAAAGCCGCGGCAGCGCGATGATGTTGAGAAAATCTGAACCTGAGAAGTCCCTGAGACAGGGAACAGTGCCGGTACTTTTTTCGCGGGAATGGAAGTACAGGTGTAGAAATATGTAAAACGGTTTATGCGGACATGCCGGAAAACTTGGGCTATAATGTGCACAAACACAATCCATACCGTCGTCTGACAGGGAAATGTTGTGGGAGAATATAAAACAGGAGGGTTTGCTATGTTGAAACAATTGTTGGCGGACACCAATATCATCTATTACCTTATCGCAGTGATCGGTGTTCTGGGAGTTGCGGCGAAGATCGTGAATCATTTTACACTTCGCAGGCTGGTGAAAGCGGCGGGAAATATGCCGAAGAGTACGCACAAACTGATAAAGCTCGTGAAATCAAAATATGAACACGCATGTATGGTACACGATTCAGTTGAAAATATTGATGCATTTGTGGAAAAATACATATATGAATACAGGGGATTCCTATTCCGGATCCATACGTGGAGGCAGATCGAGCTGCTGTCCGTGTGGTTTGTAGGAATCCTCGCGGCGCTGGGAGCGTCCGCTGAATATCTTTCCTACGGGTTCACGGAATCCGTTTATCAATATATTGCGACAGGCATCGCCGGTGTGGTCCTGCTGTCGGTCATCAGCAGACTTTCGGACGAGCCTTATAAGATAAACGCGGTGAAGATGTATATGATCGATTATCTGGAGAATATATGTGCTCTCCGCCTGAAAAAACAGAAGCAGACGGATCGGGAAGAGATCAGCGTGATCGCCGGGGAGAGCACACAGAAGCCTGTGTTTCAGAGTGCATCCCAGGCCAATCCTCAGGCGTCGGAGAAGGAGACAAAGAAAGAAGAGAGACGCCTGTCCATCAATATTGAAGGAGAGCCGCGGAATCCGGAGAAGACGGAAGGAGGGAAGCTTCCGGCGCGCAGCGCCGTGAGGGAAAAGGCGGAAGAGGAAGACAAGCCGGTACTGAGAGAGGAGGCGATAAGGCAGATACTGGAAGAGTTCCTCGCATGATCGGGAAGAGGCCGCTGTCCACAATAAGAGAGATTAATAAGCGGATATTAATTTCATTTGCTTGAATATGAATGGCATATTTGGTAAAATGTGCATGAGGTATTGGTATGGGCACGAGATCGTTCCTGTGCCGTACATCAAAAGATGACAATGATATCAGAATATCAGAGAGGAAGGGTAGCAATGAGCAGAGTAACATTTGACTATTCAAAAGCAAGTAGTTTTGTGCAGGAGCACGAGATGGAATATATGAGCGAGCTTACTGCGCAGGCGAAGGAAAAACTGCTTTCCAGAACAGGCGCAGGAAATGATTTCCTCGGATGGATCGATCTTCCGGTGGATTATGACAAAGAAGAGTTCGACAGAATTAAAAAGGCGGCAGAGAAGATCAGAAATGATTCTGATGTACTTCTTGTGATCGGAATCGGCGGATCCTATCTGGGAGCCAGGGCTGCAATCGAATTCCTCGGACATTCTTTTGCAAATGTGGTTTCAAAAGAAATCAGAAAAGCTCCGGAGATTTATTATGTAGGAAACAGCATCAGCAGCACATATATCAAGGACCTGATCGACGTTGTGGGAGACAGAGATTTCTCTATCAACATGATCTCTAAATCAGGAACGACAACAGAGCCTGCGATCGCCTTCCGTGTATTTAAAGAGATTCTGGAGAAGAAATACGGTAAAGAAGAGGCTGCAAAGAGAATCTATGCAACGACAGACCGTGCGAAGGGAGCTCTTAAGAATCTGGCTACAGAGGAAGGTTATGAGACTTTCGTTGTGCCGGATGACGTGGGAGGACGTTTCTCTGTGCTCACAGCAGTAGGTCTGCTTCCGATCGCTGTAAGCGGAGCTGACATCGACAAGCTGATGGAAGGTGCTGCAGCGGGAAGAAAGGCTGCACTTGAGAATGATTTTGCAGAGAACGATGCAATGCAGTATGCGGCGATCCGCAACATCCTGCTCCGCAAGGGCAAGACAGTAGAGGTTCTGGCAAACTATGAGCCGAGCCTTCACTATGTATCTGAGTGGTGGAAACAGCTCTACGGTGAGAGCGAAGGAAAAGACCAGAAGGGTATCTTCCCGGCATCCGTAGACCTGACAACAGACCTGCACTCCATGGGGCAGTTCATCCAGGACGGAAACAGGATCCTGTTCGAGACTGTTCTGAATGTAGAGAAGTCCAGGGAAGAGATCGTGATCAATGAAGAGCCGGTTGATCTGGACGGACTGAACTATCTGGCAGGAAAGACGGTTGATTTCATCAACAAGAGCGCTATGAACGGTACGATCCTTGCTCATACAGACGGAAATGTGCCGAACCTTATGGTGAAGATTCCGGAGCAGAACGAGTTCTATCTCGGTGAGCTGTTCTATTTCTTCGAGTTTGCATGCGGCGTGAGCGGATACTTACTCGGCGTTAATCCGTTCAACCAGCCGGGCGTTGAGAGTTATAAGAGAAATATGTTTGCTCTGCTCGGAAAACCGGGATATGAGGAAGAGCGCGAGAAACTTCTGGAGCGCTTATAATCAGCGGCCGGACGGAAGTTCAGGAAGACATGGACATCGGAGGATATCTCCGGCGCACATGCGGGATGTAAAAAAAGACAGATTGCCTTGTTCGCGGTTTGCAAATGGGGTATAATAATAAGCAGTCGGATAAAACCGGCTGCTTATCTTTTTGCAGCAGCGACGAGCCAGATCCCGGACCGGCCCGGGACAGTGGCGGCCGCCTGCAATCCCGGGATGTGTCTTTTGGCGCTTCCGGTAGTTTCAGCCGGCGAGATAAAGGAGGAAGTGTTATGTTACGAATCGGAATGTTGACAAGCGGCGGTGACTGTCAGGCTCTGAACGCTGCGATGCGCGGAGTCGTCAAGGGAATCTGTTCCAAGAGAGACGATGTGGAGATCTACGGTTTCAAGGACGGGTATAAGGGTCTGATCTATGCGGACTTCAGTATGCTCACAGCGAAGGATTTCTCCGGAATCCTGACACGCGGAGGAACCATACTGGGAACTTCCAGACAGCCGTTCAAGCTGATGCGCGTGCCGGACAAGGACGGCCTTGACAAGGTAGAGGCGATGAAGCATACATATCACAAGCTGAACCTGAACTGCCTTGTGATACTCGGAGGAAACGGGACGCACAAGACAGCGAACCTGCTCCGTGAGGAAGGTCTGAATATCATTACACTGCCGAAGACCATTGACAATGATCTCTGGGGAACAGATATGACGTTCGGATTCCAGAGTGCGGTTGATATCGCAACAGATACGATCGACAGGATCCACACGACGGCAACTTCCCACAGCCGTGTATTTATCATTGAGGTCATGGGACATAAGGTAGGATATGTTACACTGCACGCGGGTATCGCAGGAGGAGCAGACATCATCCTCATCCCGGAGATCCCGTATGACATCAAGGCAATCAAGAAGGTGATCGATGCGCGTACCAATGCAGGCAAGCCGTTCACCATCCTTGCGGTCGCTGAGGGAGCCATCTCCAAGGAGGATGCGAAGTTAAAGAAGAAAGAGTACAAGGAGAAAGTGGCGAAGAGAAAATATCCTTCCATCGCCTACGAGCTTGCAGAGCAGATCCAGAAGGAGACGGACAAGGAAGTGAGGATCACTGTTCCGGGACATACACAGAGAGGCGGATCTCCGTGTGCATATGACCGTGTATTCGCATCAAGAGTTGGCGCGAAGGCGGCGGAGATGATCCTGAAAGAGCAGTACGGTTATATGGTTGCGATGAAGAACGGAGAGACGACGAAGGTCCCGCTCGGAGATGTGGCAGGAAAGCTTAAGACAGTCGATCCGAAATGCAGCCTGATCAAAGAGGCGAGGATGCTCGGCATCAGCTTCGGAGACGAATGATTTACAGAGAGAAAGACACGAGAGAAAAGAGGCATCCGTCTGTGGGAAGATTTCCGCAGGCGGATGCCGAGTCTTGAAGAAAAAAAGTTCAGACGAGGTGTGATTCATGTCATATACGGCACTTTACAGAAAATTCCGGCCCGCGGCATTTGAGGATGTGAAAGGGCAGGATCATATCATCACTACATTACAGAATCAGATCAAGGCAAACCGTATCGGGCATGCTTATTTGTTCTGCGGAACAAGAGGAACGGGAAAGACGACGGTGGCGAAGATATTTGCGAAGGCGGTAAACTGCGAGCATCCGGTCGATGGAAGCCCGTGCGGGGAATGTGAGATGTGCAGATCTATCGCAGCGGGGACTTCCATGAATGTGATCGAGATCGACGCGGCGTCCAATAACGGCGTGGACAATATCCGTGAGATCAGGGAAGAGGTCACATACCGTCCGACGGAGGGAAGGTACAAGGTCTATATCATCGACGAGGTACACATGCTTTCCATCGGAGCGTTCAACGCCTTGCTGAAGACGCTGGAGGAGCCTCCGGAGTATGTTATTTTCATCCTGGCTACCACGGAGGTGCACAAGATACCGATCACGATCCTGTCGAGATGCCAGCACTATGATTTCAAGAGGATCAGCATCGAGACCATCACGGACAGGATGAAGGAGCTGATGGAAGTTGAGCACGTTGACGTGGAGGAGAAAGCGCTGCGGTATATCGCGAAAGCAGCGGACGGCTCCATGAGAGATGCGCTGAGCCTGCTCGATCAGTGCATTGCCTTTTATCTGGGACAGAAGCTGACCTACGACAATGTGCTGGAAGTGCTGGGCGCTGTGGACACGGATGTGTTCAGCAGGCTTCTGAGAAAGACGATCGCCAGAGATGTGGCAGGGGTGCTGGATATCGTGGAGGAGCTGATCATGCAGGGCAGGGAGCTGACCCAGCTGGCGGCGGATTTTACATGGTATTTAAGAAACTTGCTTCTGGTAAAAACTTCTGATAATATAGAGGATGTGCTGGATGTATCCACGGAAAATATGATGCAGCTCAAGGAAGAGGCGGAGATGATCGAGACTGACGCGCTGCTGCGCTATATCAGAATCTTCTCTGAACTCTCGGGACAGCTCAGATATGCGACCCAGAAGAGGGTGATGCTCGAGGTCGCGCTGATCAAGCTCTGTACACCCGCGATGGAAACGAATCAGGATTCACTGCTTGAACGGATCCGTGCGGTGGAGGAGAAGGTTGAGCAGGGGATCGCCGCTGCAGGCAGTATGCAGGAGAAGATCGTGTATGTGAACGGCAGCGGAGAGGGAGAAGACGCCGGAAAAGCGCAGAAGCGCCCTGAACTTCCCAATGCGATACCGGAGGATATGCAGGAGGTCGTGAGAAATTTCCGCTCTATTGCGGATGAGGCTTCCGGAATGGTCAGAGGGTATCTCAAGAAGGCAAGGCTGAGCCTTGGAGGGGACAATCGTCTTTTAGTTGTCCTTCCAGACAGTCTGGCGGCCAGCGTAGTGGGGCGCGAGGATCATGTGCAGGAACTGGAAGGTCTGATCGAGAATAAGATAGGAAAAAAAGTGGAGATCGAAGTGCGGTGCGTGGAAGAGGGACGGCACTTTGAGGACACGTTCGTGGATATAGAACAGAAAATCAACATGGAGATCACAGTGGAGGATTAGATATGGCAAAGAGAGGCGGATTCCCGGGCGGCGGAATGCCGGGAAATATGGCGAATCTTATGAAACAGGCGCAGCGTATGCAGCGTCAGATGGAGGAGCAGCAGAAGGAGCTCGAAGCGAAGGAATTTACAGCGACCGCAGGCGGCGGGGCAGTTGAGGTGACTGTCTCCGGAAAGCGGGAAGTCCTGGGCGTAAAGCTTGCGGAAGAGGTCGTTGATCCTGAGGATATTGAGATGCTGCAGGATCTGATCGTTGCAGCGACGAATGAGGCTCTCCGTCAGGTTGAGGAGGAGAGCGGCGCGGCAATGTCAAAGCTGACAGGCGGAATGCCGGGAATGTTCTAGAAAGGTTACGAGTTCTACTCGCACTCGGGGATAGAAAACCGGCTCTTACATGAAGGCATGACGTTGCAGTTTCCTATCTGCGGTGTGAGCAGTAACTTAAAAAGGAATCATTTTATGTTTCAGGGGGTCAGATCCCTGTGGCGGGGAGAGTGCTCCCGGTTCACAGAGAACTGGCCTTCCTTTACGAGAATTCAAGACAGAGGTGTAGGGAATGGAATATTACAGCAACCAGATCAGCCGGCTGATCGAGGAGTTCTCCCGTCTGCCGGGAATCGGGAGCAAATCGGCGCAGCGCCTTGCGTTCCATGTGATCAATATGCCGATGGATCAGGTGGAAGGTCTTGCAAACGCGATCGTTGAGGCGCGGCGGAATGTGCGCTACTGCAAGGTGTGCTGCACGCTCACAGACCGGGATGTATGTCCGATCTGCAGTAATCCGGACCGGGATAAGAAGACGATCATGGTGGTGGAGACGCCGAGGGATCTGGCGGCATATGAGAAGACTGGAAAATATAACGGAGTCTATCATGTGCTCCACGGTGCGATCTCGCCGATGCTCGGGATCGGCCCGGGGGATATCAGGCTGAAGGAACTTATGGAGCGTCTGCAGGGAGATGTGGACGAGGTTATCATCGCCACGAACTCAAGTCTCGAGGGGGAGACGACGGCGATGTATATCAGCAAGCTCATCAAGCCGGCAGGGATCAAGGTGAGCAGGATCGCCAGTGGTGTTCCCGTGGGCGGAGATCTGGAATATATTGATGAAGTTACGCTGCTCCGCGCGCTGGAGGGAAGGACAGAGCTGTAGATATAAAATTTTTGTAAAAAAGGGGCTTAAAATATCCGTAGAAATATGTTACTATGGCAGGGTGCGCTGTGAAACCGGGAGAAAAACAGCGGAAATACCGCTTTTTGGAGGCGAAATGCCTCTTATCTACTGGACAACAGACACGTTGTAAATCTATAATGAAAACAGCGGAAAGAAAAATCAGATTTCGGGAAGACTATAAAGCTGTATTCTGGGAAAGGTAATGCTTAAGACAAAAATTCATAAAAAGAGGAGAATCATATGGATAAGTTAAAGCTGATGAAGACTGCAAATGAGATTCGAAAGGACATAATAGTGTCCGTGCACAGTGCAAAGGCAGGACATCCGGGCGGATCGCTCTCAGCAGCGGAAATTTTCACGTATCTTTATTTTGAAGAGTTGAATGTTGATCCGAAAGATCCGGACAAGGCAGACAGAGACCGGTTTGTACTCTCAAAAGGACATACGGCGCCGGGACTGTATGCAGCTCTGGCGGAGAGAGGCTTTTTCCCGAAAGAAGATCTTGTGACACTGCGCCATACCGGCTCTTATCTTCAGGGCCATCCGGATATGAAGTGTATCCCGGGAGTTGATATGTCTTCAGGCTCCCTCGGACAGGGAATCTCTGCGGCTGTGGGAATGGCCATTGCAGCCAAGATGTCAGGAGATACTTACAGAGTATATACGCTTCTGGGCGACGGTGAGATCCAGGAGGGACAGGTGTGGGAGGCTGCCATGCTCGCTGCACACTGGAAGCTGGATAACCTTCTTGTGATCGTGGATAATAATAATCTTCAGATCGACGGACCGGTAGACAAGGTGAATTCGCCGTATCCGATCGACAAGAAGTTTGAGGCGTTCAATTTCCATGTGATCAATATCGACGGAAATGATTTTGACCAGATCGACGCGGCATTTAAAGAGGCGAAGACTGTAAAGGGATGTCCGACAGCGATTATTGCGAGAACTGTAAAAGGAAAAGGCGTTTCGTTCATGGAGAACAATGCCGGCTGGCACGGAAAAGCACCGAATGATGAAGAATATAAAATAGCGATGGCAGATCTTGAGAAGGAGGGGGAAGCATTATGTCAGATGTAAAGAGAATTGCGACGAGAGATAGTTATGGTGAAGAACTGGTGAAGCTCGGAGCGGAACATGAAGATATCGTCGTGCTCGATGCGGATCTGGCAGAGGCGACAAGAAGCGGTGAGTTCCAGAAGGTTTACCCGGACCGCTTTATCGACTGTGGTATCGCGGAGGAAAATATGATGGGGGTTGCGGCAGGACTCGCTGCAGCGGGAAAAGTTCCGTTTGCAAGTTCTTTTGCGATGTTTGCTGTTGGCCGCGCATATGAGCAGATAAGAAACTCTATTGGATATCCGCATCTGAATGTGAAGATCGGCGCTTCCCACGCGGGCATTTCTGTCGGGGAAGACGGAGCCACACATCAGTGTATCGAGGATATCGCCCTGATGAGAATGATCCCGGGAATGGTCGTGATCAATCCTTCAGACTATATTGAGGCGAGAGCTGCAGTGAGAGCTGCATATGAATATGAAGGACCGGTGTACATGAGATTCGGACGTCTTGCAGTGCCGATCCTGAATGACAGGCCGGATTATAAGTTTGAGCTCGGAAAGGGCGTAGTCTTAAGAGAAGGAAAGGATCTTACGATCTTTGCGACAGGACTTCCTGTTTATAACTGCCTTGAGGCTGCCGAGCGCCTGGCTGCAGAGGACGGGATCGATGCACAGGTGATCAATATCCATACGATCAAGCCGATCGATGAGGAGCTTATCGTTGCGGCTGCGGAGAAGACGGGAAAGATCGTCACAGTGGAAGAGCATTCCGTGATCGGAGGACTCGGAAGCGCTGTGTGCGATGTGCTGTCAGAGAAAGCGCCGACCAGGGTGATGAAGATCGGCATCAATGATACATTCGGAGAGTCGGGTCCGGCTCTGGAACTTCTGAAGAAATACGGACTTGACACGGACGGTATCTATGAAAAGATAAAGACGTTTATTTAGTGATCCAGCTGTCTGCCGGTCTCCGGCAGGCAGCTTTTCGGCTTTTTTCTGCCTATAGTGCGCGGGCGTCTATGCGCATGTGAGGAGAAGTACCGGTCTATTGAACCGCAGACAAAGGAGAATGTACATGCAGCTTCGTCTGGAAATTCCGGATTCTTTCTGGAGTTTGTTTCGCTCTGTGAACAGAGAGATTTATATAGATGCATTATTGTGTATCAACGAGGAATATGAATATAGTAACTATTTTCTCACAAGAGAGGTGTGCCTCCAGGTTCTGAGTGATATGAACGCGCGGAGAAAGATCCGTCTGGAGCGGGAGGAAACGGAGACGGATTTTGATCTGCTTGAGACCACTTCGTCCAGGATACTGAACTGGCTTGTGAAGACAGGATGGCTGAAGCGGATCGAGGATTTCACATCCATGACGACGAATATCGTGATCCCGGATTATGCGGCTGTAATGATCGGTGCATTTGAACGTCTCACCTCGGAGGATATGGAAGAGACTGAGATCTATATTCAGAACGTATATGCAACTCTTTATTCTTTTCGAAATGACCCGAGAGTGAACCTGAATATGCTCCGGACCGCTGTGGTGAATACGCGGCGGCTGAACAAGGCGCTGCAGGACATGCTCCACAATATGGATAAGTTCTTTGAGCGTCTGCTGGACAAGGAGAACTACAGCGATCTTCTGAAGGAACACTTAGACGGCTATGTCGAGGAAGTAGTGAGGAAAAAGTATCACATCCTTAAGACTTCAGACAACTTCTACATTTACAAGAATGATATCAAGAGATGCCTGCAGGAGATGAGAGAGGACGAAGAGTGGATCGAGAAAGTCCGAGAGCGCTCCTCTGCTGCCGGAGACAAGGGGGATGATGTCCTTGATCTCCTGGATCTGATCGAGCGTGGATTTGACGATATCGAGCACCGGATCGCGAATATGGATAAAGAGCATTCCAAGTACGTGAGAGCAACGGTGACAAGGCTTAATTATCTTCTGAGCGGGGAGACAGATACCAAGGGGCTGATCGTTCAGCTTCTGAACCGGATCGCGTCAGGAGAACGGAAGGAGGAGATGCTTCGCGCTGCGGCCGGGAAGATGAACCTGTCGCATCTGGAGATCCTGTCAGAGAAATCGCTGTACAAGCGGCGCCGTCCGAAGGCGGACTTTATCAGCAGGATGGAGCAGGAGGAAGAGACGGCAGATCTTGACCGCGAGGAAGTGCTTAAGATGAACCGTGTTCAGATGCGGTACAGCAGAGCGGAGATCGAAGCATTTATCGAGTCACATATGAGAGAGGATGTTATGGATACCGCGGAGCTCGGCCCTATGAGTGAGGAAGAGTTTGAGAAGCTGATCCTTGCCTATGATTACAGTATACGCAGAAACGGCAGATTTACTGCATTGGAGGAAGGAACGGAGATGGTGCAGAACGGGAAATATCGGTATCCGCACCTGAAGTTTATACAGAGGAGGCCTGAATGATAGAGTATTATGAATCGCTGACAGATGAGGAAAAGGATGGAATGAAGGAAGTGATACAGGCTTTGTTCAGACAGACTTTTCTTCTGGAAAGAAAATATGACAGAAGATCAGGCAGAATGACTTCTGTAAAAGAATATAAAATCGCAGAGAAACACATTGATTTCTTAAGAGAGTATTTTATGGTCTCTGGAATTTCTCTGAGGCAGAACGTACATATGGGAGTGATCTATATCCAGGAAGAGGCGCTCTGGGGAGAGAAGCTCCCCCGCCTGGCGACGGTCTATCTTCTTGTGCTGAAGCTTTTGTACGACGAGCAGATGGCGTCAGCGTCTTCCAGCAGCCATGTGGCGGTGACAATGGGGATGCTGAACGGCAGAGCGGGAGAATTCCATGTGCTGAGTTCTCTTCCGTCTCCTACGGAAATGCGGAGGACGATCGCCCTGCTGAAGAAATATCAGATCATTGAACCGCTGGATGTGCTGGAGGAACTGGACGAGAATACAAGACTTGTGATCTACCCGTGCATCAATGCGGTGCTCATGGGTGATAGCGTCAGGGAACTGTTGAATACATTCAGTGAGGAGGATTACATTGGAGAAGAAGCAGCCGTTCAAGGCACTATCGAAGATCTGTCTGAATAACTGGCATTATATTGACAGAAAGATACTTTCATTCAGCGAAGGCGTGAATTTTTTTACAGGGCATTCGGGAAGCGGAAAGTCTACAGTGATCGATGCGATCCAGATCGTTCTCTATGCCAATACGGACGGACGCGGCTTCTTTAACAAGGCTGCGGCTGATGACTCGGACCGTTCACTGATCGAGTATCTCAGAGGAATGGTGAACATCGGGGAGAACAATGAGTCTGTTTATCTGAGAAATAAAAACTTTTCCAGTACGATCGTGCTCGAGTTCGACCAGACAGATACAAAGGAAAAGCAGTGTGTGGGAGTCGTGTTTGATGTAGAGACTGCAACAAATGAGATCAGCAGACTGTTCTTCTGGCATACGGGCGGCCTTCTGGAGAACCAGTACCGGGCGGACCGGAGATGTCTGACAACGGGTGAAGTGAGGGAGTATCTGCAGCGGACTTTCCCGTCGGAGCAGTACTACTGCGGTCCGAGCAATGAGCGGTTCCGCCGTCAGATGTATGACATCTATCTGGGCGGTCTGGATATGGAAAAGTTTCCAAGGTTATTTAAACGTGCCATTCCATTTCGGATGAACATAAAACTTGAAGATTTTGTGAAAGAATATATCTGCATGGAAAAGGACATCCATATCGAAGATCTTCAGGAAAGCGTCATGCAGTACGGCAGGATGCGGAGTAAGATTGAAGAGACGATGCAGGAGATCGGGCATCTCCGGGAGATCGCAGAGAGATATGCAGAGTATGATGCCTGCAGCAGTGAAGCAGAGGAATGCAGCTATCAGATCGGAAAGCTTGAGATCCTGCAGACTCGGGAGAAGATCAGGGAGCTGAAGGACAGGATCGCAGAAAGTTCCGGTGAGCAGTCCCGTCTGGAGACGCTGAAAACCCGTGAGGAGGGGGAACAGGAGGCGCTGCGGAAGGAATATGAAGAGGTTATCCTGCGGATTGCGGACAGTGGATATTCTGCACTGGAAAAGGAGCTTTCCGGCGTCAATGAGACTCTGGAGCGCCTTCAGAACAGCCGGGCCAGATGGCAGAAGACGGCGGAAGGCCTGGAGACGTGGAAGAAAAAGGATGTGACTCCGAATCAGACCGTGTGGGATATCGAGCGGTTTGCTGCTGGGGATATAGATGAAAATACACTTCTTCGTCTGAAAGAGAGCCTGTCTTCTCTGCGGAGCAGCCTGGAAGAGGATCTTAAGGAAACAGAAGCAGACTTGAAGGAAATCCGGAGGGAAGAGAAGGATGCCAGGGAAGAGCTGAAGGCGCTCCGGCAGGGGAAGAAGGTCTATCCGCGTGATCTGGAGGAGGCGAGATATGAACTGAGGAACCGTCTCCGCGGCAGGTGCGGGAAACTGGTTCCTGTCAGGATCCTTGCAGATCTTCTGGATATCAGGGATGAGAGATGGCATAACGCTGTGGAAGGATATCTTGGAAACAGTAAATTCCTTCTTGTCGTAGAACCTGCCTATGTAAAGGACGCTCTGGAAGTATACCAGGAAATGGACAAAAAGAAGTATTTCCGGGCAGCTGTGCTGGATACTGACAAAGTCCTTGAGCACAGCCGGATGTCCGGCGGGAGAAGGAAAGGCTCCCTTGCGGAAGAAGTGACGGCGAAGGAAGATTATGTCAGGGCGTATGTGGATTTCGCGCTGGGCAGTGTGATGAAATGCACCAGTGTGGAAGAACTGCGCGGACAGAAGATCGGAATCACTCCGGACTGCATTCTGTATCAGGGATTCCGGCTGCAGTATATTAATCCGGATCATTATACGAAGAAGGCATATATCGGGGAGACGAGCATGCGACAGCGGATGCGCCGTCTGGAAAAAAGGTGCCAGGAGCTGCAGGAGAAACGGCTCCCCCTCCAGGAGGTGAAAGAGGAGACTGTAAAGCTCCTTCAGTATGAGCATCTTTCGCAGCCGGCAGAGGATTATATCCAGTGGATGAAAGATATTGATGAGATAGCGGTTAGAGAGAAGAGAAAGAATCAAATAATAGAAGAAATGAAAAAATTACAGAAGGAATCCGTCTCTGTGTGGGAAGAAAAGAAAGGGGAACTTCTCAAAAGGCAGGATGAAGTGAAAGATTCCCTGCAGAAAATTCAGCAAAACATCTGGAAGATTCAGTCGGATGCTGAAAGGTTACAAAAAAGTTTCATCGACTTGAATTTTGAATTAAATGAGAAAGAAAAAAGTTTTCAAAGAGATAAAAAAGAAGAGGATAAATTTGAAAAATTTCTCAATGAAAATAGAGGAACTGGCTATGAAACACTCAGGCAGCGCCGTGTTTCGGACAGGGATAGGATTGAAAATGCAAGAAATAATGCATACAGCAGCCTGGTAGAGCGCCGTACAGGTTATCTGAAAGCCTATCCGAACAGGACGTTTTCCGCTGTGATCACCGATAACGGTCCCTATGACAAACTTCTCTCAGAACTTCAGTGCGACGAACTGGAAGATTACAGGAATGCGGCTAAGGAGCAGGCGCACACAGCGGTGGAACACTTCAAAGAGGACTTTGTCTACAAGATAAGAAGTGCCATTCAGGAAGCTTATCAGATGAAGGATGAACTGAACCGCATTATCAGCAGACTGGATTTCGGCAAGGACAAGTATCAGTTCGTGATCACAAAGAATAAAGGACCTGATGGAAGATTCTATAAAATGTTTATGGATGATTCACTTAGCATAAAGCCATCCCAGCTTTCGGGTGGAATGGAAAATCAGCTCAATATGTTTACCATGGAGCATGAGGAAGAGTATGGGGATCTGATGAACGAGCTGATCAACATCTTCATCCCTCCGGAGGATGCGACAAGGGAAGAGCTGGAAGAAGCGAGAAAGAATATGGAGAAGTATGCGGATTACAGGACATACCTTTCCTTTGACATGCAGCAGATCATCCATGGGGAGAAAGACATGAAGATCGGGCTGAGCAGGATGATCCGGAAGAATTCCGGCGGAGAGGGTCAGAATCCGCTGTATATCGCGCTTCTTGCAAGCTTTGCCCAGATCTACCGGATCAATCTCTCTCCGAAGATCCGCCGCGCGCCGACCATACGGCTGGTCATCCTGGACGAGGCCTTTTCAAAGATGGATGCGGAAAAGGTGGCAAGCTGTATCTCCCTGATCCGCGGGCTTGGCTTTCAGGCGATCATAAGCGCGACGAACGACAAGATACAGAATTATCTGGAAAATGTAGACAAGACGTTTGTGTACGCGAACCCGAATAAGAAACATATTTCCATTCAGGAATTTGAGAGAGAAGAATACGATCTTCTTCGAAAGGAGGAAACATTACTATGAAACTGATGATCGCATCAGATATTCACGGCTCTGCCCTGTACTGCAGGCAGATGCTGGAAGCATATAAAAGAGAAGAGGCCGGCCGGCTTCTTCTTCTGGGGGACATCCTGTATCACGGTCCCCGCAATGATCTGCCGGAGGGATACGCGCCGAAGGAAGTGATCGCCATGCTCAACCCGATGAAGAATGACCTTCTGTGTGTGAGGGGAAACTGTGATACAGAGGTGGATCAGATGGTGCTCGACTTTCCGATCCTTGCGGATTACTGTTTTCTGGAACTTCCCGGTGTGTCAGTGTTCGCAACTCACGGACATGTGTTCAATCCGGAGAAGGTTCCGCCGCTGAAAGAAGGCGATATCCTTCTTAACGGGCACACGCATGTGCCTGCCTGCGAAGAGAAGGAGAACGGCGCCGGAGAGACTTATCGGTATCTGAATCCGGGGTCTGTGTCTATCCCGAAGGAAAATTCGCCCCACAGCTATATGATCTATGAGAATGATACGTTTATATGGAAAAATCTCGAAGGAGAGGAGTATATGAGATGGAAGACAGATTCGCACTGCTGATCGATGCGGACAATGTGTCTGCAAAGTATATAAAGCCGATACTGGACGAGCTCTCCAAGTACGGCAATGTGACATATAAGAGGATCTACGGGGACTGGACAAAGACAAACAATGCCAGCTGGAAGGAGGAACTGCTGCAGAACTCGATCACGCCGATCCAGCAGTTCAGCTATACGCATGGAAAGAACGCCACGGACTCGGCGATGATCATCGACGCGATGGATATGCTCTACACAAGTCAGCTGGAGGGATTCTGTCTTGTGTCCAGCGACAGCGATTTTACAAAGCTGGCGAGCCGGCTCAGGGAGAGCGGGAAGACAGTGATCGGAATGGGAGAGGACAAGACGCCGTCTCCGTTCCGGAAGGCGTGTGATATTTTCACTGTCCTGGAACTTCTCCTGGAAGACAATACGATGGAGAAAGAGGAACGGGAGGAGAAAAATGCAGAACCTCATCCACGAGAAAAAGAGCAGAAAAAGGTGACCGCCCCGTCCCGGGACCAGATCGAGGAGGCAGTGGTCAAGATCATTACAGAAAATCAGAACGATGACAGGGAGACCGGCCTTGGAGAGGTGGGAAGCCGTCTTGTCAAATTGTATCCGGATTTTGACGTCAGGCGCTATGGGTACAGTCTTCTGTCGAAATTCCTGGAGACATTTCCAAAGCTGAAGCTGATCCAGGAAGGTACGAAGGTATCGGTCACCCTCTATGAGGATAAGAGCAAGAAGGAGAGGCTGGAGGAGTATATCATCCAGCAGATCAGGATCAACGGGCGTTACGGGATCTCCCTTGGATCTCTGGGAAACAGGATCCGGATGAAGTTCGGAGATTTTAAAGTGAGAGATTATGGGTTTTCTCAATTTAAACAGTATATCCAGAGCTTCCCTCAGGTGGAGCTTGAGGACGACGGCGAGCGTACAAGAGCCGTGTATGTAGGAGAGTAACAGAAGAAAGGTTTTGAGCAAAATGACAAAAGGTTGTTAATCTTTTGTCATTTTTTTTGTAAAAACATGTGTCTTGTCACCTGTAAAGTGCGGTGCTATACTAAACCGAAAAGAGAAAAAAAGAGGTGTGGACATGACAGTCAGAGAAGAGATAGAAAAACTGAAGAAGGAGAAAAACGCTGTGATCCTGGCGCACTATTACGTCAGTCCGGAGGTGCAGGAACTTGCGGATTATATCGGGGATTCGTTTTATCTGAGCAAGGTCGCGGTCGGCCTTGAGGAACAGACCATTGTGTTCTGCGGGGTTTCCTTCATGGGAGAGAGCGCGAAAGTTCTGAATCCGGAAAAAACGGTCCTGATGCCTGACGCCGCTGCGGACTGTGCCATGGCACATATGGCGGATGCGCAGACCGTGGAGAAGATGCGCAGGACGTACGACGATCTGGCAGTAGTCTGCTATATCAATTCCACTGCAGAGCTGAAAAGCTGCTCGGATGTGTGCGTGACTTCTGCAAATGCAGTACAGATCGTGAAGGCGCTTCCGAACAAGAATATTTTCTTTATCCCGGACCGGAATCTGGCGCATTATATTGCCGGGCTGGTACCTGAGAAACACTTCGTATACAATGAGGGATACTGTCCTGTCCACGAGCAGATGCAGACTTCGGAGATCCTGAAAGCGAAAGAAGCACATCCGGCAGCGGAAGTGCTCAGCCATCCGGAATGTCCGGAGAAAGTCCTTGAGATATCAGATTACATAGGAAGCACGTCGGGAATCATCAAATACGCTGGTGAGAGTGCCGCGGGTGAGTTCGTTGTCTGTACGGAAAACGGTGTGAGATATGAGCTGGAGAAGCGGTATCCTGACAAAAAGTTCTGGTTTACGGAAACAGAGCCTGTATGCCGGGATATGAAACTGATCACTCCGGAGAAGATACTCCACGTGCTCAGGACGGGAGAAAATGAAGTGAAAATGGAAGAGGCGCTCAGAAAGACCGCGGGCCGTCCACTGGAGAAAATGCTGGAGCTTGCGAAATAAATTAATTTCAGATAAATGCCAAAACGGCAGGAAGGGATGTTTTTATTATGGAAATGAATGCAGATGTAGTGATCGTTGGAACCGGAGTGGGAGGACTGTTCAGTGCGCTGAACCTTCCTGCGGACAGAAAGATCATCATGATCACAAAATCAGATCTGGAGAGCAGCGATTCATTTCTTGCGCAGGGCGGAATCTGCGTTCTGAGAGATGACAATGATTATGACAGCTGGTTTGAGGACACGATGAGAGCCGGACACTATGAAAACAGAAGAGAGTCTGTAGATATCATGATACGAAGTTCGAGGGATGTCATCCATGATCTGGTCGGATACGGCGTGGAGTTTCAGAAAAAGGACGGCGAGTATGCGTTTACAAGGGAAGGGGCGCATTCACGGCCGAGGATCCTGTTCCATGAGGACATCACAGGAGAAGAGATCACAAGCAAGCTCCTCGCCCAGGTGAAAAGACTTGATAATGTCGAGATCTATGAATATACTACAATGACAGATATAATAGTAAAAGATGGAAAGTGTGCGGGAATCCTGGCAGAGGACCAGAGCGGAGAACGCATCACGATCCATGCGGATGATACGATCTTTGCAAGCGGCGGGATCGGAGGACTCTATCAGCATTCTACCAATTTCCCGCATCTTACCGGGGATGCCATCGAGATATCTAAAAAGCACGGAATCCGTCTGGAACATCTTGACTATGTTCAGATCCATCCGACGACACTGTATTCTACTAAGCCGGGACGCCGGTTCCTGATCTCGGAATCTGTGAGAGGAGAGGGAGCGATCCTTCTGAACAAGGACAAGGAACGCTTTGTAAACGAACTGCTCCCCAGGGACGTGGTCACAAAAGCAATACAGGAGCAGATGAAAAAGGATGGAACGGACCATGTGTGGCTGTCTATGGAAAAGATTGATAAAGAGATGATCCTGGAGCATTTTCCGAATATCTATCAGCATTGTCTGGAAGAGGGCTATGACGTGACGAAAGAGTGCATTCCGGTTGTCCCTGCCCAGCATTACTTTATGGGTGGAATCTGGGTTGACTCTGACAGCAGGACTTCCATGGAACACCTTTTTGCGGTGGGAGAGACAAGCTGCAACGGCGTTCACGGGGCAAACCGGCTGGCAAGCAACTCACTTCTGGAAAGCCTTGTGTTTGCGAAACGTGCGGCGAAGAAGATCGCGTGTGCATATGGAAACTCCGACGCAGAAGACAAGGAAGCGGGGACTACGGAAGAACGCACCGCATAAAAAGAAATGATAAAGGAGAAAAAAGAAATGAATAAGATTACAACAACGCTTCAGTGCGATCATTTGATCCTGGAAGCTCTGAAAGAAGACATATCAAGTGAAGACGTGAGCACAAACGCGGTGATGAAAGAATATACGAAGGGTGAAGTGGACCTGATCTGCAAGCAGGACGGGATCATCGCCGGGCTGGATGTGTTCCGCAGAGTGTTCGAGCTTCTGGATGAAGATACGCAGGCTGAGTTTTACTGCAAAGATGGAGATGAGGTGAAGAAGGGACAGCTCATGGGAAAGGTCACGGGCGACATCCGGGTCCTTCTCTCCGGAGAGCGCGTTGCGCTGAATTATCTCCAGCGGATGAGCGGGATCGCTACCTATACACATTCTGTTGCAGAGCTGCTGAAGGGCACCAGGACGAAGCTTCTTGATACAAGGAAGACAACGCCGAATATGAGGATCTTTGAAAAATATGCGGTCCGTGTGGGCGGCGGTTATAACCACAGATACAATCTGTCTGACGGAGTCCTCCTGAAAGACAATCATATCGGAGCAGCAGGAAGTGTGGCCAAAGCGGTACAGATGGCGAAAGAGTACGCGCCCTTTGTCCGCAAGATCGAGATTGAAGTGGAGAATCTGGATATGGTGAGAGAGGCAGTGGAAGCGGGAGCGGATATCATCATGCTGGATAATATGTCCGCCGATGAGATGCGGGAGGCAGTGCATATCATTGACGGAAGGGCAGAGACGGAGTGTTCGGGAAATGTGACGAAGGAGAATATCAGCCGCCTGACGGAGATCGGCGTTGACTATATTTCCAGTGGAGCGCTGACACATTCTGCACCGATACTTGACATTTCCATGAAAAACCTTCATGCTGTAGAGTAGAAGAAGATACGATCTATAGAAGAAAGGAAGAGACCGGATGACGGGATCGGAGAGAAGAAATGCCATTATAAATCAGATCAGGAGCAGCAGCACTCCCGTTTCGGGCAAGTCGCTGGCGGCTTCCTATGATGTCAGCAGGCAGGTGATCGTGCAGGATATCGCACTGATCCGGGCCGCGGGATATGATATCATATCTACGAACAGAGGATATATCCTGGGTGAGGATGCAGCTGTAAGCAGGACGTTCAAGGTCAGGCATACGGACAGCCAGCTTGAGGAGGAACTCAATGCGATCGTGGACCTCGGCGGATGTGTAAAGAATGTTATGGTAAACCACAAAGTTTACGGACGCATGGAAGCAGAGCTGAATATAACGTCCCGCCGGAAGGTGAAGGAATTTCTCGAAGAGATCAGAAACGGCAAGTCCAGTCCGCTGAAGAATATCACATCAGGATACCACTACCACGTGGTCGAGGCGGACAGTGAAGAGACCCTTGACCTGATCGAGGATATGCTCCGCGAGAAGGGATTTCTGGTGGAGCAGATGGAGAAGCTTCCGATGAACTGAAAAAAGAGGCAGGCGGTCAATATCAGGGACAGTTCTTTTCAGGGACTGTCCCTTTTGACTTGCGCCAGCCTCTTTTTTGCTTTACAATGGAAAAGACAGAGGGGAGAATCAGGTTAAGGGGTGGTTATATGGAAGAAATCTCGAGTTTGCTGAGAGAAGTTTTAAATATAGATTTTGTCCGGGCGGTCATAAGTAATCCCGTGAAAAAAGAGGGAATAATAAAGGTGAAAGTCCGACCGGTGGAGACAAAGGGAAATCTGCATTTTCAAATCGAATCCTTCACAAAAACACAGGCGTTTCACGAAAACCTGAGCGGGGAAGAGGCGGCGGAAAAGATCCTGAAATACATGGAGGACTTCCGGCAGATGCAGATCGAGACAGTGCATGAGGACTGTACAGTGCTTGTGAGCAGGAAGGGGAAAGTTACGGTCAAGCGAAGAAAAAGGCAGACAGCGGCGAAAAAAGCGGATCTTTCCCACAACAGAAAAAAGCAATATATTCTGGAGGAAGGGATCCCGGTCCCGTTTCTGCAGGATCTGGGCGTGATGACTGCAGACGGTAAGATCGTCAGGTCGAAGACCGATAAGTTCAGGCAGATCAACCGCTTCCTCGAATTCATAGAAGATATCCTGCCGCGGCTCGACAGCGGGAGAGAGCTGACCATCATTGATTTCGGATGCGGGAAATCTTATCTCACGTTTGCTATGTATTATTATCTGCATGAATTGAAGGGGTATAACATAAGAATTACAGGACTTGATCTGAAGAAGGATGTGATCGAGCACTGCAGCCGGCTGGGAAAGAAATATGGTTATGAGAAGCTGACTTTCCTGGAGGGAGATATTGCAGATTATGACGGCGTGAACAAGGCGGATATGGTAGTTACACTCCATGCCTGTGATACGGCGACAGACTATGCTCTGGCAAAGGCGGTCGGATGGAAGGCAGATGTGATCCTCTCGGTTCCGTGCTGTCAGCATGAACTGAACAGGCAGATCAAGAATGAGAGTATGGCTCCGGTCATGGATTACGGGCTTCTGAAAGAACGGTTTGCGGCGATCGTCACAGATGGGCTGAGAGCAAAATACCTGGAGAGGGAAGGGTATGACGCGCAGATCCTGGAGTTCATAGACATGGAACATACTCCGAAAAACATATTGATAAGGGCAGTGAAAAAGGGAAAAAGAAATGAAAAAATTACGGAGGAAATAATAAAATGTGAAGAGCTCTTGGGCGTGAAGCCCATTCTGGGAGTTCTTCTGGATGATTAAAGGGGAGAATTATAAATAATGAAGAGAAGGGTTATAAAGATAGGGGTTCTGGTTGTTATTTTTGCAGCAGCGCTTGTGATCAGCAGTCTGGTTGTCAACAGGGGCGACGAGGATGAGATCGTTGATATGGGAGCGCCGACTCTGCCGAGGATATCGTTCGTGGTGGACGGCAAAAATGTAAATATGCTGTTCGGATATGTGGACGAGATGGATATCACTGCGATGAGGGATACGATCACGACGCTGGAGAGCGACGGTTCTCTTTCCATGAATCTGGAGGCTGACGGAAATAAGATCAGTAAAATACAGTATGAGGTGTATTCTCTGGACGGGAAAGAGACTTATAAGACCGGAGAGGTGACTAATATCACGGAAGACCAGGCGATGAAGCTGGAGCTGGATGACGCTCTGGATGAATCAGTCCAGGAGGCAGTGCTCCGGGTGGTTCTGACGGCCGGGGACCGGGAGATCAGCTATTACACGAGAATCGAGCGCCCGGATGATGTGACAGCGGCTGGATGTCTTACGTTTGCCCAGGACTTTCATGCAAAGACATTTGATAAGAGCGCGGCTGTGTCTGAGGAATTGAGTTATTATCTTGAACCGGGTGACGAGAGTGACAACAGTACTTATCAGACAGTAAATATTCACTCGGATATCACTCATATCCAGTGGGGTGAGCTGAATCCTCAGGTGATAGGAGACGTGCAGTGGAGTATAAAAGAAAGCAACAGCGTCTATACATCACTTCTTGCGAAGTATCAGGTGGAATGTGAGGATGATGAGGGCGAGACTCAGGACTACAATGTGAAAGAATTCTATCGGGTGCGCCTGAGCGGAGATACGATTTATTTGCTCGATTATAACCGGGATATGCAGCAGGTCTTCAACGGCAACAGGAATGTGCTGGATGAGAACGGCATCCGGTTCGGGATCGCATCGGATAATATCCAGTATGTGGCGAATGATGATGATACTATAGTGGCTTTTGTCCGGGAGAGGGATCTGTGGCTTTATAATAAGAAGACGGATGAACTCTCACAGGTGTTCAGTTTTGCCAACAGGGAAGGACGAGATGAGCGGAGCAGGAATGATCAGCACGCGGTAAGGATCATCAGCATGGAAAACAGCGGCAGTCTCGCATTTGCCGTGTACGGCTATATGAACTGCGGCGCGCACGAAGGCGAAGTCGGCGTGGGTATCTATTATTTTAATATAGACAGCAGTGCGATCGAAGAGAAGGCGTTCATACCGAGTACCAAATCATTTGCGATCGCCGAGGATGAGCTTGGAAAGATGGTCTACTATAATCACAGCCAGGAAATGATCTATGTATTGGCAGCAGGATCGCTCTATCAAGTGGATCTGGAGGCTGATAAGCAGAACGTGCTGGCGGACGGACTGGAAGAAGGGCAGTACACTGTGTCTGACGACGGACATCTGATGGCGTACCAGACAGACGGAACGCTTTATACCGCTTCTGAGATAAAGGTGATGAACCTTCAGAACGGGGATGAATTTACTATTGAGGCGCCGGAAGGGCAGGCAGTCAGACCGCTGGGCTTCGTGAACAGTGACTTCATTTATGGAAAGATCAATCCGGCAGATGCAGGCGTGAGCGCTTCGGGAGAAGAGATCACCCCAATGTATGAGCTGGAGATACGCAGCGCAGAGAATAAGGTAGTTACCAGTTACTCTTTCACGGACAACAATATTTATACGACGGATATCCTGGTCGAGGATAACCTGGTGACACTGAACAGGGTGACGAAGAACGGCAGCGTGTACAATGTCACGACCCAGGAGTTCATCACGAACAATGATGAGAGAAACGACAGTACGGTCTCTCTGGAAACATACAGCACTGACAGGATGCAGAGGCAGATGCGCCTTACCTTTGGCGAAGGGATCAGCGAGACGGATCCGAAAGTCCTGAAACCGAATCAGCTTGTATCCGGAGAACCGCTGACGATCACACTCAGCGGAGACAGTGAAGGTGTGAAGTACTATGTGTACGGCATGGGAGAACTGGAAGGAATCTATGACAGAGCCGGATATGCGATCCAGAAGGCGGAGCAGATCTCCGGCGTCGTGATCTCCTCTGACCAGGCATATGTATGGGAGAAGGGAAACAGGGATCTGGCGTACTCCACGGATGCAGCTGCATTCACTGTGCAGGCGGGAGAGAGTTCTCTCGACGCATGTGAGCGCTACATGGAGCAGTATGACGCGCAGCGTGTGGATCTCACAGGCTGTACGCTGGACCAGGTGCTCTATGTGATCAACAAAGGGTGCCCGGTGATCGCGCTGACAGACGCCAGCCACGCAATCCTTCTGACAGGGTATACAAGGACGGATATCACCTATATCGATCCGGATACCGGAGGTGTCTATACAGTCGGCGTCAGTGATATGGAGAGCATGGTGAGCGGAAGCGGAAATACGTTCATCGGATATATCAAATAATAGGGTTAAAGACGGATTCAGTGAAAAAGAAACTGCCGTTGCCGGTTTTCCGGCACGCGGCAGTTTCTTTGCTTTATCCCGCAGATTCGGTTTTGTTCCGCAGTCGTAACTTTCAGTCTTACACTTTCAGCAGCTCATCGATCATCCGTGACGCCTCACTTTGTGTGATCGTAACAGGATCCCAGTCCATCTGAACCCCCTTCTTTCTGATCAGGCTGCTTAGGAAGGAAATCTGTTTCTGGGTGGCTGGGCGCGGTTTCTTTGCTTTATAGACAAGCTGTACAGGACGGAACAGCTTCGGATCTTCCTCCTCGAAGTAGTGGGCGAGCGTCTGGTATAGTTTTGCCGTGGCGAGAGCATCGTGGTATGCGCGGTGCGCAGATTTGTTTTCAATATGATAGTAGGCGCACAGTCTGCCAAGGCTTTTCGAATCAAGATCTTTATGTACCTTTTTCGCGATCTTCAGAGTATCGATCCCCATTTTCTCAAATGGCAGCCCGTCCTTTGAAGCGCTGATCTTCATGAAGCTGTAGTCAAACGATACATTGTGCCCCACAAGCACATCGTCCCCGCAGAAGTCTAGAAAATCCGGGATCACCTGGCTGCGGGTCCGGGCGGAAGCCACCATCTCGTTGCTGATCCCCGTAAGATCCGTGATCGCCGCTGATATCGGGCTCTGTGGCCGGATGAACTCCATGAAGCGGTCCGCGACTTTCCCGTCACGGACTTTGAGAGCTCCGATCTCAATGATCTCGTTTTCCATAGGGTTGAGACCTGTCGTCTCAACATCGAAAGCAATGTAGGATTTCAGCATGGCTGTCAATGCTCCTTTTTGTTGTTTATCCTTATGTAACAGTCCGGCCTGCGCCATTCGCAAAGCCGCACATACGTGCTCCTGCGGCTGCGCCGCTCCTTTGCTCATATACGGGCGCTC
>ERZ780162.493-NODE-493-length-31418-cov-3.118260_pt1 | contig 31418 bp, 28 predicted proteins | sample MGYA00511474_ERZ780162 | MGnify/ENA primary metagenome ERZ780162 (study PRJEB29588, sample SAMEA2143633) | human gut metagenome | biome: human gut; feature: human-associated habitat; material: faeces | place: Denmark | collected 2008/2010 ...
GAAGGCGTCATACAGCAGCTTCCCTCCCACAGGCAGGCCAATCATCGCTGCGAGATACACCACCGTTTTAAGAAGCGATATTCCAGTAAGGAAGGGAAATACCGCCGGAAGATATTCCAGGATCAGCATATGATACAGGAAAATATAAAGGGTATAGCGTCCCAGCCAGGCGAGTACAGACAGAATACGGTCAATGACCGCGTTGTTCATAAGCGCTCCCAGGCTGCACCAGGAAAAAATCAGAAAAATTACCGCCATGGAATATACCATCATGGTGATTCCCGGAGGATTCACCCGGAGAAGCCAGCCGAACAGGGCCTCATCCAGCGCGAGGCGATCCTTCAGCAGGAAGGCCAGCGCCGCGGCAAAGAACAGCGCCGAAGCCGCCGCGCAGATCACGGCCCGGCTCCGGTAACGGATCACAATCTGCATGTCCGCGGCAATCATCCCCGCCACAAACAGAAACAGATAGGTTCCTCCCAGCAGGTAATTTCCTCCGCCATAAGTCTGCAGGGCAATCGTGTGCTTCAGGCAGAAAAGAGAGACCAAAAGCGCAGCTGCCAGATATCCCAGACGCCACAGGAAGCTGAATTTTCCTCTCCTGCAGAAAAGGGTCAGCAGATACAGAGCCGGTGCTGCCGCGATGAGCTGCAGATAGATCAGAACGAAGTAAAACTGCCCCTCCAGATTAAAATTCAGCGCCCACAGCACGAAGGGCCCAAGGCTGATGGTAAATCCGGTCTGCAGGAACTGACAGACTGCCACAGCCGCCAGATAGGGGACCGTAATCCGCCACAGCCGCCTCGCCACCCAGCGGCCAAAGCTTTCCTCCTCCCTTCTCCGTTTCAGAGAGTACCAGGAGGTCATTCCGGACAGGAAGAAGAACACGGACACGGAAAAGAAGGAAATATACTGAATCGTTTCTCCCTCATACAGAATCCCCTTTCCATGGTCAATCACCACAGCCAGGATCGCCAGAAATTTGGCGCAGTCGATCCAGACGATGCTTTGTTTTTCTGTTTTCGGCATTATGAAATTCCCCCCTTCTCCATGTCCGGTTTTTTTATTCCAGGACGATCATTGCACAGCCTTCGGGAATGTACCATTCCAGCTCAAGCTTATTTCCGGAAACCGGATTTCTGGTATAAAGAGCCTGACGACGGATCAGACTGCCGGCCGCATCGTAGAAGTTGGCGTAAAAGATGTTCATCCCGGGCGTTTTGGTGTCGCCGGACAGCAGGGTTCCCGTCACCTTCAGACAGTCCAGGCCGCTCTCGCGTTCGATTCCCATTCCCACAATGGCCGCACTTGCTCCATTGCGTCCGGTGAGCGTGCTGTTATAATACACCATCCGGTCCTCGTAAACCGTCACCAGAGAGGTGCCGTTCATCTGCGTATAAACCTCGCCGTCCTGTGCGAGACCGCTGCGGATGGTGATATAGTCCACCACCGCGGCATTGCTGATCCGGTAAACCGCAGCCACCGTAGTTCCGGGCGCAGCCGCGGCAGCCGTCAGCGTAGCGGTTCCGTCACCGTTGTCCGTCAGCACGGCGGCGGCAATGGAAGAATCCGCCGTCAGCACAGCCAGATCGGCGAAGCCTCCCGCAAGGCTGTAATCCACCGTCACGCTTCCCGTTTCTCCCAGTCCGAGAGAAAGCACATCCTTCTCTATCGTTATGCTTCCCTCTCCCGAAACCGGAGCGGCCAGAGCGTTCACCGGAGAAAATGCCGTTACGCCCAGCGCGCCTGCAAGCAGAAAGGCCACGGCCTTTGCCGGCACAGCTCCGCTCACCTTCCGGGTTCTTTTCTGATCTTTCCATTCTGCTTTTCTTCTGAACATATTATCTCCTTTTTCTTTCATCCTTATCATTCACTTCTCAACGCGTCGATGGGACTTAAACGGCTTGCCTTTCTTGCAGGAGCCCATCCGAAAATGATTCCCACTGCCGTGGAAAAGCCGACGCCAAGCGCCACAGCCGACGGGGAGAGAATAAATTCCGTATCCAGAAGGGCTGCCGCCGCCGCTGAAATGAGCAGTCCCAGAATCACTCCGATGATTCCCCCGATCAGGGACAAAACCACCGATTCCAGCAGAAACTGAAGCTGGATTCTTCCGGGTGTCGCTCCCATCGCCTTCCGCAGGCCGATTTCCTGCTTCCGCTCCGAAACGGAAACCAGCATCATGTTCATGATTCCGATACCTCCCACAAGAAGGGCGATGGACGCGATGCCCGCCAGCATATAGGTAAGCATGCCCATCATTTCGTTCATGGTATCCAGCAGGCTGTCCATGGCGAACACAAAATAGCTGTCCTCGTTCTGGTTGAAAGCCTGATACAGCACGCCCTCCACCTCATCGGAAAGCTGGTCGGTATAATCCGTATTTTCAATATAAATTTCCAGGCTGCTGATATACTTCTGTCCCGTCACTTTCCGGGCCGTAGTATAGGGAATGGTTATGGTGCCGTCCGAGGAGCTTCCAAAGGTTGACATGGAAGCCATCAGATCCGAGTTCTCCCCTTCCAGCCCGATGACCGTATAGGTCATTCCATTCATCGTAAGCGTCTTTCCCACCGGATTTTCCCCGGGGAACAGACTTTCCGCAATGTTCTGATCAATCACGCACACATAGGCCTCATCCTCCACATCCGCCCGGCTGATGGGCCTTCCGATGGAAACGAGATCATTATGCTCATAGTAAACCTCGCTTTTTCCCTGGATGGACACCGTATCCAGCAGGTTCTGGTTCCTTGCCGCCATGCCGGTGGCGCTGATGGTAGGGGATATTCCCTCCACATTGTCCAGCTGCTCCAGGCTTTCCAGATCCGTTTCCGTCAGTCCCGACTTCAGCGGAGTTCCCGTGATGGAAACGGTCAGAGTTCCTGCGCCAAGAGAAGAAAATTCATTCATGACCGTGCTGATTGCGCCGTTCACGATGGTAATGAGCGAAATAACCGCCGTTACGCCGATGATGATTCCCAGCGTGGTGAGCAGGGTCCGCATCTTGTTGCTCCGGATATTCTCCAGGGAAAGCTGCACGCTCTGTTTCACAATTCCGATATTAAGCATCTTCCGTGTCTCCTTCCCCGATATTTCCGTCCAGGATCCGGACAATCCGCTTCGCATGGGCGGCGATTTTGGCATCATGAGTGATCATGATGATCGTCCTTCCCTCTTCGTTGATTTCATGGAACAGCTCCATCACCTGCCGGCCGGTTTTCTGATCCAGCGCGCCGGTGGGCTCGTCCGCCAGCAGGATGGCCGGGTTGTTGCACATCGCTCTGGCAATGGCGACCCTCTGCTGCTGTCCGCCGGAAAGCTGATTCGGATAATAATCCTTCTTGTCCAGAAGCCCTACCCGGCGGAGCATCTCCTCCGCCCGCTCATTCTGCTCCCGTTCCGGCACATCCGCGTAGACCAGAGGAAGCTTCACGTTCTGCAGAGCGGTCTGACGCTGCATCAGAAAGAAGGACTGAAAAATAAAACCAATTTCCCGATTCCGGATTTTCGCCAGCGTCCTTTCATCCTGATTTCCAATCTGTCTGCCGTCCAGGATGTATTCTCCTGCCGTTGGCACATCCAGACAGCCGATGATATTCATCAGCGTGGACTTCCCGGAGCCGGAGGGCCCAAGCACCGCCAGGAATTCGCCTTCCTTCACTTCAAGGTCAATTCCCTTAAGTACCGTGGAAATCTCTCCTCCGACCACATACTGCTTCACAATTCCCTTCATGGTGAGAATCGTCCGTTCCTCCATACGCCACCTCCTACTGTTCCGCCGACATCGACATCATCAGATCGGCATAGGAGGGCGTGTAGGTATAGAGCACGGTCTGGCCCTCTTCCAGGCCCTCTGTGATCTGCACCCAGGTTCCGTCTGTGGCTCCGAGTGAAACCGGCTGCTCCACCACTTCTCCGGATTCATTTCTTATGTAAACATAGGCCGTATTGTCATCATGATAGGCTACGGCCTCGGAAGGAAGGGCAGGAACGCCAAGCTCCTGCTGGCGGATCAGACGAATCTCCGCGGACAGGCCGTCGCGCACCTCGTCATCAGCTTCAAATTCCACCACAGCATCCAGATAGGATACCTCATTTTCTACAGTCGCCGTCCGGGAGATCCGTGAAATGGTACCCTCGTAGTCCTTATTCAGGGCATCCACATGAATCTGTACTGTATCCCCCTCCTGTACCTGAGCCACATCGTATTCGCTGATCCGTACCTCAGCCTGCATGGTATCGAAGCTGGTCACCTCCGCAACTGCGGCAGCGCTTGTGGTATACTCCCCTTCTTCCAGGGAAAGATCCGTAATATAACCGCTGATGGGGGCCGTAATGGTATAATCCTCCAGGGATTCCTTCAGATGATCGATTTCCAGCTGAGTTGCCTCCTGGGACGCCAGAGCCTGGGTCCTCTCCAGAGATTCCTCGCTGGTCTGAACATTCTGATCCATGGACAGTTCAGCCGCCTCATAATCCCGTTCCGCATCGGCCAGAGCCTCCTGCGCGGAAACCATGTCGTCATAATAATCCTGTACTTCCTTTTCGGCGGTCTCCTCCGCAAGGCGCAGGCTCTCCTGGGCGTTGCTCAGGGTTACCGCATAGGTAGCGAGTGCCTCATCCGTGATCAGGTGATTTTCATTCTGATTCAGTGCGGAATCATAGGATGCCTGGGCGGAGGATACGCTCTGTCTGGCGGACACTACCGACTGATTGGTACCGTTCTCCAGCTCCTCCTTCGCACGGTTATAGGTCTCCACAGCCGTCTGATAGCTCTCCTGGGCGGAAAGCAGAGTCTCCTGCGCCGTGTTCAGCGTGGAATTCAGACCGTTCTCCAGCTGGCTGTTCAGGTTATCCAGACTGGTCTGACTGTCTCTGATATTGTAGGAATCCGTCAGCTGTGCCAGCTCCAGGTTCGCTTCCTGCAGAGCGATATTGTATTCCACATCGCCGGAATCCAGCACGGCAATCACGTCGCCCGCCTCCACGTAATCACCTTCCTCCACCGCGACCTCGGTCACCTGCGCGGTTACGGAGGCATATACCGTGGAAACATCGGAGGCCTCGATATTTCCGGAAAATTCCAGATAGGAAACAATATCTCTGTTTTCCACCGTTGTTTCCAGATAGCGGCTGCTGCTTCCGCCAGCGCTCACTGCGAACACCACTGCCAGCGCGACCACCAGAATCACGACGATCAGGCCGATCAGCTTCTTTCTGCTCAGTTTCAACTTTTTCATAATTCTTCTCCTCTGTCATCCGAATATGGATCTTTTTATATCAAGAAGAAGCATTGCCCCTTTGGAGCAACGCTTCTTCCCCCTCATGAACCGTTATGGATTCCGCCCTCAGCCCTCCACAATCAGATATCTGCCGTCTCCCACATCAAATACCTCGTCGGCTTCCAGCAGCTCCTCCAGGCCGGCTCCATCCATGTCAAGCCCTTCCTCTTCAAAATACTCCTGTACTTCTTCGGCCGAATCCACTACGACCGCCATACATTCTTCCAGAAAGGCTTCTGCCTCTTCCAGGCTGGAGGCCACGTCCTCCTCCGGGAACAGCTTTCCCTGATTCTCCAGAAAACATGTCAGAACCGCTTCATCATATCCCTGCATCCTCTCCCCTCCTTTCTGAAGCTTTTCTATACAAGAATATAACGTGTAGCCCGTCATGGTTCAAGCCTTTTATAAAAATTTTATATTCCATTTTCCGTCACTGTCCTGTCCCGGACGGTCATCTACATTCTTTCACGGATGATTCTCCAGACACCCTTTTCCTGCCAGGACGGGCAGGAAAAGCGGGCGGCCGCCTTCACCTCCGGCCGGGCGTTTTCCACCGCATAACTGTAATATGCCGCTTTCATCAGACCGATATCGTTTGTATTGTCTCCAAAGGCCATGGTTTCCTCCGGCAGAACGCCAAACCGGCTCTGAATCCATCCCAGGGCCGCTCCCTTATCCACCGAACGCTCCATGAAGTCCACCCATTCTTCTCCCGCCACGCAGACCTGCACCCGGTCCTTCCAGGCAGGGATCAGTTCACGTTCTCCAAGCTCCCGGATGCTTCCCTCATGGTATACGGCAATTTTCAGAATCACCGTCTCTTCCTTCAGAACATCCTCCACCTGCCGGAAGCTGTTGTGATAACCATAGGCCATCAGATCCAGAAAAGCCCTGTTCTTTGATTCGATCAGGCTGCCCTGCGGGGTGGAAACCACAAAATCATACCCTTCTCCCAGTGCACGAAGCTCTTCAACAATCCCGCAGACATACTCCCGCTCCATGGACGTGACCCTGAGATCCTCTCCCTGATAATGGATATGCGCTCCGTTTTCCGCAATATAGCAGATTTCCTCCGCCACATCCCGGAACACGTTCTTCACGCTGGGAAGCTGCCTGCCGCTCGCCGCGCAGAACAAAACGCCCCGCGCGGTAAGGCTGCGGATCTCCTCCGCCATCTCCGGATACAGATCCGGAGTGGATTCCTCGATCAGGGTTCCGTCAATATCCGATGCGATCAGCTTTATCATAAATATCTGTGTCCTCTTTCTTTTCTGTCATAAGTATGCGAAAAGCTCCTGCGGTCCTGCAATCACAGCATCCGCCCCGTTTTCCACAAGCTCCTTCCGGTCTCTGAAGCCCCACAGCACGCCCACAGTGAAGATTCCCGCAGCTTTTCCGGTCCTCATATCCACGCCGCTGTCTCCCACATAAAGAAAATCTGACGCCGGCAGGCCGAAGTGCTCCATGATCCGGTAAACGCCGGCAGGATCGGGTTTTCTGGGGACATCCTCTCTCTGTCCCTGCACAAAATCAAAAAATCCCTTTCCGAACAGCTCTTCCACTACCCGAAGGCTGTCCGCATCCGGCTTATTGGAAAGGACTGCGATCCGCACCCCGAGATGCTTCAGCTTCTCCAGAAGAGGAACGATACCATCATAGGGCTTCACCTGATACATGCAGCCCTCCGCAAAAATTTTCAGATAGGCTTCATAAACCTGATCGAAATGGGACAGCTTCCCGTCCCCCGCCGCCAGAAGCGCCCGGCGGATGAGCATGGCCGCCCCATCTCCCACAAACCGCTTATAGTCCTCCTCCTGAAAGGAGGGCAGGCCGAACATCGAAAGCGCCAGGTTTCCGCAGTGTGTAATGGACGCAATGGTATCCGCCAGCGTCCCGTCCAGATCAAAAATAACCGCTTTTTTCATGGTTATGAATTTCCCTCTTTCCGCCGCAGAGCATCACAGGCCTGCACGGACCGCATCCGCGCCATCCAGCAGTCCTTCCTGCTTCATCTCCTGGTACAGCCGGCCCACGGGCAGACCGACCACATTATTGTAGTCTCCTTCGATCCTGCGGATGAACCGGGCAAACAGCCCCTGAATTCCGTAGGCCCCCGCCTTGTCCATCGGCTCCCCGCTTCTCACATATTCCTCGATCTCTTCCTCCGTCATGCGCCAGATGAGGGTCACGCCGGTATAGACCTGATGAGTCTGCCCCTGAAGAGCCTTCAGCATAAGGACAGCCTCCTGTTCATTCCGCGGTTTTCCCAGAGGCTTTCCCCTGAAAAATACCAGCGTGTCCGCCCCGATGACCACCGCGTTATTTTCCGCCTTTCCGGCGACCTCTGCTGCCTTGTGAAGAGATAACTCCTCAACCTGCTTCTGGGGAAGCCGCGCCTCACATTTTTCCTCCCCGTCTGCAGCCTGCACCGTAAAGGAAAGGCCGATCTGCTCAAGCAGCTCCTTTCTTCTGGGTGAAGCGCTCGCAAGTATAATCTGATGCTTCATGATTCCTCCGTTTTCTCCTGCATGCACAGAAACGCTCGCCCTTTATTCTGCAGTTTCTTCCACATGTACCTCCGGGATGAACACCCGGCTGTCTCTCACATCGTCCGCTTCTTCTTCCCTCGCAGCCTCCATGGCTTCCCGACAGAACACCTCCTGGGCGGTAACGGCCTCCTTGCCCCTGCGGTCCACCTTCTCATAGCTTCCGTCAGGCAGCAGGATCTGGGCCTTCATGGTATCCGCAAGCTGCACATCCAGGATGTGAATCAGCTTCTCCTTCAGCTTCGGATCCTCCACAGGGAACAGGATCTCCACGCGCCGCTCCAGATTTCTCGGCATCCAGTCCGCGCTGCCGCAGTAAACCTCGCTCTTACCCGCGTTTTCAAAATAGAAGATGCGGCTGTGCTCCAGGAAGGTTCCCACCAGGGAACGGACAGAGATGTTCTCACTCACACCGGGAATTCCAACCTTCAGACAGCAGATTCCCCGCACGATCAGTTCGATCTTCACGCCCGCCGCGCTGGCCGCATACAGCGCTTCTATCACATCTCTGTCACAGAGAGAATTCATTTTCGCCACAATATGTCCTTTTTCCCCGGCTCTCGCATGCTCCGCCTCCCGGCCGATCAGGCGCAGGAACTTATCCTTCAGCCACAGGGGAGCAAGAGAAAGCTTATTCCAGGAAAGAGGTTCCGAATAGCCTGAGAGCATATTGAACACCGCCGTCGCGTCCTCGCCGATGGCCTCGGAGCAGGTCATCATGCCGATGTCCGTATACTGCTTCGCCGTGGCATCATTATAGTTTCCGGTTCCCAGATGTACGTAACGGCGGATGCCGTCCTCTTCCCTTCTCACCACCAGGGTGATCTTGCTGTGGGTCTTTAAGCCCACCAGTCCGTAAATGACATGGCAGCCGGCCTTCTCCAGCTTTTTCGCCCAGACAATATTGTTCTCCTCATCAAACCGGGCCTTCAGTTCCACCAGAACGGAAACCTGTTTTCCGTTTTCCGCGGCCTGAGCCAGAGCGGCGATGATCGGCGAATTGCCGCTGACCCGGTACAGGGTCTGCTTGATCGCAAGCACATCCGGGTCCTTCGCCGCCTCTCTTACGAACCTGATCACCGGCTCAAAGGACTGGTATGGGTGATGCAGCAGGATATCCCCTTTTCTGATCTGGTCAAAAACGGAGCCTTCTCCCATGAACTCCGGTACGGGCTGAGGTTCATATTTTTCCGCCTTTAAATGCTCAAAGCCTGACAGGCCATACATCTTCATCAGGAAGGTGAGATCCAGAGGGCCGTCAATCCGGTAAATGTCGTCCTCATCGATGGAAAGCTCTTTTTTAATGATGGAAAGGAGCTTTTTATCGATGCCCGCCTCCACCTCCAGGCGGATGGCCTGGCCCCACTGCCTCTTTTTCAGCTGCTTTTCGATCTCCTTCAGCAGATCCTCCGCCTCGTCCTCGTCAATGGTCAGATCAGCGTTTCTCATGATCCGGAACGGATGGGAGCAGAGCACGTCATAATTTAAGAACAGTCTGGAGATGTTGCGCTCGATGATCTCCTCCAGCAGGATCACCGCTCGGTTTCCGTCCTCTCCCGCAGGGATCTCCACAATTCTGGCAAGTACGCTCGGCACCTGGACCGTGGCAAACTCCAGCTCCTTTTTCTCTCCCCTTCTGGAAAGCAGGGAGCCAATATTCAGGGATTTGTTTCGGATCAGCGGGAAGGGCCTGGAGGAATCCACCGCCATGGGAGTGAGCACCGGATAGACATTTTCATCAAAATAATCATCCACATAGGCAGCCTGTTCGTCATTCAGATCCTCATGCCGCTCCACCACCGTCAGGCCGTTTGCCTTCAGAAGCGGAAGGAGGGAACGGTTATAGGTGGAATACTGCTGGGCAACCAGTTCGTGGGCAGCCACCGTGATCCGGGACAGCTGCTCGGAGGCGGTCAGTCCCGCGATATCCTTCTTCGTGTATTTCGCGTTCACCATGTCCTTCAGGGACGCAACACGCACCATGAAAAACTCATCCAGATTGGATGCGGTGATGCTTAAGAATTTCAGACGTTCAAACAGAGGGATCTGTTTGTCCCTGGCCTCTGACAGCACCCTTTTGTCAAACAAAAGCCAGCTCAGCTCCCTGTTGGTATAAAGGGAAGGATCCTTAAATCCGTTTTCCTCAATATTTTTCTTTTCAGCCATTTTCTTCTCCATTCCGGGGCGTGCATTCCGGCACTTCCCACGCTTTATTGCGCTTTAAATGAACTTTTTCTGCTTGATGACGGGACGGACGCTGTATACCTCTTCAAAGAAGGCTGCCTTTGCTGCAAACAGCCCCTTTTCCAGCGTGATATCCTCCGTCGTATTCACCGTGATGACCAGCTGATTATCCTTCAGCGTAGTCCTGAAATCCTTAAACTTCTGTTTATGGCTGCGGTCCAGTCCGTTCGCCACCCGCAGGATCGCCGTCAGCTTGGCGATGATCAGATAATCCGTGCTGTCCGCGCCTGTGGGCGCACTGCGCCATTCATAATAGGCAAAGGGCTGATGATTATAGCGGACCACGTTTGCAACGATTTCCCTCTCCCGGTGGGAAAGTCCGATGATTTCCGTGGCCATGACGATCTGGTAGGAACATTCTCCCAGATTCACCATGCTGATATATTTTCCGCAGTCGTGAAGGAGGGCGGCGATGCGCAGAAGCAGACGCTCCCTCTTCCCCAGGCCATGCAGACGCTTACAGCTGTCAAAAATCGTCACGCAGATGTGCTCCAGCGTCTCTCCCCGGCGTTTGCTTCCCAGGAACCGTTTGCTGATATTTCTGGCACAGGCCACGATGTCCTGTTCAAAATCATGCTTCGGCACCAGAATTTTGTTTTTCTCCGCGTACTCGTAGGCGATTCCGTCACAGAGCGTCACGCCCGGCGCCCAGATCAGCTTCGCGTCCATCAGCTTCACAGCCCGTCGGAGCAGAGTGGCGGAAATGCCGATCAGCCGGAGGTTTTCCTCCGATACGCCGAAATGAGCAGCCGCTTCCTCTTTGGAGTGGGTGCGCAGATATTCCATAAACCGTCCGTAGCCCTCGCTGTCCACATACCCGGAACGTTGAGAGCCGGCAATCCTTTTCTGCATCAGCATGGATACATAATCGTCAACTACGATGATGTTCTCCACATTCCGGTCCTTCAGATACATTCTTTTGAATACGGAAAGCTGGCTGTCGATCATCTCCTCCAGGAGCCCCTCATGCTTGGAGGGCTTTACATTCAGCTTATCCAGAAGCTCCTGCAGGCGCAGCACTCCGATGCGCAGATTCTGGGTGGCGACCAGCGTATCCTTATCAAAGAGGGAAAGCTGGATGCTTCCGCCGCCGATATCCAGAATTGCCGTCCCCTTCTCGATGATCTTCCCGAAATCCTCTCCTTTTAACGCGATGGACTTGTAATCCAGGAAGCGCTGCTCCGAGTTGGAGAGCACGTTTATCACGATTCCGGTTCTCTGCCGGATCTGATCCAGAATGATCGCCGTATTATCCGTCTCCCGGATGGCGCTGGTGCCGTAGGCCTTATAGTCCTCCACCCGGTAGGTCTTCATGATATCCGCAAATTCCCGCAGGATGGAACAGAGCTCATCCACCTTCTCGTAGCTGATCTTTCCCTCTGCGAAGGTATCGTTTCCCAGATCAATCCTGTGCCGGATATGGTCTATCTCCTTCATTCCCGTTTTTGTGGAAAATTCAAATATTTTCATGGCGAGCTCGTAGGAGCCCACGTCTATCGCTGCAAAGGTTTTCAATTTACTCTCCATTCCGGGGCATTCCACGCATTCGTCAACGCCCACTCTTCTTTCCTTCCGTACTTTTCCTCCGGTCCGAGGAGGCTCACAGAGTTCCGGACAGATAATCGATGAACTGCTGGGCCGTTCTTCCGGAAAGCCCTCCGTGGAACAGTTCCCATTTGTTCGCTTCCGCCAGCAGCTCTTCCTCCGGGAGCGCAATATGCGCCCTTTCCGCCAGCGCCTTCACGATCTGCTGAAACTGGGCCTTATCCGGCGCGCCGAAATAGATCGTCACGCCGAAGCGGTATACCAGAGACAGCTTTTCCTGAACGGTATCGTTGGAATGCAGATCGTCGTCCTGCTCCCGTTTGTCACTGAATTTTTCACGGATCAGATGCCTCCGGTTGGAGGTGGCATAGATCAGCACGTTGTCCGGCTTCTTTTCCAGACCTCCCTCGATGACCGCCTTCAGATACTTGTATTCCGTCTCAAAATCCTCAAAGCTCAGATCATCCATGTAGATGATAAATTTATAATTGCGGTTCTTGATCTGAGCGATTACGTCATTCAGATCCCGGAACTGATGCCGGTATACCTCAATGATACGCAGGCCCCTGTCATAGTATTCGTTGGCGATGGCCTTGATGCTGGAGGACTTTCCGGTCCCCGCATCTCCGTAAAGCAGGCAGTTGTTTGCTTTCCTGCCCGCGACAAAAGCCTCCGTGTTTTCCACCAGCTTCTTTTTTGCGATCTCGTATCCCACCAGGTCATCCAGACGAACATGGGCAATCTTGGTGATCGGTACGATCTCCACCCCTTCGTCGGTATGCTCCACGCGGAAAGCCTTGTGAAGCCCGAATTTTCCCACACCGTACTCCCGGTAGAACTCCGTCAGCCGCTCCTTCATTTCCTCCGATGAAGGCGCCTCTGCCAGCCGCACCGCCAGCGTACAGATCCGGTCCCTGATGCGGGTGTTGTACACCCGGCTTTCCTGCTCGTTTCCTTCATAGGAGAGCACCTGTCCGAATTCGGGAACCTGAAGCGAGCGGGATACCGCCGCAAAGTCAAAGGTAAACAGCTCCCGGAAAATGGCAATATCGTGCAGGACGGCAGCGTTGACCGTCCCTTCCACCGCCCCGCGGATCTCACAGGCGCGGCTGTAGCTGTTTTCATGATTCACCAGAAGGTTACTCAGATAGCAGTGCCACAGATTTCCGGAAAAGCCGTGGCTTCCGGCCAGTTCCAGCAGCCCGCTCATACAGGCGTACAGTTTTCCGCGCGCCTTCTCTCTTTTCTCCTGATAGTGGCGGGATATCCAGGCCATCTCCGAAAGGAGCTTCCCATCCTGCCCAAAATCTCTGTATACGATCAGCTCTTTTTCTCTCATTTTTTCCTCACATAAATTTCGACGGCCTCAGTAATTTCCCAGCACCCTCATGTTTCTCGCCTCATCCCGAAGGCCGCGCAGGGCGTTCTTCACCGCGCTGTCCTCCAGGTTGCCGTCAAAATCGATAAAAAACCGGTATTCCCAGTTCCTTCCCTCAAGGGGACGGCTTTCGATTCTGGTCATGTTCAGATTGTTATAGATGAAATGAGAGAGCATATGATACAGAGATCCGCTCTCATTGGGAACCTCAAAGCAGATGCTGATCTTCTTCGCATCCTTCAGGAAAATCTTCTGGTTGGTGATGATGATGAACCGGGTGGAATTGGTGGCTGACTGATTCACCGGCTTCTTCAACACCTCAAGTCCGTAAACCTTTCCCGCATACTCTCCCGCGATGGCCGCCTGGCTTCTGTCCCCGTCCTCCGCCACCTTTCTCGCTGCAAAGGCGTTGTTGGGAAGGCTGATCTGCCTCCACTCATGCTGTGAAAGGAACCGGGCGGACTGCATCAGCGACTGCGGATGGGAATAGACGGTTTTGATCTCATCCATCTTCGTGCCGGGAAGGCCCAGCAGGCAGTGCTCGATTTTAATGATCTGCTCGCCCACAATGTAATTTTCAAATTCCACCAGAAGATCATAGATCTCGCTCACGATGCCGGCTGTGGAATTTTCAATGGGAAGCACCGCAAAATCCGCGCTCCCCTCCTCGATGGCGCAGAACGCGTCCCGGAAGGTGTCCACATGAAAGCTGTTGATGCCTTCTCCGAAATACTGAATCATCGCCGCCTGGGAAAAGGCGCCCTCTGCCCCCTGAAACACCACGCGCGTCCGGTCCATTTCCAGGGAATCCACCGGGATGAAGGGAAGGCGTCCGAGAGTTCCCTTTTCCGTCAGGAACTGATACTGCAGCTTTCTGCTCATGGACATGATCTGTTCAAACAGTTCTCCTACTCCTGTCCGGTTGAAATCGGTGTGGGTCATGGCCTGCACCGAGGCGATCTTTTCCTTCTCCCGCGTCGGGTCAAACACCTTTTTTCCCGTTTCGATCTTATACCTTGCCACCTGCCCGGAAATCTCCATCCGCTTCTCAAACAGGTCCACAATCTGCCTGTCCACCGCGTCGATCTGCGCTCTCAGTTCCTGTAAGTCCATAGCTCCTCCGTTCCGGAAAAATACGGATTTGTCCGTATTCTTCTCATTATCGTATCTCTTTTTTCATCATCCCGCAACAGAACGGGACAAGATTTTACACAGATTTCACACTACAGTTCACTCGTCCGCCAGAGACGGGCAGATGCCGTGCTCGCACGAGCAGATGCCTGCCTCTGAGCGGACGAAGGGAGCGCCACTCAATGAGCAAAGGCAGCTGCGAAGCAGCGGAAAGCGCGCAGCGCGGCTTTGCGAATGGCGCGGGTGAACTGCGGCGTCACGGCCTCTCAGCCTCCACGTGCACCTCTCCTTCCTTTTCAAGCTTCCTCAGGAGGGTGATGACGGGTCGCCTGCTCACCGGATGCACCAGCCCCGGCGCGATGTCGCAGAGGGGCTTTAATACGAAGTCCCGGTTCTCCATATCCGGATGAGGCACGATCAGGCGCGGCGTCGTAAGGATACGGTCCTCATAAAAGAGAAGATCCAGATCCAGCGTCCGGGGCCCCCAGTGCACCTTTCTCTCCCTTCCGGCCTTCTGCTCCAGCGACTGCAGAAGATCCAGAAGCGGCTCCGGCTCCAGCAGGGTTCTGACCCTCATGACCGTGTTGAGAAACTCTCCCTGTTCCACACCGCCGTATGGAGTGGTAGCATATACCGGCGCCGTCTCCTCCACCCGGCAGAGGGGATGTGCGTTCACCCCGTCAACTCCCAGTTTGAGGAAGGCCTCCCGGTCTCCCAGATTGGAGCCCAGGGCCACATATGCGGTGTGCCAGCCGCGGCGGATGCACACCGCCACATCCTCGAAGGGAAGGGGAATCGGCGCCTGCGGCTTGTGAATGGTCAGCTCCAGGCTCTCCACCGCCGGAAAGGACAGCAGGAGCTCTCTCGCCGTCCGCTCCGCCGCCGCCTCGATCAGCCGGCAGTTTTCCTCCGTCATGACCTGCGTGATCCTTTCGCAGACCGCGCCGTAATCGGTGGACAGCTTCAGGTCGTCCTTCTCTCCCGCCTCCCGCAGCCTGGTATCCAGGACGGCATCCACGAAAAAGCTCTGTCCCAGCTTTCTTTCCTCTTCAAACACACCGTGTCCGGCATAGACTCTGAGTCCCCTGATCCTGATCTGATCCATAACCGATTTTTCCTTTCTCTTCCCGGCAGTTTTCTTCCGGGGAATATCCTCCTCCGCCGTTCCTCCAGCCTCAGATCTTCCGGCGGCCGCGGCCTCTTTCTTATCTAATCCTGTATTCCGCAATTGCCTCGGCCATCCGTACGGCGCGCACATTCTCCTTCACATCATGCACCCGCACATGGGAACAGCCGGAAAGCACCGCAAACACAGTCGTCACCAGCGTTCCTTCCAGCCGCTCGGTGACCGGCACATCCAGCGTCAGTCCGATCACCGATTTCCGTGACGCACCCAGAAGGACCGGACAGCCGAGTTCATGAAGGCTGTCCAGACTGGCAATCACCTCCAGATTCTGCTCTCTGGTTTTGGCAAAGCCCACGCCGGGATCCAGAATAATGCTCTTCTTTTTCATGCCCGCCCGGTCAGCAATGGCAAGCGTCTCCCGCAGATCCGCCTTCAGTTCGAGGAGGAAATTCTCATATTCCGCCTGCCTGCGGTTGTGCATCAGGCAGCAGGGCAGACCGCTCTTTGCAAGAAAGGCCGCCATCTGTCCTTCATCATACTTCAGGCCCCAGATATCGTTGATCAGATCAGCTCCCGCCTGCGCCCCTGCACGGGCCACTTCATGTTTATAGGTATCCAGAGAGACCGGAACGTCAAACCTCGCCTTTACCGCCTCGATCACCGGAGCCACCCGTTCAATCTCCTCTTCGTCGGAAATCTGCACGTGTCCGGGCCTGGTGGATTCTCCGCCGATATCCAGCACATCCATTCCCTCCTGAAGCATCCGCTCCACCTGACGCAGCGCCGCATCCAGCCGGTCGTATTTTCCTCCGTCCGAAAAGGAATCCGGTGTCACATTCAGAATTCCCCAGATGTAAGTTCTGCCGCTGTCCAAAAATTCTTTATTGCCGATACGCATTGTTTCTTAAATTCCTTTCCGCTTATTCGCTTCCCGGTTACAGCCGGATCCTCCGGTTCTTTTTCTCCTCCGGCCAGTCGCATTCTGCGCATGCCTTACAGGAAAAACAGCTTCTGCTCAGCTTGTCTGCCCGGTAGAGAAGGCCGGTCAGGCCGCCCGCCTGTGCGTTTTCCGGATTCCGGTGTCCCAGAATTGCCGCAAGGACGCTTTCCCTCTCCTCCTTTTCAAACCCGCATTCCAGCAGGATCTGCGGCGCGATCTGCGCGCTGGCCTTCTCGTGGGGCGTTCTGTCCTCATACTGCCGCCATCTGCCGCAGTCATGAAGCAGGGCCGCCGCATAGACGAGCTCCTGTTCCACTTTTGTCCCTTCCTGCAGATTCAATATCCAGGCAATGCGCGCCACATCCAGAAAATGAGCCATATCATGCCGGCAGAAGCGTCTGTCTTTTTCCGCCGCCTCATTTTTTCTCAGGCACTCCTGATAACCGTCATGCTCCAGAATCCGATTCACCCGTTCCATTCAGAAATCTCCCATCCATTTCGAGCATTACTGTTCACAGCACGCCAGGCACGTCACACGCTCAACATGCGGTAAAAGCTCTCCCGCAGCCCGGCGTCCTCTTCAAAAGCCCCCCGCATGGCCACCGTCACCGTTTTGCTGCCGGGCTTTTTGATGCCCCGCATGGTCATACACATGTGCTCCGCTTCCAGAAGCACCATGGCTCCCTTCGGATGCAGGTTCTCCATCAGCGCGTCCGCCACCTGGGCAGTGAGCCGTTCCTGCAGCTGCAGCCGTCTCGCATACACCTCCACGGTCCTGGCCAGCTTGCTCAAACCAGCCACATGTCCGTCCGGCAGATAGGCCACATGTGCCTTTCCGAAGAAAGGAAGCATGTGATGTTCACAGATGGAATAAAAGGTGATGTCCTTCTCCAGAACGATTCCGGCCTCGGTCACCTCAAACTGCCTGGAAAGCGGCTCTGCCGCATCCTGTCCCATTCCGGCAAACAGCTCCTCATACATCCGCGCGATCCGCTGCGGTGTCTCCAGAAGCCCTTCTCTTTGCGTATCCTCCCCGATTCCCTCCAGGAGAAGACGAACCCCCTCCTCAATTTTCTCTCTGTTTATCATGATTTCCTCCATGCCGAAGCGTTTTTTGCTGAGGCACGCGCGCCGAATCACAGATTCGGCGCTGCGACAACAGGATTTGCGGCGTTTCGTCGCAAATCCTGATTTGAAAATGCACTATCGAGTGCATTTTCAAATCTTTCCTCCATGCCGAAGCGTTTTTGCCGGGGTTCGTGTTCCGTCCTTCTTAGATGTCCCGGATTCAGCGCTTCCGATGAGCTTTTTCTGAAAGGACAGGGAGCCGAAGGCCACGACGACGCCATCCTTTCCCGCAAGGAGCCTTGCCAGCTCCGCCGCCTCCTGTGGGCTGTCCGCCGCCGTCACGTTCGCGCAGTACGGCCTGACCAGATCCGCCAGCATGAGAGGCGGCATGGAACGGGGATTCGCGCTGTCCGAGGTGGTGACCACCGCTTCCGGCACATCACAGGTGAGACGGACGATCTTTTCCGCCTCCTTGTCCTTTAATATTCCCATTATATAGACGATTCTCCGATTTGTAAAATAAAACCGGACCGATTCCATCAGGCGTCTCGCTCCGTCCTCATTGTGCGCTCCGTCTACGATGAACAGAGGCTTCCCTTCCATCACCTGAAAACGGCCGGGCCACGCAGCCTCTGAAAGCCCCTGTCTTAAGCTTTCCTCCGGAACCGGAAATCCCGTTTCAGAAAGAGCGCGCAGCGCTTCCAGTGCCAGAACCGCATTGTCAATCTGCCAGGTTCCCGCCAGAGAAATAGAAAGATTTTTCATGCCGCCGTACGAAAAACGCTGCCCCTTCAGGCTGCGGCGGATTCCGGAAGCCTTCTCCGGATCTGCCACTACAAGAGGACAGCCCTTTTCCTCACAGGCCGCCCGGATCACCTCCATGGCCTCCTCCGGCTGCTTCAGGCTCACCACCCGGCTTCCCGGCTTGATGATTCCGGCTTTTTGAGCGGCGATCTTTCCCAGGGTATCTCCCAGCACCGCCATGTGATCCATGCTGATGGAAACAAACACACAGACCAGGGGAGCCGGAATCACGTTGGTCGCATCCTCCAGCCCTCCCATCCCCGTTTCCAGTACGACAATGTCGCAGCCCTTTTCCTGAAACCAGAGAAAAGCCAGTGCCGTTTCTACCTCAAAATATGTGGGGTGCAAAAAGCCCGCTGCCGCAAGCTCTTCCGCCGCCCGGCTCACCCGTTCCATATACCTTGCATATTCCGCTTTGGCAATCATTTTCCGGTTCACCTGAAAACTCTCCCGATGCTCCAGCACGGCCGGTGAAGAATAGGCTCCCGTTCGGTATCCCGCACATGTAAGTACGGAGGAGAGCATGGCCAGCACGCTGCCCTTGCCGTTGGTGCCGGCAATATGAACGATTTTCAGCTTCTCCTGCGGATTTCCCAGCTTTTCCAGAAGCCTTTTTATGCTGTCAAGTCCCGGAACAACGCCGTACCTTTTACAATCCTGTATATATTCCAACGCTCTGTTATAGTCCATCTGTGAAGCTCCGCCTCCTTTACGACATTTTCAGGGATAAAAAATAAAAAAACGGATACACTGTCCGTATGCGGAAATTCAGAATATTCATTCAAAACTTCATAAAATGCGGAATCCTTGGCTGGTGCCTGGAAATCATCTTCACATCCCTGCAGGCTCTGCGCAGGCGGGATTATACGCTGCGGGGCGTCACCTCCCTGTGGATGTTTCCCATCTATGGAGCAGGCTGCCTTCTCACCCCCTTTTTCCAGCTGTTCCGGCGTCTGCACTGGACAATGCGGGGCGGTATATATGCGGCATTCATTCTCGCCGCCGAATATCTGTCCGGCAGCCTGCTGTGGAAAAGAGGCCTCTGCCCATGGGATTATGGAAGAGCCCGCTGGAACATCAGCCGCGTCATACGCCTGGATTATATTCCATGCTGGGCCGCCACCGGACTTCTGATGGAACGCGCAACGAGGGACGCAGGAAGCGTCCCCCGACACTGAAGCCGCAGCCGGCTCCGGATACCTTTTTCCCGGACAGCCATCAGATTTTTTACGGTACAGCGCTTCCGAAACTCTCCTGCGCCGACTGTTCCTCTGCCGCCTGTGCAAGCGCCGCAGCCTTTTCCCGTTCCATCTTTTTCATGGTAAACCGGTATGCGATAAACAGGAAAATCCCGGCGAAGCACCAGGCGCTCGCATTTGCCAGGCACACGCCCTCATAACTTAAGAGGCTTGCGGCCACGACAGCAAGCACCGCACGGCTGAAAAGCTCCACCACACCGCCCATCATGGGCATAAACCCATAGCCGCAGCTCTGCATCACATTCCGGTAAATGTAAATCATACCCAGCGGAATGAAAAATGCGCCGCAGATTCCGATATAGGTTCTTGCATAGCCCAGCACCTCTGTCACATCTCCGGATACGAACAGACGGATGATCCAGGGCAGGGCAAACTGTACCACCACATAGATGAATACGGCATAGACTGCTGAAATCCAGAATGCGATCCGGCTTCCCTTTTTGATCCTGTCCAGATCGTTGACGCCACGGTTCTGCCCGCAGTAAGTCGCCATGGTCATTCCCATCGCCACAAATACCTGCGTCACCAGCTGCTCCACCTTGCAGGCAGCGGTATATGCCGCGATGACCGTAGAACCCAGCAGATTCAGAGCCGCCTGCACCATGATGGTTCCCACCGCCGTGATGGAAAACTGCAGTGCCATCGGCACACCCACTGAAATCTGATTGCGCACGCACCAGCGGTCCAGCCGGAAATGATCCTTTCTCAGGGAAAGTGCCGGCACCTTTTTGATCATGTAGATCAGGCAAAGAACACCGGAAATCCCCTGTGACGCCACCGTTGCGATGGCCGCTCCCGCAACTCCCATATGGAAGTTAATGATCAGCACAAGATCGCCGACCACGTTGATAGCCGCGGACAGAATCAGGAAATACAGCGGGACCCTGCTGTTTCCCACCGCCCTCAGGATGCTGGAAAGCAGATTGTAAAGGACGGAGCAGCCCATTCCCCAGCAGATGATCAGAATATAGGTCTTGGACATCTGCATGATATCCTCCGGCGTCTGCATCACACGGAGCAGCCAGTCCATGATCAGCACGCTCACCGCCGTCATCACGATGGTGACCACCACGGAAAGCACCGCGGCGTTTCCCACGCTCTTCTTCATCCCTTCCAGATCACCGGCTCCAAACCGCTGCGCGGTCTGCACTGTAAAGCCGGTGGTCAGTCCCTGCAGAAAGCCAAGGATCAGGAAAGAGATTGTACCTGTGGCTCCTACGGCGGCCAGCGCCTGTACACCCACAAAGCGGCCCACAATCACCGTGTCCGCCAGATTATACAGCTGTTGAAACAGATTTCCGAGAATGATCGGAATAATGAATTTTACGATCAGCCTGAAGGGACTGCCCTTTGTCATATCCAGTTCCATGCTTCCCACCTTATCCTTCTATATGAAAAACTCCGTCAGACTTTACAGCCCATTGTCTTCTGCATCCGCTTCTTCTGCGCCGATATCCAGCATATTCATGGTTCTTCTGCGCATGCGCGCCTTTTCCGAAGCGTCCAGAATAAAATTCTTGATCGCCCGCGCATTCTTCACATTCCGGATCAGAAGCGTGGGGCTGGTAGTATCGCCTGTGAAGCATCTTACCGTTCCAAGGCCGAAAATACGCTGCGGCAGAGACTCCAGAAGCTCCACGTCCTGTACCTTGTACATGTAGCAGTCGTTTTCCTTCTTATTTAAAAAGCCCTCCGACACCGTAATCATATCCTCCCCCACCGTATAAACCGTAAAGGTGAAGGGAAGCGCCAACAGAATCCATCGTTTTCTCTCGCGGAACTGAATTTCCCCATTTTTTCTTTCGTCCATCCCGGTCTCCCTTTCTGAAGCTTTTTTACGTTCTGTCAAGCTGTTGATTCGTGTAGATTATAATCTATCTGATGCTCTTTTGCAAAGGTTTTCTACAGGTTTTTCCTTCTTCCTTTTCCCGCTCCATCTTTCCGTTTTCACGCTCTCAATTATATGTTTTTCCGTCCTTGAAACTGCAGGCTCCCTGTGCTATAATGTCACGAAACCAAATGGGAAACGGGAAAACACGCCGGGAGGATAAAATGAGGACAAGCGCAGGCTGTTGCAACTGCAGAAATTTAAGCTGAAATCGAAGGGATTTTCTTTCTCTTCGATTTTATTTTGCGCGATAAGCCCGGCAGGCGGCCGTCATGCCTGCATGATCGGCCATTTGCCGGGCAAGTACAGCGAGCGGCATTTATGCCGTGAGCTGAGCGCATCCCCTCCGCCGCGGTTTTCCTTCAGTCCAGGGAAGGAGACATAAATAAATATGAGACATCTGATGAACCCTCTTGATTTTTCCGTAGAGGAGCTGGACAGGCTGTTCGAGCTTGCCGCTGATATTGAGGCGAATCCCGCGGCCTATGCCCACGCCTGCGCCGGTAAAAAGCTCGCCACCTGCTTCTATGAGCCCAGCACCAGAACCCGGCTGAGCTTTGAAGCCGCCATGCTGAATCTGGGCGGAAACGTGCTCGGCTTCTCTGACGCGGCGTCCTCCTCTGCCTCCAAAGGGGAAAGCGTTGCCGATACCATCCGCATTATCTCCTGCTATGCCGATATCTGCGCCATGCGCCATCCCAAGGAAGGCGCTCCCATGGTCGCGGCATCCTTTTCCGGCATTCCCGTCATCAACGCGGGTGACGGCGGCCACCAGCATCCCACCCAGACACTGACGGACCTGATGACCATCCGCAGCCTGAAGGGAAGGCTGAACCACCTGACCGTCGGCCTGTGCGGAGACCTGAAATTCGGCCGCACCGTTCATTCCCTCATCAACGCGCTATCCAGATACGACGACATCCGGTTCATTTTCATCTCTCCGGAGGAGCTGCGGGTTCCGGACTATGTCATCGAGATGCTGAAAGAGAAAAATATCCCCTATGAGGAGGTTATCCGCCTGGAGGACAGCCTGCAGCAGCTGGATCTTCTGTACATGACCCGGGTGCAGCGGGAACGCTTCTTCAACGAAGAGGACTATGTACGCCTGAAGGATTTCTACATCCTGGACAAGGCGAAGCTGAGCCTTGCTCCCGCGGATATGCTGGTCCTGCATCCCCTTCCCAGGGTGAATGAAATTTCCGTGGATGTGGATGACGATCCCCGCGCCGTCTATTTCAAACAGGCTCAATACGGCGTATATGTCCGCATGGCCCTGATCCTCACCCTGCTCGGCCTGACGGAAAAGAAGGCATAAGGCCTGTTTCAGAAAATGAATTCTATCAGCTGAATCTGACTGCGTGACAGCTCTGCCATTTCAGACGGCGATCTGTACAGGAGCGTTGCAGACCGCCCCGACAGCCCTGACCGCTGACGCTCCGGAAGGGAGAAAAATATGTTAAATGTAGGAAAAATTGAAGAGGGCTTCGTGCTCGACCATATCAAAGCCGGAAAAAGCATGTCCATCTACCATCATCTGCAGCTGGACAAGCTGGACTGCCCTGTTGCCATCATCAAAAATGCCAGAAGCAACAAAATGGGGAAAAAAGACATTCTGAAAGTGGAATGCGACATTAACACGCTCGATCTGGACGTGCTGGCCGTCATCGACCACAACATCACCGTGAATGTCATCAAAAACGGCGAAATCGTCACCAAAAAGGTAGTGTCTCTTCCAAAGGAAATCAAGAACGTCATTCACTGCAAGAATCCCCGCTGCATCACTTCCATCGAACAGGGTCTTCCGCACATTTTCGTGCTTGCGGATGAGAAAAAGGAAGTATACCGCTGCAAATACTGTGAAGAGAAATTTGACAGAAGATCTCTGTAATCATATGGTCATAAATAAAACCGGCCCGAAAAGATGGCTTTTTCTCATCCCTTCAGGCCGGTTTTCTTTTATTCATAAAGTTTCGCAAGATCCAGAAACAGCTGTTCCATCCGCTCCGTTTTCTCTTCCGGCAGCTGACGGGTAATTCCTTCCGGTATTGCGACCGGCTTTTCTCCGGCAAGCAGCCACGTCAGGCTCATATCCATCCGCTCATGAACCAGAATCAGTCGTTCTATGGACAGGCGTCTGTTTCCTCTTTCGATTTCACCATAAAAGGTCTCCGACATTTCCAGAAGCTTCGCCGCTTCCCTCTGCGTCATTCCAAGCTCTTCCCTGCGCAGCCGCAGTCTGTCTCCAATCTCCACAAGAAGTCCCGTTGCCGCCATACTGCCTTCCTCCCCGTCTGCTGCCTTTCGACGAATTTTGCATTACAAGCCAGCAGTCCGCTTTTCTTTTTCTCAGTCTCTGTGATACAGATCTCTGGTATAAACCTTATCCTTATATGGCTCCAGCTCAGAAGCATACCGGTTCGCCACGATCACATCGCTGGCAGTCGCAAACTCGTCAAAATCTCTCACCACTCTGGAACCGAAGAAGGACTCGTCCTTCAGCGTGGGTTCGTAAAGGATGACCTCCGCCCCCTTTCCCTTCAGGCGCTTCATCACCCCCTGAATGGAGCTCTGACGGAAATTGTCGGAATCGGTTTTCATGGTGAGACGGTATATGCCCACCGTAACCGTTCTGCCGCTCTTTCCGCTTCCGTCGAAGCCTGCCTTCTCCAGAATCCTCTCCGCGATGAAGTCTTTTCTGGTCCGGTTGGCGTCCACGATGGCCTCGATGATGTTTTCCGGTACATTCTGATAATTGGCAAGAAGCTGCTTGGTATCCTTCGGGAGACAGTAGCCGCCGTAGCCGAAGGACGGATTGTTATAATGCGTCCCGATTCTGGGATCCAGGCAGACGCCTTCGATGATCTGCCGGGTATTCAGGCCGCGCACCTCCGCGTAGGTATCCAGCTCATTGAAAAAGCAGACGCGCAGTGCAAGATAAGTATTTGCAAAAAGCTTCACCGCCTCCGCTTCCGTGGAATGCGTAATCAGCGTCGGGATATCCTCCTTAATGGCGCCTTCCTTCAAAAGCTCCACGAACTGCTCTGCCTCTTTCCGCCGCTCCTCATGCTCCGCGGGAATCCCCACGATAATACGGGAAGGATAGAGGTTATCATACAGCGCATGCCCCTCCCGTAAAAATTCCGGGCTGAACAGAATCCGGTCCGTCCCGTACTTTTCCCGAACAGTCGCGGTATAACCCACAGGAACCGTGGATTTGACGATCATAACCGCCTTCGGATTCACCCGCAGCACCGTCTCGATCACCGCCTCTACGGAGGAGGTATCAAAATAGTTCTTCTTCGGATCGTAATTGGTCGGAGTGGAAATGATGACGAAATCTGCCTCTCCGTACGCCTTATCACCGTCCAGGGTGGCGGTCAGGTCAAGCGGCTTCTGCGCAAGATATTCTTCGATTTCCTTATCCCGGATCGGCGACCTGCGCTGATTGATCATGTCCACCTTCTCCGGCAGGACGTCCACCGCCCAGACCCGGTTGTGCTGCGCCAGCAGGATGGCGTTGCTCAAGCCGACGTAGCCGGTTCCGGCAATGGCTATGGTAAGCTTTGGATTCATAGTTTTTCCTCTTTTCTGCCGCCGGAGGCGGCGTTCTGTTTTCCATATCACTTCTTATCGCTCAATGGGAATCCGGAAATCCGGTTTTTCCTGATCATTGATCTGATTATAGCGCAACTGAAAAATGCAGTCAATCTGTTATCATTTTCCGAAAATATATTTTCATCCTTCTCAAAGTTCATTTTATGGAACAGTTCAGATAAACTTCCGCATATCTGGATTCTCCACAACCATCCACATGCCCGGTTACCGTTATACTGTTATATAAATAGAGCCACAAAAACAGGATGCAAAGCATCACTGCACTGTAGCGACGTCCCTTTTTCCCACATCCGCACAGAAGAAAAATAAAAATTAGAAGGGAAAACACTCCAAAAGCCGCTAATGCCTCCGCATAATTGGGAATCACATCCAGCGTTCCGGTTATATCGCCGGTATCCATAAACAGATTCAGCGCCATCAAAGAATGCACATAACAGTTGACCTGATCCATCAATGGCAAAAGACGAAAGGCCGTTACCAGCGTCACACACGTATCCAATGACAGCGCCTCCCAGCGCAGCCGCCATCCCAAGGCTTTTTCGTCCATGCTGTCTGTGCGGATTGTTTCAATATCGTCGGAATTCATGTCATCGATATCTTTTCTCCTGACCGCGCCCTTTTTTCCTCCCAAGAGTACAGTCAGCCCCAGAAAAAGAAGGATCGGCACACTGCTCTCCAGATAACGTCCAAACAAAAGGTGGTCGCACCGTTCCACCCTGCTTCCATCAAAATAACCGTATAAATCCTGAAAAAAGAAAAGAAGCCCGAGCGCAAGCGCGCCAAAATAACAGAATAATCCCAGAAGCGAGCCAACCAGATATCCGTATTCTTGTCTCTCCCGCCCGTGCAGCCATCTCCAGACCACGCCGATCATAAACAAAAGTCCCAGAAACGCACAGCCAAAGGTGGACGCTCCACTGTGAAACAACCATCCCACGGCCGTATCCAGAACTACCCTGAGTCCTTCTGCTGACAACAGCTTCCGATACAACTCCGGCTGCAGAAAATCCCGCAGGGTATTGTGTTCCATCACCGCTCCTGCATACACATATGCTTTCTGCCACCCACTTAAAATCGAATCCATCAGAAGTCCCGCCCCAAGCGTCAGCAGATAGGCCGTCCAGCAGATCCCCTTTTTCCCGTTGCAGAACATCGTATCATACGTTACGCGGGGCGTATTACACCTATTACATGATACACGCCAAAACGCAAACTGCAGGCATGCCAGAGTCAGCGTTACGGACAAAATCAGCACCATCCCTCGCTGATGGGACATATAAGCGTATACGGTTGCCACTGCAAGGAGAACGCTGTCCCTGATCCGATGCCCTACTTCCGTTCCATAGATTTTGAAAAGAAGCAAAAGGCACACCCAAGGAAGCACCATCAGGTTGGTTTCCGCCCAGGTATACTTACTGTAAAGAAGGATCGGGGGATAGATCCCGGTCAAAAAGGCAATCGGGAAAGCCCTCTGCCTTTCGATATTCAGCTCTCCTGCAGCTATTCTCCACGCCAGCACAGGAATAAAAGAGGTCAATACGCTGTTGATGATCAACATCACACGATAGCGGATCACCGCATGGGGAATGAGCAAAAATGGTAGCAGATACCACAGCGCCTGGCCGTATTTGTAATAATATCCGTCTGCAGCCAGGAAAGCGCTCCAGTCGTATCCCGCCAGATACGCTGCCGAAGCCATCGTCCCAAGGCCATCTTCAAATGCCGGGGCAGTGTAAAAGAAGGCAGGGATGGCGGAGAGAATGAAAGTGGTAATATACAAAACTGTGACCGGAGGCATTCTTTGTATGAATTGTAAACGTTTTGTATCCTTTCTCATAAATCCCCTTTATCGAGCATCGCCTGATCCTGATGAGACAACTGCAGTGTGTCCGGCTTTACTTCGATGGGTATATCTGCCTTTTTCTCGGATAACGCCAATGCGAGAAACACTACAAAGGCAGGGGTGCTCACCGGCTGCAGACGGTAAAACAATGTCTGTACGAGGAATAGCACTGACAGAGAAAGATACTGCTTTCTTACGGTATCCTCATCCTTCCATATCCTTATGATCTTTTCCAGGAAAAGGACGCTCAGAAAACCCCATAGAAAGCAGCCGACAACGCCATAATTTTCCAAAAGCTGCTGATAAAAACTTTCTGCTGAACTAATGGAACTCTGCAGCGAGGAAGCAAAAACCTTCAACGTCTTTATTCCAAACCTATCTGTAATCCCTTCCATTCTGTTACCGGTCAGGACAACTGCTGTCAGAATAAAAAGAACAAAAGCTGCGGCACGTCTGTACCACTTCTGAAATCTTTTCATCAGAACCCGGTCGGGATCTCTGTCCTTCGGGACCTTCTCCCAATACTGACTGATAAAAACACCGGCGGAAGCAAGAAACAGATCTATGTAAACGCTGTAGTTCAGATCATACTGCTCTTTCAGAGAAATATCGCTTGCATACTGCAGGAGAGGAATACTGCTCATGATAAATAAAAAAGCAAAGCAGAGAAACAAATTCCGTCTGATCAGCGAAACTGTAGGCGGAAACGCAATAGGAATGCATAATAAGAATAACCCCAACAGACAGACTGATACAGTATCCTTATGCAGCAAAAGCGCAATATAGCCGATCAGCGATACGATCAGGTAGAATTTTCCCCATCTCTCCCTTTTTTCATTACAATAGAGCACTGACGCCACACAAGATGTCAGAAGAAAATAGGACGAAGCATCTTGCGGAGGCTCAAACATAGCAGATATCCCCAGGAAAAAATCTGTTCCGCTTAGAATATATCCTATACTATCAATACATATAAGAATCGCAGAAAACAAAAACAGATTCAGATAGCTGCCTTCCCTTCTGCCAAAAACCTTCAGCAGAAAAAAACATGCGATCAGACACCAGAGAAACGCTTCCCGCTCATAACTCATATCATTCTGAAATATCTTGATAAAAGCCCGGCTCACGAGCAGGATAACAGCAACAGTCAGCAGGATATCCGCCCAGCTCATATGGATTTTTACAGGAAGCGGTTTCCTGCCATATAATCCTATGCAGCAAAGGGCAGCACAGATCGTCAAAGCACAAAAGATAAAGGTTTTCTGGCTGAAAATCAGAAGAATCCTGTCCTCAGAAAAAAACATAGGATACAGAAACAGGACGATAGCGATATAACATTCCGGGATCAGTTCTAGTCCGGTCCTTTTCGGAAACAGAATATTTTTTTCAGTTATTTCCGTCCAAAATGTTTTCATCTTTCCCATTTGATCAGACTCCTGTCAATGAACCGATTCTCCGGCTCCTGTTTCTCATTCCACCATGTACCCTGTTTCATACCCGCTGAATCTGGAAATGATCTCATACTCAGTGAGTTTCGGGTTTTGCTTCATGACCTGCTGTATGTATTCTTCTGATTGTTCCCTGGGAACGTATATGACTGTAGGTTCTGTGATATCCTTTATTTCTCCCATTCTACTTACAGGATAGAATGTAATATCCACATACTTTATCGCTTCCAGGTAAGAAGCTTTACATTCCCATTTTTCTGCATAAAAGTAAATACAACTAAAATCCTTATATTTTTCCGCATTTGCAAGCGCTGTCTCGGACTGCTCACTATGATACAAAAATTCCCAGTCGGCATTTCTATATCCCATAAACAGGAGAATGCCTGTCATCATCAGAATAATTCCCTTTTGTATCTTATTATAATTCCTGAACAGGCTTTGAGTCGTCAGGCAGATTCCTCCGGTCAATATTACAACCAGCAATCCATATGCAGGATAAATATATCGATCCGTTATATAGGCTGCCGATTTCGATACAACCAGCAGATACAGAATGACCGGAAAGATCAAAAGGAACCATGACCAAAAAGAAATCTGCCTTTCAGGCGGTTTCGTGCTCTGTCGTTCTTTTTTCCGGACACGCCTGATTCCCATAATTATAAACGCTATCAGAATATATCCCAGAACAAAGAATAACAAACCACCGGCTATCTGATCATTCAGTATCTTCCAGAAGCTGATGATCCGTTCGATCCCTTCTGTCGCGAAATTCTGGAAGGCCTGCTTCCCCCGTGTCCCGCCGGTAAAAATATGATAAAACATATAGGGAAACAGCAAAACAGCATGCATTCCGGCAAAAAGAACTGCAAGAATATAGGAAAAAAGTTCTTTTATCATTTTCAGACGGCACAAAACGATCACCATCGCCAAACTCTGAAACACGGCAAAAATAATCACGTAATAATGGGTTAACGCGCCAAGGAAAACAACCATCATAATAGAAAAATAATAAGAAATATCCATTTTCCTTTTTATCAGAGCTCTGATGTTAAAATATGTGAACAGTACGATCCATGCCATTGCCATAATGTACATTCTGAAAAAACTGTTCATCTGTATCATGCCATAGCAGAAGACAGCATAAGCCAGAATTACATGATCGCTAAAACGGTCTGCAATCAGACATTGACTCAGCTTAAATATAAAGAAGGCTGCCAAAACAAAAAATGCTATATTTATAATGCCTGGGAACCATCTGCTGATCTGTCCAGGAAAGATCGAACAGATAAAATTCAAAAGGATATAATATAAAGGGGGATGAGTGTCATTCTTCTGGTTCTGCCATACATTTTCAAGGTTGAAACGGCTTTGTCCAGTTGCAGCCATTCCGGTAATCCATGGAGATTCTGTATTGTTATATTTTATTCCATCCTGAGAAACTAATCCCGTTGAATCAATGCAATTTGACAATATGAAACTGGATACTTCATCAATATGATAATTTTCTTTATTCAAAATTATAAAGACTGAGCTAATTATTCCCAAACCCAATATTATCATTTTAATCAACTCAGCCGCTTTATATTGTTTTAGCATTGTAAATACTTTCATTTTCTAATTTTCCTATATATTTCGCTAAATTTAGTTTTGAACAGAAAATACCTCCAATATATTAGCGAAGGAATGACATAAATCACAATACCTGTGATAATTTGGACAAATAAACAAAGTATTTTATTTTCTATAAAGCTATTCACCCTATTAACAAAAATATACATTACGATCCCAAATACTAGATAAGGTAGATTACACTTTAGATATTTTAATATAGGTATTTCTTTGTATACAAATAAAATTTGGACAATACATACTCCTGCTTCAGCAAATAATGTTCCTATCGCTGCTCCCATAGCCCCCAAACGCGGAATCAGAAGAAAATTTAAGCAGAAATTTATTACCGCCCCAGTGATAATTGAAAATAGATACTCCAAATCTCTGCAATTAGGTATTAGATATTGTGTGCGTACTATATTTGCTACCGTTATAAAGGGTATTGTAAACACCAAAATTGAAATCAATGGCGCGCAGGAAACAAATTCTTTCCCCCAGAAAATAATAGTAAAATTATATGAAATTGCAGAGATCCCGAACATCAACGCCATTGCAAGCCATGAAACAACTATCAAAGAATCTTGTATATAACTTTTACTCTTATCAATTTCTCCTTTTGCAATTAAGTTAGATGTTCGTGATAGCATAACAGTTCCAAATGCTCCAACAATACTAATCGGTATATTAATAACATCTTCTGCATTTGTATAAAAAGCGACTTCGGTAATAGCTGATATTCTCCCCAACATTATTTTATCCATTACTTTATACAAACTTACCGCAATGCTTGGTAGGAACAAAATAAACATAGGTTTAATGTGACGCAAAATCCCTTGAATATCCGGCTTAATCCAGATTACACTTTTAGGAAGAAACATCCATTGTAAAATATATCCCCATAAATACCCCAGAGAAATTATAAAAATATAAATAATTAAATCATTTTCATCCTTTACAAATAGGAATGTTGAAGTAAAAGTCAAAATTTTACAGACTAAATTCACAAAAACAATATTCGCAAATTTTTCTTCTCCAAAATAAAACCAGCTAATATCAAAAAAAACGCCAATTAAATACATTAACTGAATAAATGTCACCACTTTGTAATCAGATATAAATATCCCATATAAAATATAAACAAATATAACAATACCAGAAAGCATAAAATGCGCACACAATATTTCCCAAAAAGTCTTTGATTTTATGATCAAATTATTTCTGGACGCTGCTATGGAACGATTACCATAATTACTAATTCCCAATCCTGCAAACAACATAAAATAGTATACAATTGAATAGTTGTATGAATTGATTCCCAACCCTTCAGGTCCAAGTACTCTAGACAAGTATGGGGAAGTAATTAAAGGCATTATAATCAATAATATCTGATAAGCCGATTGATATATGATATTCTTTTTTAAACTTCCCATTTTTCATTAATCCTCAATGTACTTTTTTACAAGATCAGAATATTTTCCTTCACCCAAATATATATATTCATTTTCATCTAAACGCTTTGAAAAATATTCTTTTCCTAATTTTTCTTTTATTTCCTGATTAGAAATTATAATTACATCTGTAATCTCATCCTTCGGTAATTCCGGTATAATCTGACTATAGGGAAAATAAAACTGATACATATAAAAATTTTGATGATCGTTTTTTTGTGATGCATCATAAACATATAGGA
>ERZ780162.497-NODE-497-length-31283-cov-5.088799_pt1 | contig 31283 bp, 31 predicted proteins | sample MGYA00511474_ERZ780162 | MGnify/ENA primary metagenome ERZ780162 (study PRJEB29588, sample SAMEA2143633) | human gut metagenome | biome: human gut; feature: human-associated habitat; material: faeces | place: Denmark | collected 2008/2010 ...
TTCGCGTACCGTGATAAAGGAAATATATGGAAAAGGAAAATCATACCGAATCAGCTTCTCGGCAGCCCAACAACGCTGCCACGGAGAAGGTAAAGAAAACCAAAACTTACAAGCATGTGAAGCTCGAGCATAAGCGCCCCCAGCTCACCAAGGGTGGAGAAGCGGGCGATGGCGCTCAGAAGAAGCGCAAGCCCACCCAAAAGAAGCGTTCATCGAGCGCGGGCAAGGACCCCAAGGCCAAGCTGAAGATCATCCCTCTCGGCGGTCTTGACGCTATCGGCAAGAACATGACCGTGTTCGAATGCGGAAACGACATGATCGTTGACGATGCGGGCCTTATGTTCCCCGACGACAATCATCCCGGCGTCGACCTTATCCTGCCGGACTACACCTATGTGCTCGAGCATGCCGACAAGCTGCGCGGCATCGTCATCACGCACGGCCACGAGGACCACACGGGTACGATCCCGTATCTTCTGAAGGATCTCGATCGCCAAGTACCCATCTATGCGACCAAGCTCACGCTCGGCCTCATCGAGGGAAAGCTCGCCGAGCATCGCATCAAAAACGCCAAGCTCGTTGAAATCAAGCCCGGCCAGCAGGTGAAGATGGGCTGCTTCACGACGGAGTTTTTCGCCGTGAACCACTCGATTCCCGGCGCCGTGGGCGTGTTTCTGCAGAGCCCGGCGGGCAACGTGTTGCACACCGGCGACTTCAAGCTCGACCAGACCCCGATTGACGGCGTTCACTTCGACTTCGGAGCGCTTGCGCGCTACCACGAAATCGGCGTCGACCTCATGATGAGCGACTCCACAAACGCGACGAAGTCCACGTTCACGCCGAGCGAGGCCGAAGTCGGCAAGACCCTGAACCGCATCATCAGCCAGGCGAAGCAGCGCGTCATCATCGCCTCGTTCGCGAGCCATATCCACCGCATGCAGCAAATCTGCGACGCCGCGCGCGCGAACGGCCGCAAGGTTGTTGTCACGGGCCGTTCGATGGTGCAGAACACCGATATTGCCCGCAAGCTGGGATATCTCAACATTCCCGACGAGGACCTCATCGACGCTTACGAGCTGAAGGGCATCCCGCCCGAGAAGGTCGTCATCATGTGCACGGGCAGTCAGGGCGAGCCGCTTTCAGCCCTCGCGCGCATCGCGAACGGCGAGCACAAGACGATCGACATCGAGGAAGGCGACACTGTCATCATTTCAGCGACGCCTGTCCCCGGCAACGAGAAGGCCGTCACGCGCGTCATCAATTCGCTCGCGAAAATTGGTGCGGACGTGTACGACAAGAGCCGTGCGCGCGTCCATGTTTCGGGACACGCGGGTGCTGAGGAGCTCAAAATCGTTCTCTCGATCGTGCAGCCGAAGTCCTTCATGCCCGTCCACGGAGAATCGACGCACCTGCGCGCCCACGCTCGCCTCGCGGAAGCAACCGGCGTGCCGAAGGACAACATCTTTTTATGTGAGAACGGCGAATCGCTCGAGCTCACACCGCGCGGCGTTCATCGTGGTGAGGTTGTCCAGAGCGGCATCGTCTACGTCGACGGCCTGTCGGTCGGCGACACCTCGCAAGATGTCCTCGACGAGCGCTGCGCGCTCGGCGAGCAGGGCTTTGCTTGCATCGCAGCTGCCGTCTCGCTTTCGCGCCACGAGGTGCAGGGCGAAGTCCAGGTGGAGATGCGAGGCATCACCGGCGGAGACGACGCCTACCTCGCGCGCGACGCGGAAGCTGCTGTGAAGAGCGCGCTTCGCAAGGCGCTTGGCAAGAACGCCACGCTTAAGGAGGCCAAGAAGGCCTCGCGCGACGCGCTTTTGTCCCTGCTGTGGGAGCGCACCAAGCAGCGCCCCATGGTTATCGCCAACCTGCTTGAGATTTAAGCGACCCAACATGCCCCTGCTCCCTAGTGACGCGGGGGCCTGCTTCGCAAACACGCAGCATCAACGAACCAGTTAGGAGCAATAGTGGCTCGGAAGCCATCTTCGTCGTCGAGGAACACCGCCGCGAACCGTCGCTCGCAAAGTGCGGGGTCTGGGAAGCCTGGCACGCGCAAGGGGCGTAATCCCCGCGCTCAGAAGGCGGCTGGCGCCAAGCGCGATTCCCGCAAGCTCATTGACGAGTATGCGAAACGCGATATCGTGGGCATCGCCTTCACAGTCGCGGCTGTCGTGCTCTTCATCGCGGCCGTTATGCGCTCCGACGCGATCGTGACCTCCTTTATTTCGAGCGCGCTTCATCTCACGCTCGGAATCGGTGCCTATATCCTGCCTCTCTTCCTGCTGGCTATCGGAATCACCTTCCTCATCCGCTTCGAAGCAGAACGCGTGCCGACCCGCGTCGCAGTGGGTCTTGGGCTCGTCTTCGTCGCGTTGCTCGCGGTGTTCGCGCTCGCGACTCCGTTGCCTGAGGGGGGCGACCCTGCGGGCATCCTGTTCAACGAGCATGAGCTGACCGTTCGGGGAGGATACATCGGCGCGGGCATCGCTTGGCTCGGCATCACATTATTCGGGCAGGTCATCTCGATGGTTATCGTCATCGGCGTCGCTGTTGCCGGCGTGTGCATCATCGGCTTCTCAATCTCCAAGCTCATTGAGAAAATCAGGGAAAGCCGTGCCGAACGCCGAGCGGAGGAGGGTGCGGGCGCGTCGTTCCCCTTCGCGAGGATTCGCCGCAACTCAAAGGGAATCGATACGGCAGATGACGAAGCTCCCGAGGTCGACAGCAATGCCGAGACGCGGGTCATCGCCGCGCATCCCCTGGCAACCCCCGAGTCCGTCGCGCAGGGAGCGTCTTCCTCTGCGAAAACCCGAACCCTCGGCCGCGCAGAGCGCAAGGCAGCCCGCCTCGCCGAGCTCGAGGAGCAACAGACGAGCACTTCCGATGGGGGAGAGGCTCAACCTGCCTCGATGCCGACTCGCCGGATCGAGCCCATCGAGGGCACGTCTTCGTCGCTCACGCGCAAGCTCGGCAAAAAGGCTGACTCCGACGCAGCGGCACCGCAAGAAGAGGCGCCAAAGCCCAAGAAGGCAGCACGCTCGAAACTGCCCGCAAGCGCTCCGACCCCGCTCGAAGGGTTCACGCTGCCCTCGATGGACCTGCTTTCCTACTCCAACGACCCCGAGAAGGACCGTGCATCCGAAATCGAGCTCCAAGATACAGCTGCTCACCTGCAAGAAACGCTTGCCGATTTCCATATCATGGCCGACGTTGTCGGGTGGGTCGCAGGCCCCACGGTCACGCTCTTCAAGGTCGACCTTCCTGCAGGCGTGCGCGTAAGCCGCGTCACAGCGCTCTCCGACGACATCGCGCTCGCGCTCGCCGCCCCAGGTGTTCGCATCTTCGCGCCCATCCCTGGGACGAACTACGTCGGCATCGAGGTGCCTAACCGTACTCGCCAGACCGTCTTTCTAGGCGATGTCCTCAAAGACGCCGATGGCGGCCCGTTGCTTATGGCCATCGGCAAAGACGTCGAGGGCACGTCGATCATCACCGATCTCGCGAAGATGCCCCACCTCCTCATCGGCGGCACGACCGGCTCCGGCAAATCGGTGTCCATCAACGCCATGATCATGTCAATCCTCATGCGCGCGACGCCCGCCGAGGTCCGCTTCATCATGATCGACCCGAAGCGCGTCGAATTCACACCTTATAACGGGATTCCCCATCTCTACGTTCCGGTCGTGACCGAGGCGAAGGAGGCGGCGAGCGCGCTCGCCTGGGGCGTCGCCGAGATGGAGCGCCGCCTGAAGGTCTTCTCGAAGGTCGGCGCCAGAAACATCGGCCAATACAACGCGAAAGTGCACGCAGCTCTTGAGAGCGCGGAGGCGGCAGACGAGCCCGTTCCCGAGGAGCTTGCCACGCAGCTTCCCTATATCGTGATAATCATCGATGAGCTTGCCGATCTTATGATGAACGTTGGCAAGGAAGTCGAGTTCTCCATCAGCCGCATCGCGCAGCTCGCCCGCGCCGCGGGCATCCATCTCATCGTGGCGACGCAGCGCCCTTCCACCAACGTGGTGACCGGTCTTATCAAGGCGAACATCACGAACCGCATCGCGTTCAACGTAGCGTCCGGCATTGACTCGCGCGTCGTTTTGGACACCCCCGGAGCCGAGAACCTCATCGGTCTGGGCGACATGCTCTTCAGCAAGCCCGAGTACGCGAAGCCGCAGCGTATCCAGGGGTGCTATGTCTCCGAGGACGAGATCAACGCCGTCGTCGACGCGCTGAAGGAACAGGGACAGCCCGAGTACCACTCCGAGATTTTGAAGACAAACATCGTGACGAACCTCTCGCAGTCGCCCGACGGCTCAGGCGGCACGGTGGAGGAGGACGACCCGCTTATCTGGGAAGCGGCCGACATCGTCGTGTCATCGGGTCTCGGATCGACCTCGAACATTCAAAGACGCTTGAAGGTGGGGTATTCGCGAGCAGGTCGTATAATGGACATGCTTGAGGAACATGGAGTCGTCGGCCCGCCCAACGGAAGTAAGCCGCGCGAGGTTCTCGTCGACGCCATGGAGCTCGAGACACTGAAGGCATTCGAAGCGAACGACGCCGCAAAGGAGTAGAAGGTGGCTAGCAATACGACATTCGGCGCTGTGCTCAGGGAAGCACGCGAACACCGGGGGATGGACGTCCAATCCATCGCGCGGCAGATGCGCGTTCGCGCCGACATCATTCGCGCAATCGAGAACAACGACTTCACGCGCATGCCGCCTCGTGGATACGCGAAGAACATGGTCGCCACCTACGCGCGCATCGTCGGCGTCAACCAGACGACCATCACGCGGATGTACCTTGAGGCAGCAAACGCCTACGAGACGGGGAAGATGAAAAACGATTCGAGCCGTGTGCCGAACATGAGGTCACAGCGCTCATCGCGCGGCTCGAGCTCGCGACAGGCCGACAACTCCTCGCGCAAGTTATCGGGGCGACTCATGTTCGACGACAGGCACGATACACGAGGAACAGCTCGCGGCAACGACCATGTGCACACCTCGCGCAGGCCGCTTTCGCCAGGAAGCCCGCAATACACCAACCTCTACGCGGCGCCGCAGAACGTGACGCAACAGCGCCCGAAGCTTCCATTGCTCATCGGCATCGGCGTCATTGCCGTGATCGTCATCATCATCTGCGTGTTCGTGTTCGGCGGCAAAGAATCCAAACCCGCTCAGGAAACGCCGACCGTGCCCATCACGGGCTTGTCAGATACGTCGAACAAGCAGGCGCAAGGCGACTCCGAGAGCACCTCGAACTCAGACTCCCAGACCCAGCAGTCCTCCGTCGCGCCCACGAAGGCCACCTTCACCTACAAGGTCGCATCGGGTTCGAGCGTCTACATCGAGATCTATGAGGGTGACTCAAGCTCGGCATCCCTCGCCGAGACGGTAACGGGGCCGGCCGAGAAGTCCTTCGACGTCACGACTAAGCTGCGCTTCATCTCCGACGCTTCGAGCGCAGTTGAGGTCACCGTCGACGGGGAGAAGGTCGACTTGACCGAGAACAGCAACGGCATGTACGACTACACCGTCAACTTCTCGCAGATTCTTGCGAAATGGCAGCAGGACCACGGCCAAGCTAGCTCGTCGTCGAGCGCAACCTCAAGCGATTCAGCGAAATCGACTTCGACGTCGTCATCCAGCAGCACGAAAAGCACCACCTCTTCTTCGTCGAGCAACGCAACCTCGACGAAGAGCACGACCCGCACATCCGAATAAGCAAGGAGGCCCACATGGCAAAGGAATCGAGCTTCGATATCGTTTCGACCGTTGACATCCAGGAAGTCGACAATTCTTTCCAACAGGCTAAACGCGAGATTTCACAGCGCTACGATCTGAAGGACTCGGGCGCTGAGATCACACTCGACAAACAAAACAAAACCCTTGGCATCCACGCACCGGCAGACTTCGTCGCCCGCCAGGTGAAAGACGTGATCGGCAGCAAGCTCGTGAAGCGCGGGATCGAACTTACCGCTGTGAAGTGGGGCGAGCCGCAAGCCGCAACTGGGCAGAGCGTGCGTCTTTCCGCCACGATCGTCGACGGCATCGACAAGGAAACGGCAAGCAAGATCAGCAAGGACATCCGCAACCTCAAGCTGAAGTGCAAGGCGACTATCGAAGGCGACAAGCTCCGCGTCTCCTCAGCTTCCCGCGACACGCTCCAGGAGGTCATCGCCTTCCTGAAAGGCCAAGACTACGGCCAACCGCTTCAGTACACGAACTATCGCTAGGAATCCTTGTTCATGACAGTGGAAGTTACCCAAGGCGGCGGGCGCTCCGTCGCCTTCATCACGCTCGGCTGCGCCAAAAACGAAGTCGACTCCGAGAAGATGCGCGCAAAGGCGAAAGCCGCGGGCTATCACATCGAGCAAGACCCCGAGAAGGCCGATGCGGTCGTCATCAACACCTGCTCGTTCATTCAAAGCGCCACAGAGGAAAGCCTCGAGGCAATCTTCGAGGCAGCGGGCATGGAAAACGTCGCCTCGGGAGATGCCAAGCTCATTGTCGCAGGTTGCATGCCGGCACGCTACGGCGACGAGCTCGAGGCGGAGCTGACCGAGGCCTGTGCTTTTGTCCCCTGCAGCAAGGAGGACGATCTCGGAGAAATTCTTAATGCCCTGTTCGGAGGCTCGCCCGAGCGCGACGCGGCAGACGATGACTCCGATGACGAGCCCTCGAGCGTCTCAGCATACGTGAAGATTTCCGACGGCTGCGACCGCTTCTGCTCATATTGCGCGATTCCCTATATTCGCGGACGCTATCATTCTTTCACACTTGAAGACATAGACCGCGAGGTGGCTGCTCATGTCGCAAAGGGCGCACGGGAAATCGTGCTCATCGCCCAGGATACCGGCCGTTGGGGACAGGACTTCGAGGAACCGTCATCGCTTGCAGCGCTTATGGGCGAGCTTGCGCAGCGCTACCCGTCGACGTGGTTTCGCGTCATGTACGTTCAACCCGAGGGAATCACCAACGAGCTGCTCAAGACCATAGCGGATCGCGACAACATCTGCTCCTATCTCGATATCCCGCTCCAGCATGTCGACAAGTCGCTTCTGCGCGCCATGAACCGCGCAGGCTCGCGCGAGAAGTATCTGGCGCTCGCCGAGCGGATTCGCACAGCGATTCCTAACGTCACCTTGCGCACAACGCTAATCGCAGGATTCCCTGGCGAAACGGAAGACCAGTTCGAAGAGTTGTGCGATTTCGTCTCTGAAGGGCTTTTCGACTACATCGGCGTCTTTGCGTACTCGCGCGAGGAGGGCACGACCGCATACGAGCTGCCTGGCCAGATCGACGAGGACATCAAGGCCGAGCGCGCGCAGACCTTGCGCGACCTTGCCGATGCATCGTGCACGCCTCGTATCGCGCAGCGTGTGGGCCAGGAAATGGACGTGCTCGTAGAGGGCATCGAAGAGGACGGTCAACTGTTCGGCCGCGCGATGTGCCAAGCCCCCGACGTTGACGGCGAGACCTACCTCACCGAGGGGAACGTGGGCGACATCGTTCGCGTTCGCATTGCCGACACGCTGCTCTACGAGATGGAGGCAGAGTAATGTCGACCGAGTTGAAACCGGGGGAGACCGACAAGCTTTGGACAATCTCCAACATCATCACGCTCGTGCGCATCTGCCTCGTCCCGGTGTTCGTCGTCGCGCTTATCACCCCCTGGCCGACCTGGTTCAGTATCGCAGGTGTTTCATCGACAACAAAAAGCCTGATTGCGGCCCTTATCTTCATTTTGATATCATGCACGGACTGGCTTGATGGCTACCTCGCTCGCAGCCGCGGCGAGGTGACGAACTTCGGCAAGTTCATGGATCCGCTCGCGGACAAGATTCTCGTTTGCGCGGCGCTTCTCGCGCTGGTTGAGCTGAGGGTCCTGCCTTCTTGGCCGGTGCTCATCATCTTGGCACGCGAGTTCATCGTGTCAGGCATCCGCATGGTCGCCGCAGACAAGGGCGTCGTCATCGCGGCAAGCTGGTATGGCAAGGCGAAGACCGTCACGCAGATCATCGCGATCGTGCTGTTCATCGTAAAGGACTCCATCCTCCCCGTGACCAGCCCGAACCCCTTTGACAACCCGCTCTACGTGCTCTCGTGGCTCGTCATGGTCGTAGCGCTCGCTCTCACTATCATTTCAATGATGGATTACTTCGCAAAGGCGCGCCATCTCCTCGGGTTCACCACAAGCAAGGAACGAGCTCTCCAGCGAGGGGGGAACGCAAAGAGCGAATCGAACGAGGAAATCGCACGTCGCATCATCGAAAGCGCGAGCGAGAAGGGTGCGACCATCGGGTGCGCCGAAAGCCTGACAGGAGGCCTCATCGCGGGCGCTCTCACGGCAATCCCCGGAAGCTCGCAGGTCGTGCACGGCTCGATTGTAAGCTATGTGAACGATATCAAGCATCGCGAGCTCGGCGTCGACGCGGAGGTTCTCAAGACCGAAGGGGCCGTCTGCGAAGCGGTCGCCCGGCAAATGGCAGAGGGTGCACGCAAGAACCTCGATGTCGACATAGCCGTCGCTGTGACGGGAATCGCAGGTCCCGGTGGAGAAGAGCCGGGCAAGCCGGTGGGCACCGTATGGGCCGCGGTTTCCACGCAAAACTCCTGCGAAGCGATGTGCTTCCATTTTGAAGGCAATCGCGAAGAGGTCCGCAATGCGACAGTTCGGGAAGCTTTGCGCATTATCGAGGGCGCGCTTTCGACGAGTTTCGCTTAATTTCCTGCAGATAAGCTGCCAGGAATCGGGAAGGTTTTCGTAAAAGCTCCGCCAGAATGCGACGTTACGATTCTGTTGAGGCAAGTTCCACCGCGAGCCTTGACACACAAACGTTTGTTCGTATAATGAGGAGCTATGACATGGATGAAATCGCCGTAATCGGAGGAGAAGGAATGAACGACGAAAAAGCCAAGATGCTCAAGATCACAACCGATCAGATCGAGCAGAAATTCGGTCGGGGATCGATCATGAAGCTTGGCGAGGGGGGCGAGCACCTCAACATCGGCGTCATTCCCACCGGGGCACTGCCGCTCGACGCAGCCCTCGGAATCGGAGGCGTGCCTCGTGGCCGCATCATCGAGATTTACGGCCCTGAATCATCGGGCAAGACAACCCTTGCCCTCCAGATTCTCGCCGAAGCCCAAGCGATGGGCGGTGTGGTCGCCTTCATCGACGCCGAGCATGCGCTCGACCCTGTGTATGCTGCGCGCCTCGGTGTCGACATCGACGAGGTGCTCATCTCCCAGCCCGACACGGGCGAGCAAGCGCTCGAAATCTGCGATATGCTCGTGCGCTCCGGTGCGATCGACGCCGTCGTAGTCGACTCGGTCGCGGCGCTTGTCCCCCGAGCCGAAATCGAAGGCGAGATGGGCGACACCACCGTCGGACTTCAGGCGCGACTCATGTCCCAGGCGCTGCGCAAACTCGCAGGCTCCCTTTCGAAATCGAACACAACCTGCATCTTCATCAACCAGCTCCGCGAGAAGATCGGCGTCATGTTCGGTAACCCCGAAACTACGACAGGCGGCCGCGCCCTGAAGTTCTTCTCCAGCGTGCGTATCGATATCCGCCGCATCGACAGCATTAAGAAGGACGGCGAGGTCGTGGGCAACCGCGTTCGCGCAAAGGTCGTCAAGAACAAGGTCGCGCCTCCATTCCGCCAGGCCGAGTTTGACCTTATGTACGGCGAAGGAATCTCCCGTGAGGGCTGTATCGTCGATATGGCCGTCGAATGCGGCGTCGCAAAGAAGAGCGGCGCGTGGTACACCTACGGCGAAGAGCGCTTGGGACAAGGTCGCGAGGCTGCGAAGGCTACGTTGCGCCAAAACCCCGAGATGAGGGAAGAGCTCGAAAACAAAGTACGCGAAGCGTTCGAAATCCCCATCCCGACGCGCACCGCAGAAGAAGCCGATGCAGTCACCCCCGTCGCCAAACCGAAGAAGAAATAGTGGTTCATGGCAACGCTCGTCGACATAGAGCAGCTAAAGCGCAATATCAGGGAAATCGAATCCTCCTCCGTTTACGAAGAGACCAGCTTGGCGGAGGAGGAGTCAAAGGCTTTCAAGAAGATTCTGAAACTTACAAGCATCCGTGAGCAGGCAGGCAAGAAGCTCCACGAGAGGCTCATCAAGGACGGCTTTAGCGAGCAGGCTGTCTCGAACGCCCTTAGGCGCGCAATCGAGGCACACATCGTCGACGACGAACGCTATGCCGAAGCCTTCATGCGCACCCAGCTGGCGCAGGGCAAAGGCCGCCGCGGCGTCGAGCGCGCTCTCGAACAGCTCGATATCGACTCGCCATCGGAAGAAGCTTGGCAGCTCGCCTACGAGCAATTCGGAGACGATGAGCTCGAGCGAGCGATGGCGCTTTTACACCGAAAGCCACCGCGGTCGAAGAATCTCCGAGAAGGCGCCTATCGTAAGCTTGTCCAAAAAGGGTACGGCGCAGACGTCGCTGCTTCCGCCGCGAGACGCTGGAGCGAGTCCCTTGCTGCACCTGAATGCGAATATTTCGCCGACTAAGCGAGCAATTTCGCATTTTTTGACCTTGAGGGTTATATGACCAGCAAACATCCTCTATTATGTATGGAGGCATAAGTGATTTGCGTCCCATGAGGGACTTCATATATATCTATAACCCAATATGACGCTCCTTTTGATGCGCGTTTCGCTTTGGCCCGGCATTGTCCGGGTTTTTATGTCATGACTACTGGAAACCAAAAAGGGAAGGGGGAGCATATGCCCGGAATTGTATGGCTGATTATCGGCGCAATCGTCGGCATAGCTCTCGGCTTCGTCATCACCCGCTACGTAATCAACGCCTCGACGAAGAAAGCTGCTCAAGAGGCCGACGACATGATTGCTGACGCAAAACGACAAGCCGAGACGATGCGCAAAGAGGCGGTCCTCGAAGCAAAGGACCAGGCTCTCAAACTCAAGCAGGAAGCCGAAGCGGAGAACAAGGAGCGCATGAAAGAGGTGCGCGCCGCCGAGAACCGCGTCTCCCAGCGCGAAGAATCGCTCGATCGCCGCGTTGAGTCGCTCGACGCAAGGGAGCATCAAATTTCCTCGTTGCAGGGCCAGATCGAGCGCCGCGAGCGCGATGTCGCTCAAGTCGAGCAAGAAGCCTCGCAGCGCCTTGAGCGCATCGCGGGCATGACGCCCGAGGAAGCCAAGAACGAACTGCTCACCTCGCTGAAGGATGAGGTTGCTCACGAATCTGCCGCGATCATCCGCGATGCGGAAGCACAGGCGAAAGCCGAGGCAGACAAGAAGTCCCGCATGATCTTGAGTCTCGCCATTCAGCGCGTGGCTGCCGACCACTCGGCTGAGAACACGGTGTCGACGATCCATATCCCGTCCGACGACCTCAAAGGCCGTATCATCGGACGAGAGGGCCGCAATATCCGCTCGTTCGAGCAGCTCACCGGCACGAACCTCATCATCGACGACACTCCTGAGTGCGTCACCATCTCATGCTTCGACCCCGTTCGCCGCGAAATCGGTCGCGTCACGATGGAGAACCTCATCGCTGACGGCCGCATCCACCCGGCGCGCATTGAGGAGATGTTCGGCAAAGCCGAGCAGTACGTTAACCAGCGCGTTCGCGAAGCGGGCGAGCAAGCGGCTTTCGACACGGGGATCCACGACCTGCATCCCGAGCTCGTAAGAACCTTAGGCCGCCTTCGCTACCGCACCTCGTACGGTCAAAACGTGCTCAACCACTCGCTTGAGGTTGCATATCTCTCCGGCGTCATGGCCTCCGAACTTGGGCTCGATCCGATTCCTGCCAAGCGAGCCGGCTTGCTGCACGACCTAGGCAAGGCGGTTGACCACGAAGTTGAGGGCAGCCATGCCGTCATCGGCGCAGACCTTGCACGCCGCTTCGGAGAACGCCCCGAAATCGTCCATGCGATCGAAGCACATCACAACGACGTCGAGCCGAACAGCGTCCTCGACGTACTCGTGCAGGCCGCCGACGCCGTTTCCGCTGCCCGCCCTGGTGCACGTAAAGAAACCCTCGACGCATACGTCAAGCGTCTTGAGAAGCTCGAGGAAATCGCCAACTCCTACAAGGGCGTCGAGCGCACCTACGCTATCCAGGCCGGCCGCGAAGTCCGCGTCATGGTCGAGCCCGAAGTCGTCGACGAGGCTCAGACCGTCGTCTTGGCTCACGATATCGCTCACCGCATTGAGAGCGAGATGCAGTACCCGGGCCAGGTCAAGGTCGTTGTCATCCGCGAAAGCCGAGCCATCGGGATCGCAAAATAATACATGGGCACATCGGATCTCGAACAATTCGTTGATTCCATCTGTGATGAAAGCCATCTCCGAATCGAAGACGATTTAGGGGATGGCTTTGTTCGTCTTCGCACGTCCGAAGCGGAGCGACGCCAAGCTGCCCACGACATTCGATCGACCGAGGACATCGTTATCGAGCTGCTTCGCAACGCACGAGACGCCCACGCTCGCACCATTTTCCTTGCGGTAGGGCGCGACGGGAATACTCGTAAGCTCACGATGCTCGACGACGGAGACGGCATTCCACTCGCCTTGCATGAGAAGATCTTCGAACCGCGCGTCACTTCTAAGCTCGACACTGTCCACATGGACAAATGGGGAGTCCACGGCAGGGGAATGGCCCTCTACTCGATCAAAGTGAACTCGACGCAGGCAAAGGTTCTCGCATCGGACAAGGATTTCGGTAGCGCGATTTACGTCGAAACCGACCTCAACAAACTTCCCGAACGCGCCGACCAATCGACCTTCCCTACGTTCGAAGTAACGGAAGCGGGAACCTACTCGATGCGAGGGCCGAAAAACATCGTCCGCACCGCAACGGAATTCGCCCTCGAATCGAGGAAGACATGCACGGTTTATTGGGGTTCGGCGACTGAAATCGCCGCCACGCTCTACGAGTTCGGGGCGACGACCACTTCTCCTGCCCTTCGAGCCTTCTGCAAAGATCCGCTCGAGCTGCCGGTATGCAAACGCCTCTGCACTGCATCCGATCCGGCAAGCTTCGCTGAAATCGCAGAAGAATTGGGGCTCTCGCTTTCAGAACGATCGGCGCGCCGAATCTTAAATGAGGAGATCAAGCCCATCATTTCATTGGCTGAACTCGTAAGGACTCAGGCGATTCCCGCAAAGGAAAAGGCACACGAAACCTCGAAAGCGGCAAGTCAGAAAGCCGTCAATCGCGACGGCAGGTCACTTCGTCTCTGCGATGAGGACAAAGCAATGCTCGCGGATTCCTGCAAGGATGCCTTCCTCGATATCTCCAATCGGTATTACCTTGATCCGCTCGGCGCACCGGAAGTGAAGGTCGGCCCCCAAAAGATCGAGATCACCCTGCGCTTCGATAAGCTGAGATAGCCGTTTGCGCAGGTTGCCACGCTGATGAGTAATTGCTATCATTTCTCTCAGTGACATAAATACCACCACTGAAACACACTACGAAACGACAAGGAAATGCTCGTGACAACCCCATCGGAATCGCAGCCGTCTATCGGCTGCTTAAAAGTGTCGTCGAAATCCTCTCCTGCATCTGTCGCTGGAGCGATCGCTGGCATGATCAAGGATGGACTTCACGTCGAGATCCAAGCGGTAGGGGCCGGCGCCGTGAACCAAGCAGTCAAAGCCATCGCAATCTCGCGTGGCTTCCTCTCTCCCGTGGGCGTCGAAATCGTATGCGCCCCATCCTTTGCCGACATCGTTATCGATGGCGAATACCGAACTGCCATCCGTTTCACCGTTGAACCGCGCGGCGCCGTGATACCCTCCATCGCCGCTGAACAGAAAACCGCCAACCCTACGGAGCGCTGATACCGCATGCATTCACCCATCAATGGGCTTACGTTCTGCATCCACACCTTCGGATGCCAAATGAATAAACACGATTCCGAGCGCATAGCAGGCATGCTCGAAGCGCTCGGAGCACTCATGGTAGACACCGTTGAGGAATCCGATGTCGTCGTCTTCATGACCTGCTGCGTCCGAGAAGCAGCCGACACACGCCTCTATGGCCAGGTTGCCTCCATGAAGAACATTCCACTTCGAGCAGAATCTCCTCTGTCGAAGCGCGTCATCGCTGTCGGCGGCTGCATCGGACAGCGCGACGGGGAGAAGCTCACTGAAGCCCTTCCTCATCTCGATGTCGTGTTCGGCACGCACAACCTCGGGTCGCTTCCGAGATTGCTCGAGGCGGCGATTGAGGGACAGGGGAAGCAGGTCGAAGTGCTCGCCGCCTCATCCGAATTTCCGACCGAGCTTCCGACAAGCCGCGAGCATTCCTGGGCGGCGTGGCTGCCCATCACCATCGGGTGCAACAATTTCTGCTCCTACTGCATCGTTCCCTATGTCCGCGGTCGCGAGAAATCGCGCTCTATTGAGGATATTGTCGCCGAAGCCGAGCGCTATGTCGCTTCCGGCGTGAAAGAAATTACGCTGCTCGGGCAGAACGTGAACTCCTACGGCCGTGATCTTTATGGAAAACCTCGTTTCGCCGACATCCTCGATGCCGTCGACCAAACGGGAATCGAGCGGCTTCGCTTCGCAACGAGCCATCCGAAGGACCTCACCGACGAGGTTATCGAGAAGTTCGGTTCGTTGCGATCGCTCATGCCTGCGCTCCACCTTCCCGTGCAGTCGGGCTCCAACGCCATTCTCGCAGCAATGAACAGGCGCTATTCGCGCGACCATTACCTGAGCCTTATCAGCAAGATTCGCAACGTGCGACCCGATATCGCCCTGTCGACCGACATCATCGTCGGCTTCCCAGGTGAAACAGCGAAAGATTTCGAGGACACGTATCGCCTCGTTGAAGAGGTCGGCTACCATCAGGTTTTTACCTTCATCTACTCAAAGCGTGAAGGTACCCCTGCGGCCCAGATTGAAGACTCCACACCGCGCGAGGTTATCCAGGAGCGATTCGACCGCCTCGTTGATCTTGTCCAAAAGCGTGCATTCGAGCTCAACCAACCGGATGTCGGAAGTGTTGTCCCTATCCTTGTGGAGGGATCCTCGAAGCGCGATGAGCGAATGATCGCAGGCAAAAGCCCCAAGAACCAAACCGTCCACGCGCTCGCCCCGCAGGGTGTGACGCCGAGCGAACTGGCCGGCACGTTCGTGAACGTCAAGATCGACGACGCCAAGACATGGTACCTTTCGGGCCACGTGCTGGGCGCGGACGATCGTCTCTAAGCGCTATGATCGACGAAACGGGGAAGACGGCCATCAGCCTTCAACTTATGCGCCCTGTCATCTGCGTCGTTGGTCCGACGGCATCAGGAAAGACCGACGTTGCGCAGCTGCTTGCGCGAAATCTCGGTGGGGAAGTGGTGAGCGCCGATTCCATGCAGATTTACCGCGGCATGGACATTGGCACTGGCAAACTTCCCGAAGAGAAACGGCTTGTCCCCCATTTCGGGTTCGACCTCGCGAACCCGGGGGAACCGTATTCGGCAGCCGTGTATCAACAGTATGCAAGAGAATGCTTCTCCGATATCGACAAACGTGGAAAGAGAGCGCTGCTTGTCGGGGGAACGGGACTCTACGTCCGCGCGGCAATCGACGCCTATGACTTCCCGAAAGGGGAGCAGGTCGACAACCCCGTACGCGAAAAGTGGACCTCATACTACAAGGACAACGGAGCCGATGAGCTTTGGGGGCGGCTACGCGAGCGCGATCCCGAAAGCGCGTCCGTTATCCACCCGAACAACGTGAGACGCGTGATCAGGGCATTTGAGCTTCTCGAAGAGGGCACAACGTATGCGATTCAAAAGAAGAATCTCTCGTCGATTCCGCAAGCTGTTCCTGCCAAGTTCATCGGACTCGCCGTCGATCCGGAAATACTCAACAAGCGAATCGAGCGGCGTGTGGACAGCATGATCGAATGCGGGCTCGTCTGCGAGGTTGAACGATTGCTCGACGAAGGCTTTCGCAAGGGCATCACGGCACCTCAGGCTATTGGATACAAGGAAATCGTATCCGCGCTTGACGGGGATATCTCGCTTGATGAAGCCATCGAGCAGATCAAGACTGCAACACGGCGATATGCAAAACGACAGCGAACATGGTTCCGCAAAGATTCGCGAATTGCATGGATTGACGCGGATTCCGGAAACGCTGAAGCAATCGCAACACAAGCGCAACACTCACTTGATACAATGGGCGCCTAAGCCAACAGAAAGAGGACATGCACCTATGGAGCTTTCATTCACCAAACTCAACGGAGCCGGCAATGACTTTGTCTTTGTGGACGATTTTTCAAGCGAGATCGAGCTGACAACGTCCCAGGTTTCCTGGCTTTGCGATCGGCATTTCGGCATTGGCGCCGATGGCGTCATTCTTGTGCGCCCCTCCGTGCGACCGGAGTGCGCCGCCTATATGCACTACATCAACTCAGACGGAACGCTTGCCCAAATGTGCGGCAATGGCGTGCGCTGCTTCGCGAAGTTCCTCGTCGACCGTGGATACGTACAGGCGAGCGACGGCTCGTTTGTCGCTGATACGCTCGCAGGACCGAAGCCGATCAGCTTCACTGTCGACGACGAGGACAAGATGATTCAAGCAACGGTCGATATGGGCCATCCGATCCTCGAGCCAAGCGAGGTTCCCATTAACGCCAAGGCGAACGCAACGTCTCCTGCGGGCGCGGCCTATGCTCGCGAAATCGAAATCGACTCGCCCTGGGGGCCGTTCGCTTTCACCTGCGTCTCAATGGGCAACCCTCATGCGATTACCTTCATCAACGACTTCAACACACTGCCGAAAGACCTGTTCACTTCCGAGGAAAGGTCCCTTGCGACGCTCGACCTTGAGAAAATCGGGGCGTTCTACGAGTCGAACCCCGTATTCCCCGAGAAGGCCAATATCGAATTTGCCCACATCGGAGAGGCGGGAATCGAGATGCGCGTGTACGAGCGCGGCTGCGGCGAAACCCTTGCGTGCGGCACGGGTGCGTGCGCGACCTGCGTCGCTGCTGCGCTGACCGAGCGCACCGGGCGCGAAAACGACCTCATCCTCCGCGGTGGCGTGCTCCATATCCTTTGGACCGAGGACGACCATGTCATGATGACGGGACCTGCCGCCGAAGCGTTCGAGGGAACGGTAGTCCTATAATCATGGAGCAGTTCGCCTCTGTGCTCACCAAGGGAACGCAAACGACATTCGGGGAACAGAGGGAACGAGCAATCCTCGTTGGGGTTGATCGCCCGAACCAAAAGTGGTCTCTTGACTCTTCGCTCGCCGAGCTTGAACGCCTCGCCGACACTGCGGGCGCTGACACCGTCGCGAAGACGACACAGAAACTCGAATCGCCCAATCCTCGAACGTTCGTCGGAACAGGCAAGGCGGAAGAGATTGCCCAGCTTGCTCGTTCGTATGCGGCGGACCTGGTCATATTTGACGATGAGCTCACCCCGTCGCAGCAATCAAACCTCGAAAAGACCGTCGATAAGAGCGTCAAGATCATCGATCGTACGGCGCTCATCCTCGACATCTTCGCACTCCACGCCTCGTCGAAAGAGGGCAGGTTGCAGGTGCGCCTTGCGCAGAACCAATATCTCTACCCCCGCCTTCGCGGCATGTGGGCGCATCTCGCCTCGAATCGCATGGGTGGCGGCGTCGGATCGCGCTTCGGCGAAGGCGAAAGCCAGCTCGAGGTCGACCGAAGGATGGTACGCAAGCGAATCACCTCCATCAAGCGCGAGCTCGCTCACTTAGCCGATGTGCGATCGCTGCAGCGTGAGGAACGATATTCGAGCGGTATGTTTCGCGTTGCTCTGGCCGGATATACCAATGCAGGTAAATCAAGCCTGATCAACCGTCTGTGTGACGCCGATGTCCTCAGCTATGACAAGCTCTTTGCAACCCTCGACTCCACGACAAGGAAGTTCGAGCTGCCCGAAGGGCGTGAAATAACCGTCACCGACACCGTTGGGTTCATCCAAAAACTGCCGACGACCTTGGTTGAGGCATTCAAGTCGACACTCGATGAGATCACGGGAGCGCATTTGATTCTTCACGTGATTGACGCTTCTTCAAGCGAACGAGAAGGCCAACGCGATGCCGTCGACGAGACGCTCGAGCAAATCGGCGCTCAATCGATTCCCCGAATCGAGGTATTCAACAAGTGCGACTTGCTAAGCGAGGAAGACGTTAGCGCCCTCAAGTCCCGTTATCCGCAGGCGATTGCGATATCCGCTGCAACAGGAGAGGGAGTTGAGGAGCTCGTCAAACGAATCGCGCAAGCCGCTTCATCTGCCGATACACATATGAGCGTCCTCATTCCCTATGCAAAAGGGGCTCTTGTTGCGAAGGCACATGAGCGCTGCCATATCGTGAGCGAAACTCACGAAGAACAGGGGACTGCGATCGCAATGTTCGTCCCCCAAAGCTATGTCAGCGCCTTTCAGCCCTACCTTACAAACGACGAAACACCGCAACAACCTTGCCCGCAATAGAGCAATTCGTAGTGATGATCGGATCCATAGAGGAGTTCTCCGGCTGAAGCCGAATATGGTCCTTCTCCTTGTAGAAGCGCTTCACGGTTGCCCCATCGTCGATGATGGCGACAACGATATCGCCGTTATTAGCAACTGGCTGCTCCTTAACGACCACATAATCGCCGTCGTTGATGCCTGCCTCGATCATTGATTCGCCGCGCACGGACAAGAGGAATGAGGGGGCATCGCCGACAATGTCGGTCGGAAGGGAAATCGTATCGGTGATATTCTCTTCAGCAAGAATCGGCACGCCCGCAGCGACATCGCCCACAAGCGGCACGTTCACGATTTTACTGAAGCTCGGCTGAACAACATCTGGCACAGAGCTCGCCTGCACCGATGAGCCCTCAAGAGGGTAGGTAAGCGAGATCGATCGAGATTTTAAGGGGTCTCGCTTGATAAGACCCTTTTCTTCGAGAGCCTTCAGGTGGACATGGACGGTGGAAGGGGAGGAAAGCCCCAGAGCATGGCATACCTCGCGAACCGTCGGCCCGTAGCCCTTTTCCCGAATGCAATCCTCAATGCAATCGAGAACAGCTTGTTGACGCTTCGTCACTTTGGCGGCCATAGTGCGTCCTTTCAATTAATCGAACAAATGTTTGAAATAATTATTGACGTGAACCTTTGTTCGATTTATTATAAACGCGAACAAAGGTTCTACGCAAGGGCAAGGAGGCACAAAGATGGGAAATTTCGAAATGAGGTACCCCGTACACGGATCAGCCGCGCTGAAGCCCAGCTCAGCAGAGCAATCGCAATCTGCGACCATCATCGAGTTCCCAGCTATTGCGCCAAACGAGTTCGATTGGGAGTCTTTCGAACAGAACAGCGCAGCGGCACAGCCTTCGGATTTCTCTCAGCTCAAAGCGCTCTTCACCACGCCGCTCGATGATCGACAGATGGTGCGAAGCCTCAAGGAGGGAACCTTGCGCGGCGTCTCTCGCAGCGATATGAAGCCGTCACACGCAATCGCATGCGGTGTCGCAATGACAATCGCTTCGTTTATCCTGTTCTTCCTGTAAACAACCTGTTGATGGTGTCCGCATCTTCAATTGTGCGGACATCCTGATCAAACCCGTAACGGACAATCCATACGGTATGATACCTTTAACAGAAGTTAAGTTTAAAGGAGCATGCGCATGCGTTGTCCCTCCTGCGGCTACCTTGAATCAAAAGTCGTAGACTCACGCCCATCCGAAGACGGAACATCAATTAGAAGGCGCCGAGAGTGCCTGAAATGCCAACGCCGATTCACCACATACGAGCGCTTGGGCGATAACCCGCTCGTCATCGTTAAAGTCGACGGATCATCTGAAGCTTACGATCGCAACAAGCTGTTCAGAGGCCTGCTTATCGCATGCGCCAAGCGGCCGATTTCGAAAGAACAGGTCGACGATTTGATCGACAGCATCGAAACCGAGCTTCGCAATACCTCGCGAACCGAAATCAGATCGAAAGAGCTTGGTGAAATGGCGCTGAAGCGCCTTGCAAAGCTCGACGATGTCGCCTATGTCAGGTTCGCGAGCGTATACAAAGACTTTCAAAACATTGAAGAATTCGCTGAAGCACTTGAGGAGTTGCGATAAATCATGCCAGAACAGTTACTCGTTCCTATAAAACGGCTTGATGAGACCTTGGAGGTTCCCCGTTATGCGTACGAGGGCGATGCAGGCGTAGACCTGCGCGCAGCCGAAGATTTTTCACTCAAGCCGTTCGAACGAAAGCTCGTCCCAACAGGAATCGCAATCGCACTGCCGAGAGGCTATGCAGGCTTCGTTATGCCGAGGAGCGGGCTTGCTGTGAAGCACGGGATATCTATCGTCAACACGCCGGGACTTATCGACAGCGACTACCGAGGCGAGCTGAAGGTCACCCTGATCAACCTCGACCCAAATGAATCATTCCAGGCGCAAAAAGGCGACCGCATTGCCCAGCTCGTTATCATGAAGGTAGAGAACGCAAACTTCGAATGCAGAGACTCATTAGACGAAACCGAGCGCGGAGATTCCGGATTCGGAAGCAGCGGCGTTCAAAGCTAACTATTTTCACGGCATAGTTGCCCAAAGAAACAAAGATCGGGCCTTAGAACGGCTCTCAGAGCTTCACCTATGAAACCCCAGGTCAACAGGTTGATATTTTTACGAGACAAAGGATAGCAGTGCAGAATAGCGAAGAAAAAGAGCGGAGACTCGCCTCAACGAGGAAACTGATTACATTCGCCAACATCGCTGGACCTGTCTCGCTCATTATTGGCGGAGTCGTGCTGAGCACGGCAGGACTTATATGTTCGTTGATCGCTCGTTCAAGAATCAACACCATGCTGAAAGAGCAACCGCAAGACCCGGTATTTTCGCAAAAGGTTATGCAGGCAGCAAAACCAGGCGCCATTGCACTGATTATCTGCACGATAGCGCTTGTCCTTAATGTAATTTCGCTGGCGCTTGTGATGCCAGCCGTGCTCGAAGCCTCACAGACAGGTAATCTGACGACGCTTTTCGGGGGCGGTGCGGTAAACACCGCAGGAACAGCTACGTCCACCTGGGGCTAAAGAAACGACAGCGTTCCAGCTAACCAAAGCACGCTTCAACCAAAAGCCCATTCAAGGGTTTGCCAATTCACTATGCATCGCTTTCCTATTATATATAAACACTTGATAATAGGCGTTATGTAAACTAGATACAAATGAAGATAACGTATGTCCTTTACGGTTAATTGCAATCTCAAATGCACGTATTTGCGCAGGTGACGCGGAGTAATGCAGTTAGTGTTGGAATCGCTGCCTTTTCGTGCTGTTTTCATCATGCGTTTAGTATTGGAATCGATGCATGGCATTTCTCGCTTGTGTGCGGGATATGAAGACGCGCATGCCCAGATAGACCCCTCATTTTGCGATTCCGAGACTAAATGCACGCCGTGAGCGCGGGGCCGTTCCTTGTTTTTGCCTCGGTATGCGGTTTTCGATGGCATTCGGGCCGTTTTCTCTTCGGGTTTCCTGCTCTTCCGTTTCTTAAAGCTCGATCAGCCCCGGCTTCATCATGACTTCTTCGACCGCGCACGAGCCCTATGCTCAGGCCGTCCAGAAGCTCGGCCGGCACGACCTGGGAGGCCAGCTGCAGCGGCGACGCGCCGCCGAACTGCGGGCGCCCGTACGAGTTCACGTGCGAGCACACCACCGACAGCTTCGCCGGGGTCAGCTTGGCGAACGGCGAGCCCTTGGGGATTACCTTGCGCAGCTCGACGTGGTTCTTCTCGCAGCTGCCTTTCTGGCCCGACTTCATCGGATCGCAGTAGTACACGCGGCAGCGCGAGCCCCTCGACGTGCAGCTTTTCTCGATGGCGCCGTAGTCCAAGAACTCCGACCCCCTGTCGGTGAGAATGACGCCGAACAGCCTCTTGAATTCCCTGAGGCCGATCAGCCTCTCGACCATGTCGAGCGCCTTGCCTACCTCTTCCTGGTTGTGTTTCGGCAGGAACAGCATGAGCTGGAACCTGAATCGCCTGAACAGCAGGGTTAGGATTGCCTGGGCCTCGCCGCGCCTTCCTACCACGCAATCCATTTCGACGGCGTCCATCTTTTTGTCATCCGGAAGGGCCTCGAAGTCCTTGTATGCGCGCCCCTCCAGGTCATGCCTGGGAATCGGGGTCTCGTCGGCGCGTCTCCTCCTTGGCTTGAATCGCACTTTCTTTGGCAAGTCCAGCCCGATGATGTCGCCGAACACCCCCATCTCGACGTAGCGGTAGAACGTGCTCAGGGACACGGGCAGCTCGCCGGCGCGGGTGGCCCAGATGACCTCGGGGCTCTGCCCCTTCTTGATGAGCGGCCTGACGATCGACCGCATCGCCTCGAGCTCCTCGGGCGTGACGTCGATGCCTTCCCTCGACTCGACTTTCCGCTTTTGCGCGAGCTCGTGGGCCATCCTGCCGTCGTAGAACCGGTATTCGTAGCCGCACCCCATCCCATAGCGCCTGTGGCAGCCGTTGCACGCGAACGGCGGCTTCGCGAGCCACGGGCACTGGTCCGGGAGGAAATCCGGGCAGACCTTGTTGCACATCGACGTCCGGCACGTCGGGCACGGCATCAGGCAGCCCTTGCCGCACACGTCCCTCTTCGAGCACGCCTCTCGCCTCAGGCATATGTTGCGCGTCTCGACGGACAGGAAGCTCGGGCTCGACGACACCCCGTTGCGCTTTATCTCGCGGGCCACGGTCGATGGCGCGACGCCCAGCCCCCTGGCGATTTCCGGCAGCGGCCGGCAGTCCTTGAGCTGCTGCTCGATCGCCATGCGGTCCCCCTGGGTGAGCTGCCCGTTCTTGCTTCTCGGCATTCTCTCCACCTCCCCTCGCCCGAATGCCGCCGAAACGATGGTATCCGATGGGATTCGGGAGGCGAACCGCTTCTTTCCGAGACTAAATGCACAGAACGTGCATTTCAGATAAGAATTAAGGGTATGTCCTTTACTGGTGACAAGTCATGTGTAAAGTTGTAGGTCATACTCGATTCATGAGAAACGATACGAAACATGGAGCGACTATGAAGCACCTACGCTTGCTGGACAAAGAAACTGGCGGAAGCGAGACGCGATTACGACATCGAAAGCGGCAAGTCAGCCCCATTGAGCGCCGCGACTTCAGGCTACCATTACCATCTTATCGCGGCCGATGACGAGGAGGCACTCGAGACCATCGGGCGCGCGCTCGCGGACAAAGGTGCTCGGTGAGGAAAGGCGTCTTCTCTGCCGCGATTCCCAGAGCCTCGGCAAGCTTCCGGGCATATTCTTCCGGTACGAACTGCTGTCCTTCGAAGGCGGAAGCGAGCCAAACTTTGTTCACCCCGATTTTTTCGGCAAGTTCCTGATAGGAAAGTCCGGCAGCCTTTTTCGCTTCCTTCAAAGCATCGAGGTCATCGGCATGCTGCAGTCGGATAAGGTAATCGGCATTGCTCATGGGGGTCATGATGTAGTCCTCTTTACTCAAGCCTATTGACGGGAGGTAGCCGAATGCGGTTCCTTACATTCCCGTCGATTGAATTACCGTGCCATCAGGCACAGTCTACCCCTCAAACGTTTCGAAAGGATTGCCCGAAACGCAGCTCCGGCTCTCAACAGCTTAGCGACGCTTCCCCTAAATCGCCGCACCACGACTTGCGGTAAGTGTATCCTATGACACTCAAACAGACCAGACGGACTCCCATTCTTTTGGCAAAGTCTTTCATTACGTAAACTCTCCGAATCGCAAGCCACACATTCAAGATGGCAACCCCCTTCCGTTTCGAGTTCGGATGAAAAGGAAGGGGGCAATCGCTGCGCTTGAAGCTGGGCTTACTCTAGGATTCCCCACTCGAAGGCGCGCGCGAAGACTATGGCTGCGCTTCCTCGGCGGGCACGAGGGGGCAAACCGACACGGCCAGGACTGCAGCGAGCAGCGGCATTAAGGCCTTCTCGACGGGCTTGGAAGCGCTCATATTCGCTCCTTATAATGAAAAGCCGATAGCGTCAAGCACGTATTTCGGAACCATGAAGCGGACTGTCTTCTCGGGATCGACCATCTGGCAGACACGCACGTCGGCCACAAGCGATAGCAGCATGACCAGGTCAGCTTCCGACTCGTTGGTACGCGATGCAAGCAGGTCGACCATTTGCTGAACGGCGAGTTCGGAAGCCTTATCGAGCGATTCGGCGGAAACGATGATGCCGAAATGCGTATCGTTCTCGATAAGAGGGTTCGGTACCGAAAGCTCGGGCAGCGCGGTCAGCGTCACCGTCGCATAACCGGCAACTTCCGCACCCGACACGCTCACCTCGCCATCGCCCATGACAGCATGCATGTCGCCGCACCCGAACAGCGCACCGTCGACGGCAACGGGAAAATACAGCGTCGCACCTGCGGCAATAGCGGTGTTGTCCATGTTGCCGCCATGCTTGCCCGGCGTTCCGCAGTTGACCGGCTCGCCTTCGGGGGCAACACCGATGACGCCGATCATCGGGGCAAGAGGGATGCTCAGGCGCTCGTCCCACACGACCTTGCCGTCCTCAACCTTGCAAAAATGCGTCGCCCAGTCACTGAAGCGGTCGCCGCAAACACCCTCGTCTTTTCCGGTGCAAGAGCTCGTCTGCGCGTCGAGCTCGATATTGTCGATATGGACCTTCAGCGTGCCGCCCGCAACAGCGCCTTCGACATAAATCGGGCCCGTGGCGGGGTTGATCGCCTCCCAGTCGATTTCGCTCAGTTGATCTTCGGGGCCCTGGAGCTGATTGCCGAAGCAGTCCTTCGTGCGGATGCGCACCGTCTCGCCCGACGGTACTTTCAGCACCGGCTCCAAATCCTTGTCGAACGAAAACAGTGTCTTGGCATCATCGAGTTCAATCATGAGATAACTCCCTTTCAAACGTTGCCGTTATTCTCATTGATAATCTGGCTCAAGCGCAGCTTTGTAGCGCTCGTAAAGCTCCGGTACCGCCTTTTTCATGCTTACCGGCTTGAAATCATCGCGCCGAATAAGACAATGCTCGCTCATTCCTGTCGCAAACGGCTTTGCCTCGTCAAGATCGATCTCTTCCCCATCGAAGACTTTGTAGCGAAACTGCACCTTCGTCGGTTTGAGCGCGGTGACGGCAAGCTGCACAACGACCTTGTCCCCGTATCGAACAGACTCGCCGTAGTCGCACTCGACATGGAGAACGGGAGAGATAAGTCCCCGCGCTTCTAAATCAGCATAGGGAAATCCCAGCTCAGCAAGATATTTCTCACGAGCATCCTCAAAGTAGAGGATGTAGTTGGCATGATAGACGACTCCCATCATATCGGTTTCGCCGTAGCGAACGGATATGGGCACATTCAGACGCATAACGAGCACACCTTCTAAAAAACGGTAGAATACCTCTTAGTATGGTAGCGCATTGCGGCGCGTTGAGATATGAAGAAGGGCAAAACGAGACAATGACCGAATCAGCTTCAAGCAAAGACCAGCGACCTTACGAGAGATTCACGTTGAAGATGGCTGTCGAGCTAACCGCACCGCACACATGGCCCGCATCCATTCTACCCGTGCTCGTCGCCACAAGCTGCGCGGTCGTGCACTCTCCCGTCCTCGACGTCCTTATGGTGTGCGCGCTGCTCGCCATCTGCATCCTCATGCAGGCTTCGGTCAACACCTTCAACGACTACTACGACTTCGTCAAAGGCGCGGACAGCGAAGAGGATAACGTCGACGTGACCGACGCTGTGCTCGTGTACAACCATATCAACCCCGCGTCGGCGCTTCGCCTGGCAGTTGGGCTGCTTGTCGCCGCCTTTGCGATCGGCGTCTACGTCATCTATTGCGCTGGATGGATTCCGCTTGTCCTTGGAATCATCGGCGCGGTGATCGTCATCGCCTATTCCGCTGGCAAAACGCCTATCTCCTACCTTCCCATCGGAGAAGTGGTAAGCGGGTTCGTCATGGGCGGGCTCATTCCGCTCGCGTGCTACCAAGTCCTCACGGGAGAACTCGATTTCGTCGTGCTTGCCTGGTCGATCCCAACGATCATCGGGATCGGGCTCATCATGATGACGAACAACACCTGCGACATCGAAAAAGACATCGAAGTGAGCCGCCGCACGCTGCCGACGCTGCTCGGCCGGCCGCACGCTCGCAAGCTCTACCATGCACTCGTCTTCTGCTGGCTCGTTGCGATTGCGGTCATCATCGCGGTCTTCTTCACGCGCGGAACTATCGTCTTGGTATTCGCGCTGTTAGCTTCCTATCCTTTGTTGAAGGCACTCTTGAGCAACCCTCTCGCTCCCCCGGCGCGCATTGGGGCCATGGCGCAGATCTGCAGCGTGAACATCGCGCTTGGGTCGTTCTACGCCGCCGCAATACTCGCGAGCAGCGCCATCGCCTTCGTCGCCTAAGAGGCCGCCAAAGCTTCAATGCCTCGGCCCTATTGACGGCAGTACACGTGAGCACTCATATTCGCGTCGCATGAAAATGCCCTGCACCCCGAAGGCTGGTATCGGAATGCAGGGCATATATCGCTTTCGCGAACGACCATGTGGGAAGGCGTCACTTCGTCACGAGAACGGGTATTTCCGACTCGCGAAGGACCGCCGTCGAAACGCTGCCCAACATCGAGCGGACAGCACCCAAGCCGCGGCTTCCCATAACGATAAGCCCGCAGCCCTCCGCCTTCGCAATCGAGATGATCAGCTCGTGCGGCTTGCCGAAGGCAACGCGCAGCGTCGTGACGTTCTCATGGCCGACGACGCGATCGCCGACGTTCTTCTTCAAATTGGAAAGAGCTTCCTCTTCATCGCCAATGGAAGTGAGAAGAACGCCTGCGGCACGCGCAGCCGCGTTGAACGCCGGATCGCCCGTCTTCGCCAAGTCGGTGACCGTGACAACGACCACACCATCGGCCAAACCATGATCGACAAGCTCATAGGCGTCGGCGAGCGCACGGTTTGAAGCGTCGGAGCAATCGTAACCTACGAGAATTTTCGAATATCCCATGATGAAACCTCTCTTTCATACGACGACGAAAACGCCGCCTATCCCCTAGTCGGACAGGTTATCAAATCCAGGCTATCTGGATTCTACCATGAAGATTCTTAAGCGAGAAGCAAGAAAGAAGCTGCTCGGGAGTTGCCGGTTCAGTCGTAGGAGCAAGGCCGACAATCCCCGCGATATGCCCGATAATCGCCTCCGGCGAGCCGAATCTCACAAGCAAGGCATCAAGCGATGCGTCGTGATCGCGCTTTGAGAGGCGACGGTCGCGTTCGGCAACGAGGAGTGGGATATGGCCGTAGATGGGATGCGGCAGGCTGAGCAGGTTCTGAAGGTAGATTTGCTGCGGGGTCGAACATAGCAAGTCGACGCCTCTCACTACGCTGTTCACCCCCTGTGCGGCATCGTCGACGACGACGGCGAGCTGATAGGCAAAGGCCTGGTCGGAGCGACGAACAAGGAAATCGCCGCAATCGCGCTCGAGGTTCTGGGAATAGTCGCCCTGTATTGAATCATGAAACGAGATGTCCTCGTCGGGTGTGCGCAGCCGCATGGCAGGCCTGCGTCCCGATGCCTCCTTTGCCGCACGTTCCTCGGCGGACAGCAAACGGCACGTTCCCGGATAGACAAGCTTCTCCCCGCGATGAGGGGCAGATGCCGCATGCAAATCTGCGCGCGTGCAGTAGCAGGGGTAGATAAGGCCCCTCTCCTTGAGAGAATCGAAGGCAGCAGCATAAGCCTCGTCCCTATCGTGCTGAAAGAAGGGGCCGCGATCCCATGTCAAGCCAAGCATCTCGAAGTCGCGCTGCACTGCGTCGATATACTTCGGCTTCGAGCGCTCGCGGTCCAAATCCTCGATGCGCAAAACGATTTCGCCACCCTGGGACTTCGCGACGAGCCACGCCGTAAGCGCAGAGTAGATGTTGCCCGCATGCATGCGCCCCGTGGGCGATGGAGCAAAACGCCCGACTACCTTCTCGCTCACCGCATAACCCCTTTCGCTCCTTCATGATGCAACAACCAGAACAAACCCCAAGCCCCGCGCAAGGCAGAGCCCCAAAACAACGATGCCGACGACAAACGCCGCCGGCATCGAGTAAAGATCGAAAACGCTACTTGCGCAGGTCCCTCACGTGCTTCGTCTTACCGACCGAGCGCTCGATGCCGCCCGGCTCGACAAGCTTCACCTTCACGCCAACAAGCAGCGTACCCTTGAGCTTGTCGGCAACCATCTGGCGGAAGTTGTCCATTACTTCGAAAGAGTCGCTAAACGCCTCGGGCTTGAGCTCCACGTTGACCGTCATACGGTCAAGGCCGGTCTCGTTGTCGACCACGATAAGGTAATGCGGGGTGACACCCTCGATGCCCGCGAGCACATCCTCGACCTGGCTCGGGAACACATTCGTGCCGCGGATGATAAGCATGTCGTCGCAGCGGGAGCGGACCTTCTGCATGCGCGCATGAGTGCGTCCGCAGCTGCACTTCTCGGTGACAACGCGCGTCAGGTCGTGCGTGCGATAGCGAAGCACGGGGATACCCTCTTTGTCGAGCGGCGTCAAGACGAGCTCGCCCATCTCCCCTTCCGGCACCGGCTCTCCCGTTACCGGATCGACGACCTCCCACAGGAAATGGTCCTCGGCGATGTGCTGCATGTCGCGCTCGGCGAGGCACTCACCCGAGACGCCCGGGCCCATCACCTCGGTCAACCCGTAGTTATCGGTACATACGATATGCATGCGGCTCTCGATTTCCGCCTTAAGCGCAGGCGGGCAGGGCTCGCCGCCGAAAAGCCCGACGCGCAACGTCGACTTCGCCCAATCGTAGCCCATCTTTTCCCCCACCTCGCAAATATGGAGCGCGTAAGTGGGCGTCGCGATGATCACAGTCGTACCGTAGTCCTCGATCATCTGTATATGGCGCTCGGTGTTGCCCGAACCCGCCGGAATCATCGTGCAGCCAAGTTTCATGCAGCCGTAATGGAGGCCAAAACCGCCGGTGAACATGCCGTAGCCGAACGCCATCTGCACGCGATCGCCCGGAACGACGCCTGCCATACTGGCAAGACGCGCGATGCAATCGCTCCAAACGGCCATGTCATGCTTAGTGTAGCCGACGACGATCGGCTTGCCCGTCGTTCCCGAGGACGAGTGCATCTCGACGATCTTGTCGAGCGGCTGGGCGAAAAGCCCATAGGGAAACGTCTCACGCAGCGCGTTCTTATCGGTGAAGGGAAGCTTACGAACATCTTCAAGCGTCTTGATGTCCTCGGGCTTCACGCCCATCTCGTTCATCTTGTCGCGATACCACGCCACGTTCTCATAGGTGTAGGCGACTTGCGCAATCAGCTTCTCGAGCTGGATCGCACGAATGCGCTCGCGGCTCGAGGTCTCCATGGCGCGGTCGAACATGGGAAGCACGTCGAAATTCCCTGCAGCAGCAGCCTTGAGGGCGGCGCCTTTCACAGAGGGGTCGAATATCTCTTCAGCGGTACTGTTCACCATCATCACAACTTTCTTAAAGCGGTTACGCAACGAGATGCGCAAGATCATCCTGGCCCAGAAGCTCAACGGGCTCGCTTTCGAGCATCCTCTCGGCGGCAGCGACGTCATTCACCGAGAGGACGATATACGTGCTGATGAGCGAATAGCTATACGTTACATTGATGTGGCAGTCGGCGATGATTCCCATGACGCGCGCGAGCTCGCCAGGCGTGTCCTCCAAACGCAGCACGAGCACCTCGGACTTCGCGCAAGCGGCGTTCTGCTCACGTAGCACCGCAAGCGCCGCATCGGGGTTGTCGACGATGAAGCGAACGATGCCGTAGTCACCGGTATCGGAAGCGCTGTAGCCGCGAACATTGACGCCCGCCTCGACGAAGGAATCAAGCACGCGGACAAGATGGCCGGGCTCGCTTTCGATGAAGACGCTGATCTGGGAAACGCTCATAAGAACACTCCTTCTCGCTTATTCCGCGGAAAACGAGGCACCCAGTTTGAACGCCTCGAGGTTGACATCAAGATACTTCTCGGGAACGCGGGCAGCGATAACCCGATTCCATACATCCGTCGGGAAGCCGAGAGCGCGTGAAAGCGCACCGAGCAGCACGACGTTGGCCGCCTTCGTGGTACCCGCCTTGCGGGCAATCTCGGTTGCGGGAATGAGCATCGCACCCGCATCGCGCAACCGCTCGCGTGCATGCTCAGGCATGGAGGCACGACCCGTTGCGACGGGAAGGGGCTTGATTGACTCGTCGTTCACAAAGAGGCTGCCGCCTGCCTTCACGTAGGGAAGGTTGCGAAGCGCCTCGGTCGTTTCGAACGACACGACGCAGTCCGCCGAGCCCAGATCGGCAATCATGGACTGGACCTTATCACCGAATCGCACGACAGTGGTCACCGCGCCGCCGCGCTGGGCCATGCCATGGATCTCGGAAACCTTCACGTCAAGCCCGCTCTCCTCGGCAGCACGGGCAAGCAAATCGGCAGCGAGAATCGTGCCTTGGCCGCCAACGCCACAAAGAAGAACCGTTTTCGTGTTCGAACTCATCGGGCCCCCTCCTAATCCTGAACGATGAAGCCGCGTGCGCAGTACTGCGCGCACTGCCCGCAGCCGATGCACATGTCGCGATCGATAAGCGCCTGGCCGGTCGACTCGTCCTTGGAAATCGCAGGACAGCCGAGGGTGATGCACACGCCGCATGCCGTGCACTGGGAAGAAACCTCGAATGCAGGCTCGCGATGGCGCTCGAGCAGAACGCACGGAGCCCTGAAGACGATCACCGAAAGCGTATCGGTGGCGGAAGTTGCCTCTTTCAAGGCGCGGCGGACGGCCCTCGCGTCGTGCGGGTCGACCGTGCGAACGTCCTCGATGCCGAGCGCCTTCAAGACGCCTTCCATATCGAGCTCGCGCGAAGGGCGGTGTTGGAGTGTCTCGCCGTTGAACGGGTTACCCTGGCGACCGGTCATTGCGGTCGTGCGGTTGTCGAGAATGCAGACGGTGCCCGCGCCCTTGTTGTAAACCGTCGAGATAAGCGACGAAAGTCCAGAATGTGCGAACGTGGAGTCACCGATCACAGCAACGACGGGACGATGCTCGCGACCCGCGAACGCAAGCTCGAAGCCGTGGGCCATCGACACGGATGCGCCCATGTCAACGCAGGTATCCATCGCGGAAAGCGGCGGCAAAGCGCCCAACGTGTAGCATCCGATGTCGCCCGTAACGATGGCCTTGCAGCGCGAGAGCTCCTTGAAGACGAGGCGATGCGGACAGCCGGGGCACAGCGCA
>ERZ780162.515-NODE-515-length-30567-cov-3.491446_pt1 | contig 30567 bp, 34 predicted proteins | sample MGYA00511474_ERZ780162 | MGnify/ENA primary metagenome ERZ780162 (study PRJEB29588, sample SAMEA2143633) | human gut metagenome | biome: human gut; feature: human-associated habitat; material: faeces | place: Denmark | collected 2008/2010 ...
ATCATTGCACCGCTGGGCTCTGTGGCAATCGCAGCCAATTCCTTTGCAGTCACCGCGGAGAGCCTCTGCTATATGCCGGGATACGGGATCGGGACGGCTGCCACAACACTGGTGGGCCAGAGCATGGGAGCGGGAAAAAAGAGGCTGGCGAAGAATTTCGCAGATCTTTCTGTACTTCTGGGATGTCTTGTCATGACAGCGTGCGGGATCGTGATGTACTTCCTGTGTCCGGCGGTATTCGCCATGCTGACCCCGGATCCCCAGGTGAGGGAGCTGGGCGTGCGTGTTCTCCGGATCGAGCTGTTCGCAGAACCCTTTTACGCGGCGTCTATCGTGTCTTCGGGAGCGCTGAGAGGCGCGGGCGATACTCTTATTCCAAGCATACTGAATCTGATCAGCATGTGGGGCGTAAGGCTGACGATATCTGTGATCCTGGTGGGAAGGATCGGTCTTGCCGGAGCATGGATCGCCATGGCGGTCGAGCTGTGCGTGAGGGGAATCCTTCTGTTCCTTCGTCTTCAGAGAGGAAAATGGTTAGGAGGAAAATAGAATGGAATACAGAAAACTGCCGAAGGGCGGTGAACAGATCAGTATCCTGGGGCTCGGAAACAGCTCCATGGGCGCATCCGGTGAGAAGGAAGTGGAAGCGGCCGTCACGATGGCGGTGGATAACGGGATCAATTATTTTGACATGGCGGCTGCAGATGCAGTGCCTTTTGCTCCGTTCGGAAGAGCGGTTGAGGGCTGCAGGGACAAGGTGTATTTTCAGGTGCATTTCGGGGCTGAGTACAGAACCGGGACCTACGGCTGGACGCTGAACCTGGAGAAGATAAAGAGATCGGTGGACTGGCAGCTTGAGATGCTGAAGACGGACTATATTGATTTTGGTTTCATCCACTGTATCGATGAGGCGGCGGACCTTGAGAAAGTGATCTCAGGCGGAACGCTGGATTATATGAAAGAACTGAAAGCGGACGGTGTGATCCGGCACATCGGCCTTTCCTCCCACACGCCGGAGATCGTGGAAAAGGTGCTCGATATGGGACTGATCGACATGCTCATGTTCAGTATCAATCCGGCGTATGACTACCGTCATGGAGAATATGCCATCGGAAGCGTGGATGAGAGAACCGCGCTTTACCGCAGATGTGAGGCTGAAGGTGTGGGAATCTCCGTTATGAAAGCGTTCAGTGCCGGCCAGCTGTTAAATGCGAAGACCTCACCCTTTAAGCAGGCGCTGACAGAATACCAGTGTATCCAGTATGCCCTGGATAAACCGGGAGTTGTGACCGTACTGCCGGGCGTCCGGGGGCGGGAAGATTTAAAGCGTATCCTGGGATTTCTTGATGCATCTCCGGAGGAAAAGGACTATTCAGTCCTCGGGACTTTTGCGCCGCAGGATGCAGAAGGAATCTGTGTCTACTGCAATCACTGCCAGCCATGTCCTGCCGGGCTGGACGTGGGACTGATCAATAAATACTATGATCTGGCGCAGGCAGGGGATGTGCTGGCGAAGGATCATTATATGAACCTGGAGAAGACTGCGTCGGACTGTATCGCCTGCGGACACTGCGATTCGCGATGTCCGTTCCATGTGGAGCAGGTGAAGCGGATGGAGGAGATCCGGGGATATTTTGGAAAGTGACATGGCGTTCGCCATGCGGCAGCTCGAATCCGCTGCTGCGCAGCTTCTTCTCGCTGTATGGCGTTCGCCATATGATGAAAAGATCACCAACCGCCTTATGCAAGCCAGCTTGCAACGGCTATTGATGATCTTTTCACCGCATGGGGAATTGTTCGGCAAAGAATACAAGGAAATCTCTAGGCAAATTTTTTTTGACATGATATCATTAGGGATAGGGAAAATAGGCATCAGAGGGTATGGCAAGAGTGAAATTATGTGAATCATGGAGGGAAGAATTTTGAGGTACGCAGACGCTAATGTTATCAAGATCAAACATGCAGTGTTAGAGGAAGTAGCGCGGCTGGCTTTCGCCGGAGAGCTGGAGGAGCGTAAGGATGAGATCCCGATGAAACTGATCCCGGGACCGACTGCTCAGTTCCGCTGCTGTATTTACAAGGAGAGAGAGATCATCAGACAGCGTGTCCGTCTGGCAGAGGGAAAGGCTCCGGGGCTTAAGGATGACGGCAATGTGATCCAGGTCATCAGCTCCGCATGTGAGGACTGTCCGATCTCCAGCTATACAGTGACGGAGAACTGCCAGAACTGTATTGGTAAGGCATGTATCAATGCATGTAAGTTCGGCGCGATTGAGGCAGGACGCACCCGCTCACATATCGATCCTTCAAAATGTAAAGAATGCGGAAAATGTGCAGAGGCCTGTCCGTACAATGCCATCGCACATCTTCAGAGACCGTGTAAGTTCAGCTGCCCGGTGGACGCGATTTCTTACGACGAGTACGGTATCTCTGTGATCGATGAAGAGAAATGTATCCGCTGCGGAAAATGTATCCACAGCTGTCCGTTCGGCGCGATCGGCTCTAAGACATGGATCGTGGACGTTATCAATGCGATCAAGTCCGGAAAGCATGTCTATGCGATGCTTGCTCCGGCGACAGAAGGACAGTTTGGACCGGATATCACAATGGCAAGCTGGAGAAAGGCAATGAAAGAGCTGGGATTCACAGAGTTTGTGGAAGTAGGACTTGGCGGAGACCTGACTGCGAAGAGCGAGGCAGAAGAGTGGCGTGAGGCATACGCTGAGGGCAAGAAGAAAGTGACGTCCTGCTGTCCGGGATTTGTCAATATGGTAAGGAAACACTATCCTGAGCTCAGCGATGCGATCTCTACAACTGTTTCTCCGATGTGCGGTGTGTCACGTCTGATCAAGGCAAAGGATCCGGAAGCAGTGACTGTATTTATCGGTCCATGTATTGCGAAGAAATCCGAGGTTGTAGACCAGAAGATCGAAGGAAATGCAGATTATGCCATGACATACAGCGAGATCCGTGCAATGATGAGAGCAAAAGGAGTTGCGCTTGAGCCGGTGGAGAATACTTATCAGGAATCTTCAGTATTCGGCAAGAGATTCGGCAATTCCGGCGGAGTCGCAGCGGCTGTTCAGGAAAGCCTGAAAGAGTCCGGAAATGACATTGACATCAAAGTCTGCAAGGCAAACGGAGCGGATGAGTGTAAGAAAGCGCTTCTGCTCATGAAGGTCGGAAGACTTCCGGAAGACTTCATCGAAGGTATGGCGTGCGACGGAGGATGCGTCGGCGGACCGAGCTCCTTCAAGGATCAGAAGCTGGCGAAGAAGTCAAGAGACGCACTGATCAAGGAAGCAGACGACAGAGGAATCTATTCGAACCTGAGCAACTACGATGAGGATTCCTTCTCAATGCACAGATAGAAAGAAAAAGAACAGATAATACATAAGAGGGCGGGGAGCATGACGAAAGATCTTGCTCCCCGCTCTGTGTTTCGAGAAGGCGGCAAGTTCCTCCGGAAAGAACGGAGAGAACAATATGCCGGTGAAAACAATAAGGAGGTGCTGCATATGGACTTCAGCAGGCTGGAGAAGAATATCAGTGACGTGATCAAAGAACAGCAGGCCAAGCTCGGCTATATGAGGGAAAAAGTACGGCTGTACTATCCGCTGAATTCACTGAATCATTTTTTCGGTACTGAGGCGGATGAGGATGAGATGAACAGGATACTGGAAGGATTTCCCGTCGCTGTCCGGGACAGGCTGGGCGAGGTTAAGATTTCCAATATGGGGGACAGGTTCTGCTTTCTGATCCCGGAACAGGGCGCAGAGTACGTCCGAAGCGTGACAGGAGAACATGAATTTATCAGCGAACTGATCGAACTGGTCAGAAGACACGGGTGCACGATCGATCAGATCCGGGAACTGTTCAGCAGATACTCGGATAAAGTTTATTTTGAGAAGGTGCATAACGGAGAATTTGATTATCTCCTCAGATTTGAGGGGGATGCAGCGGATCAGTATATCTACTGCTTCAAAGAAGAAGGATGCCATATTACTTATCACCGGTTTCTTCCGGAAGATTATAAAGAGTTGATGGCGTGATATTTCACCGTGTATGGGGTTAAAAACAGACGGAGATCAGTCAGACAAAATCATTATCTTACATGGATTTAATATTTCTCTAATGGTTTTACTATATTTCTGTGCTACATTATCGTTAATGCGAATAAAATTTCAGAAAATAGCAAGATGGGAGCGCAGAAGTATGAGAAAAGAAAGAAGAAAAGTGAAACATATCAAAATGGATCTTGCACGCAGCTATTCCGGGATGGAAGCAAAGGTGGACGCCAGGGCAAAGGAAGTCTTTAAGAGAAAGCCGTATACGGTTGTCCATTCATAACCTGAGCTTTCGGAATCTCAGAGAGATCCACCTGTTGTGAAAACAGAAAAAATCATCTATACTTCTCCTTAGAGGATTGACATTATACCCTGTATAACCTTTATAAAAAGAGTATAAGAACATAGATCAGATGGGCGGCGGCTCCGGTCTCTGCAGGCGGTGGGCAGCAAATCAGAATCTGTGTGAGGGGAAAGGAGAAGGATAGGGCTTATGGGAATCAAGGAAGCAGAAGAGGCAACGGGCATAAGCAGACAGAATATCCGTTTCTATGAGAGACAGGGACTGCTGCATCCTGCGAGAAATAAAAATAATTCTTACAGAGAATATACAGAAGAAGATATCCTGAGGCTGAAAGAGATCCGCCTTCTGAGGAAACTGGGGATGCCGGTGGAAGAGATCCGCCGTCTCCTGGACGGGGAGACGCAGCTTCAGCCGGCGCTTGCCGAACAGGAGCGGCGGCTGGAAGCAGAGGCCGAGAAACTGAAAGCGTGCTGCAGGTTCTGCAGAAAGATACATGAATCCAGCTTAAAAGAGATGGATGTCGATCAGTATCTCAATCAGATGGAAGAGGAAGAGAAGAAAGGCGCTGTATTTGCGAAATTTATAGAGGACTATAAAAATGTTACGATTTCGGAGGCGCGGAGGTCTTTCGACTTTAAGCCGGATACGATGTGTATGACGCCGGAGGAGTTTACGATGGAGCTCTGTAAATATGCAGAGCAGAATCATCTTGACCTGGTGATCACAAAGGAGGGGCTTCTTCCGGAATTCACCATAGACGGCATCGAATATACGGCATCCAGATCCTTCGGGAGATTCGGGGCTACTGTGCACTGTGTGATGAAGCATCCGGAGGATTATATGCCGCCGGAGATGTCAGAGAAGCGGTATAAGCGGATCCGCAGGATCTGCCGGATATGCAATCTGTGCCTTCTGCCAGTCATTTTCATATGCATGATACTGGCAGGGGAGGGAATCTGGCTGCCTCTGGTCCTGTGCCTTCCTGCAGCAGTGGTCTATATAGGAGTTCAGATCTGGTGGGTCCAGAAGAAAAACGATAAATACAGGGACAGCTGATTTTCCAGCTGCCCCATATTATTTTCAGTTATCCTCAGTTCAGAATTTCCGCAAGGTCCTTCTCCGGCGTTGTGACCGGCCGGATACCGTAATTCTCCACGAGAAACTTCAGTACGCCCGGCGATACGAACGCAGGAAGCGTCGGTCCGAGATAAATATTGCGGATGCCCAGATGAAGCAGAGTGAGGAGGATGCAGACGGCCTTCTGTTCGTACCAGGAAAGGACCAGAGTCAGAGGAAGGTCGTTGATCCCACAGCCGAACGCATCAGCAAGTGCAGCGGCGGCTTTGATCGCGCTGTACGCGTCGTTGCACTGTCCCATGTCCATGATCCGCGGGAGTCCTCCGACAGTACCAAGATCGAGGTCGTTAAACCGGTACTTTCCGCAGGCGAGGGTGAGGACTGCAGTATCTGCCGGGGTCTGTTTTACAAATTCGGTATAGTAGCTGCGTCCTCTGCGGGCGCCGTCGCATCCGCCCACGAGGAAGATATGCTTTAGCGCACCGGCTTTGACGGCTTCAATGATCGTATCAGCCACGGACAGTACAGTATTATGTGCAAATCCCGTGGTGACGGATGTCCCGCCGTTGATGCCTGTGAATTCTCTGTCTTCCTGATATCCGCCCAGCTCCAGCGCTTTTTCTATGACCGGGGTAAAATTCTTATCCTCTCCGATATGGGTGACTCCGGGATAAGAGACAACTTCTGTCGTGAATACACGGTCCGCGTAGTTGCTCTTCGGCGGCATCAGGCAGTTGGTCGTGAACAGGACCGGCGCCGGGATGTCCGCGAATTCTTTCTGCTGGTTATGCCATGCGGTCCCGAAATTCCCTTTCAGATGCGGATAAGCCTTTAATTTAGGATAAGCGTGTGCGGGTAGCATCTCGCCGTTGGTGTAGATGTTGATCCCTTTTCCCTCGGTCTGTTCCAGAAGAAGCTGAAGATCCTTCAGATCATGACCGCTGATCACGATGAAGGGACCCTTTTCAACAGTGAGCGGAACAGTGACAGGTTCGGGACTGCCGTAGGTCTCTGTGTTTGCCCGGTCCAGGAGCGCCATACATTTCAGATTGATCTCTCCGACTTTCAGGACAACGGGCAGCAGCTGCTCCATAGTCCATTCTTCGCCGACAGCGCAGAGCCCTTCGTAAAAGAAGGCGTTTACCTCTTCATCAGAATATCCCAGCACCATCGCATGGAAGGCATACGCTGCCATGCCACGCAGTCCGAACAGGATGAGGGATTTCAGAGAGCGGATATCCTCGTCTGCATTCCAGAGAAGGTCCATGTCATAATCTTCGTTCCCTGTACATGGCTGACTGCCGTCTCCGGACCCGGCGGTAAGAACATTCTTTTCTTTTTTTACATTTTCAATCTGTTCCCGGATTCTTTCTTCATCAAAGCTGACATTTGTGATGGTCGTAAAAAGTCCCTCTATCATTGCGCGGCGGGAGCTTTCCGAGGGAGTTTTCCCGCGGGATGACCGGGCAAGCCCGATCAGCGCGCCTGTGAGCTGATCCTGGAGTTTCGCTGTATCTGCAGTTTTTCCGCAGACTCCGGCGCTGCCTGTGCATCCGGCGCACCCTGCGGTCTGTTCACACTGAAAACAAAACATCTTATCTGACATATTCGTCTCCTCCTGATATGATTGATTTTTATTATCTACTTGATTTTTCGTGTTAAGAATAATACGATATTTAAAACAAATCAGTTGTAAATACAACGGAAAGGTAAATATGGAAACAGATATTACTCTTTTAAAAAATTCAAAATTATTCCAGGGGATCAGTGAAACAGAGATTTTTCCCATGCTGGAATGCCTTCTGGCAGTTACAAAGACCTATCAGAAAGGCGAAGCTGTGTTCCGGCGGGGGGAGCGCATCGAAAACGTGGCAATGCTGCTGGAGGGGAGCGTTCATATCCAGAAGGAAGACTACTGGGGCAATCTGAGTATCCTGAGCGAGATTTCGGCTGGTGAGATGTTCGGCGAGGTATATGCCTGTCTTGGCAGTGATGAGATTCTGAATGATGCTGTCGCGGTGAAGCAGAGCAGAGTGCTTTTTCTTAACATGAAGCGGATCCTGACCATGTGCCCGTCAGCCTGTCAGTTCCATGGCCGGCTGATCCGGAATCTGCTCTCCGTGCTGGCGGTGAAGAATAAGGTGCTTACCCAGAAGCTGGAGCATATGTCGAAGCGGACGACAAGGGAAAAGCTTTTGTCCTATCTGTCAGAACAGTCTCAGAGGGCGGGAAGCCCGGAGTTTGATATTCCGTTTAACCGGCAGCAGATGGCAGATTATCTGTCAGTGGACCGGAGCGCCATGTCCGCGGAGCTTGGAAGGATGAGAGACGAGGGGCTGCTGGCGTTTGAGCGGAATCATTTCAGACTGCGGTGATCCTTCAGATCCAATAGAGGAGAGTAGCTTAATACGGCGGCGGAGATTCATTCTCCGCTGCCGTATTCTTTGCACAAATTGATGAAGGCGTTCATATTGTTCGTCAGATACTTGCTTTTATGATAGATAATGTTGAGTTTTCGTGTCAGGGGCAGGGTAAATGGAATCATTTTTACAGCGTGTTCCTCGATGTTTTTTTTGACCAGAAGGCAGGGGAGGACTGCCACGCCCAGTCCCTCGGCAACGCCTCGGACGATGGCCTGCGTACTGGAGCTCTCCCAGAGAGGACGCACAGCAATCTGCCGGAGAGCAAAGCAGGCGTCCAGGATCTCCCGGCCTGCACTCCCTTTCTCGCGCATGAGAAACGGATATTCGGCAAGCTGCTCCAGAGTGATCTCGCTGCATTCTGCAAGCGGATGGTCCGGGGCAACGATCGCCTGCAGAAAGTCTTCCATGAACGGAAGCGCGATGATGTCAGGATGCTCCGGCTGATTTTCTATCAGACCGATATCAATGTCGTTATCAAGGATATGGTGTTCGACTGCTGCGGATTTCTTGATCATAACCTCTGTCCGCAGGTCAGGATAGTCAGACTGGTATCTTTTGAGAAGCGGAGGGAGTATGTGGGTTCCGATGGTAATGCTGGCGCCGATCCGGATCGTCCCGATAGCGTCCCAGTTGCGTATCTTTTTCTCCATTTCATCGAACATGGACACAATGTGCAGTGCATATCCGAAAAATTCTTTCCCGGTCTCTGTCGGAGTAATCCGTTTTCCGATACGTTCAAACAGGCGGATGCCGTAATAATCTTCCAGCTCTTTGATGGCAAAGCTGACAGAGGGCTGGGCGAGATGAAGTTCATCGGCTGCCCGAGTCACATTGCTGTGGCGGAATACAGATACGAAAATTTTCATGTGCCGAAGAGTCATATGAGTGCGCCTCCTATATAAGAAAAATATTATATATTTAATAGAATAATAGTATTTCCGCTATAAATCAAGAAGCAATATACTTGAGGAAAAGGAGGAAAGAACAATGCAGAAAAAAAGAAAAGTCCTATTGAAGATTTTTGTATCAACACTTTATCTGAGCGCTTTTACATTCGGCGGCGGATATGTGATCGTGACTCTGATGAAGAAGAAGTTCGTGGATGAGTACCACTGGATCGAGGAGGACGAGATGCTGGATCTGATCGCCATCGCACAGTCCGCTCCTGGAGCAATCGCGGTCAACGGGGCAATCGTGGTGGGATACAAGCTGGCGGGGATGATCGGTGCCCTGACGGCGATCATTGCGACGATTATTCCGCCGTTTCTAATCATTTCACTGATCTCTGTTTTTTACAGTGCTTTCCGCAGCAATTATATCGTAAGTGAGATGCTGGAGGGAATGCAGGCAGGAGTAGGAGCGGTGATTGCGGCTGTCGTATTTGAGATGGCGGGCGGGATCGTCCACGGGAGAAGCCCGATATCTATTACGATCATGATTCTTGCATTTATTGCGACATGTTTTTGCGGAGTAAATGTGATCTATGTTGTCCTTGTCTGTGGTGCGATCGGAGCGGTGAGGACATTGATTGGGAAAAGGAGGGAGAAGAAATGATCTATCTTGAATTATTCTGGAGTTTCCTTCAGATCGGGCTGTTCAGCTTCGGCGGAGGATATGCGGCGATGCCGCTGATCCAGGGACAGGTGGTGACGGATCACGGCTGGCTGAGCATGACGGAATTTACGGATCTGATCACGATTTCGCAGATGACACCCGGTCCTATTGCGATCAATTCGGCGACATTTGTGGGGATCAAGATCGCAGGCATACCGGGAGCGCTGGTGGCAACGATCGGCTGCATCCTTCCATCCTGCATTATTGTAACGCTGGTTGCAAAGCTGTATCTGAAGTACAGGAACATGGCGGTGCTTCAGGGGATCCTGAATTCACTCAGACCGGCAGTGGTGGCGATGATCGCCTCGGCAGGGATTTCAATCCTGATTACAGCGTTCTGGGGAAACGAAGCGGCAGTCATTCTGTCACAGACGAACTGGGTTATGGTGCTTATATTTGCCGGCTGTATCGTTCTGCTGCAGAAGTTCAGGATGAATCCAATCTGGGTAATGATCCTGGCAGGAGTAGTTAATACGGCTGTATCATTGATTGGAGGGTGAGAAGGATGAGATTTACAGTAAAATATGAGATAAACCAGTACAGAATATTTGATGAAGACAGGAAGCCGGCGGGTGTGCTGCGGAGGAGTCTGACCTCAGGAAACAGTCTGGAGATATTTGATGCATCAGGACAAAGAATCGGCCGCGTGGTCCGCGGCAGCGGCGAGATCATAGTAGAAGAGACCGGGAGTGAAGATCTGCACTGTGTCCTTGAATATCCGTCTGATGCGGAGGAGCATATCATCCAGGAAGCCTATACAAGACCGCCGATGCCGCAGCGGACAGTCATCGGGCTGCCTGGGAAACAGATAGAATTATGCCAGACAAGGCGTCGGGAGTTCCAGATTCGGACGGACGGCAGAGAGATCGGAAGGATGACGCATATGCAGTCTGCCGGGAAAAAAATGACGCTTCCGGACGGGTTCCCGGAGAAATACTGCGGGGTGGTCTTCGCGGTAGGCTTTCTGATGCTGCATGATGATGATATTGAGATCGTCTAAGTCAGCTCTTTTTGCATCCAGATATGAGGACAGTCCTCATCAAAATCCGGCTCCCCGTAAACAGAATATCCCTGTTTTTCGTAGAATGGTCTCGCCTGCTGCTGGGCGTGGAGAATCACCTTTCTTCCGCCCAGCATGCGGATCTCCGACTCTGCAGCGGCGAGCACCCGGGAGCCGAGGCTGTGCCCGCGGTATTCTTTACGTACCGCGATCCGCCCCCCGACGATATATTCCCCCTGCGGCTGCCCCGGGAAAAAGCGGCATGTCGCGGCGGGGATATTTTCTATATATAAGACAATGTGTGAGGCAGTCTGATCCGTCTCGTCAAATTCATCATGAAATCCCTGTTCTTTCATAAAGACCTCTTCCCGGATCGTGACCGCGTCTCCGGGGAGCGTGTGATAAACTCTGATATTCATTTCTTAAGATCCTTTCGTTAGAAAATCGTTTTTATTCAGATGAGATTAACTTATCACCCTGGCGCGGCAGCGTCAAGTGTTTTGAACTGTTACATTCCATGTCCATAAGTATGGTGCGGACAGTAGCTTCTCGACGAAGGAAATACTGATATAATATACAATAACGGGTTAGCTTTATGTATTGACAAACCCTCTTGCTTCCAATAAACTTAACTAGGTTATACTTTTAGAAGATACATGGTAAGGAGTGAGACCATGAGTGAGAATATCATTGAGTTGAAAAATATCAAGAAAGTCTTCGACGATACAGTCGTTGTGGAGGACTTCAATCTGACCGTGAAAAAGGGCGAGTTCGTTACCTTTCTCGGTCCGTCCGGCTGCGGCAAGACGACCACGCTGCGAATGATCGCCGGTTTTGAATTTCCGACCGAGGGTGAGATCCTTCTGAACGGGGAAGATATCAGCCATATCCCGCCGAACTTAAGGCCGATCAACACGGTGTTCCAGCGGTATGCGCTCTTCCCCCATCTGAACGTCTACGAGAATGTTGCGTTCGGACTGAACCTGAAGAAGCTGCCCAAGTCTGTTATTCGTGAGAAGGTCAGAAGGGTGCTGGAGGTAGTGGATCTGGAGGGATTCGAGAAGCGTAAGATATCCACCCTGTCCGGCGGGCAGCAGCAGAGGATTGCCATTGCCCGCGCGATCGTAAATGAGCCGGATATCCTGCTCCTCGATGAGCCGTTAGGAGCGCTGGACCTGAAGATGCGCCAGGAGATGCAGCTTGAGCTGAAGTCTATGCATGAGCAGCTTGGAATCACATTTATCTATGTGACCCACGACCAGGAAGAAGCGCTGACCATGTCCGATAAGGTAGTCGTCATGTCGGACGGAATGATCCAGCAGATCGGAACACCGGAGGAGATCTATAATGAGCCGAAGAACGCCTTTGTCGCCGACTTTATCGGCGAGAGCAATATCTTCGAGGGGAAAATGACAGCTTCCATGACAGTGGAGTTCTGTCAGACCCAGTTCCCCTGTGTAGACAATGTCCCGAAGGATACCCGGGTGGATGTGGTGGTAAGGCCGGAGGATGTGCTGATCACCAGACCGGAGGACGGTCAGCTGAAAGGAATCGTGGATTCTGTTGTATTCAAGGGTATGTACTATGAGATCACTGCTCTGTGCGGGGAGAATGAGATTGTGATCCAGAGCACGAGAAGTGCTCAGCCGGGCACTGAGATCGGGATGCGCATCGATCCTGACGGGATCCATGTCATGCCGGCGGGCGTCATGATGAATGTGTTCGACGGAGTGATCACAAAGGAAGGAAGGGCAGCATTTGCCGGCGGCTCTTATGCCTGCGATCTCACCCAGCTCTATGAAGGATCCCGCAGAAGCGGCGACTGCACTGTGATCACCGCTGACGGAGAAGAGATCAGCCTGGCAGGAATGGAAGTAACCGTGGAGGTGCCTGTCAAGGCGGTCTCCATGAGCGATGAACCGAAGGAATACCGGGCTCACGGACATATCATTTCTTTCATATATAAAGGAAGCCACTATAACTATACGGTGCGTACAGAGGATGAGGAAGACTTCGTTCTGGATGAGGATGATCTGTGGAACGAGGGCGACCATGTCAGTCTGATGATACCGGAGGACCAGATTCTATTAAAAAGAAAGCAGGGTGTGATATGATGAACATTCGATTCAGCAGGAAGCAGCTGTGCATCCCATATGCTCTGTTCCTGATCTGCTTTGTCATCCTTCCGCTTGCGGTCATCGTGTACTATGCGTTCACTGACGGGAGCGGCAGATTCACACTGGAGAACCTGCTCAGCTTCTTTACAAACGGAAATACGATCGGGACACTCTGTTACAGTCTTGTGATCGCGGCAGTCGTGACTGCAGTCTGTCTTCTGGTCGCCTATCCGGTTGCCTATGTGCTGGCGAGGAGCGGCCTGAAGCGGGGACCGGTGATCCTGATGCTCTTTATCCTGCCGATGTGGATCAATTTTACGCTGAGGATCACAGCTCTGAAAGAGATCCTGACCGTGCTGGAGGGCAATCTGTCGCTTCACCCGTTCCTGAACACGGTGATCGGTATGAGTTATGATTATCTGCCGTTCATGATCCTGCCGCTGTACACCACACTCCTTCAGCTGGACGAGAGTCTGCTGGAGGCGGCGAGTGATCTGGGGGCCGGTCCGGCAGCGGTCTTTATGCGCGTTACACTGCCGCTGTCCATGCCCGGCATTGTGAGCGGGGTCACGATGACGTTTCTTCCGGCGATGACGAACTACGTTATCCTGGATATGATGTACAACAGTACCTATATCATGGGTTCCCTGATCGGAAGTTATTTCAATATTTACGACTGGAACAACGGATCCATGATCTCACTGATCCTGTTTGCGGTGATCTGTATCATTACATTGTTTACCGGAAGAAAGGATCAGAATAATGCGGAGAACAGGGGGGCTGTGCTGTAATGAAAAAGATAGTTTCTTATTCCTGGCTTGCCCTTGTGGCGCTGTTTATGTATGTGCCGGTACTGATCCTGGCATTTTACAGCTTTACAGATTCAACGACGATCGGAGCTGTCAGGGGATTTTCCCTGCACAATTACGTGACGCTGTTCACGACAGAAGAACTCAGGAACATGATCATCGGGACGGTGCTTCTCGCGCTGGGCGCGGCCCTGATCGCGTCGATCCTGGGAACGGCTGGGGCTGTCGGAGCCTTCTATTCCAGACCGGCCGTGAGAACGGCTGTGGAGACGGCGAATCAGGTGCCGGTAGTTAATGCCGACGTTGTGACGGCGTTTTCCATATGCATCCTGCTCATTGTCGTGTTCGGGATTGAGAAGAATACATTTGTTCCGCTGGTGATCGGACATGTAGTGCTCTGTGCGCCGTTCGTATATCTTGCGGTCATGCCGAGACTTAAGCAGATGGACAGCGGGCTTTATGAGGCGGCGCTGGATCTGGGGGCGACACCCTTCCAGGCGCTGTATAAGATCGTGCTCCCGCAGATCGTTCCGGGGATCGTCTCCGGATTTATGCTCTCGGTCACGCTGTCCCTGGATGACTATTTCATTTCGACTTACACGAAGCCGGCAACATTCGATACGATCAGCACTTATGTGGTAAATGCCACAAGAGGCGCTCAGACAGAGATCAAGACTGCGCTGTGGGCGCTGTCCACGGTGATTTTTCTTGTCGTGATCCTTGTGGTGGTCCTCATGAACCTGGCGTCATCGAAGACGGCAAAAAGGCAGGAGGTGAATGCGTATGACAGCAGAGAAAAAGACTGATCAGCTCTCCTGCGGAAAAGGCGGAAGACGTCACAGAAGACTCCGGCTTCTTGCCGGGACTGCGGCGCTTCTGGCAGTCTCCGCATCCTGTCTGCAGGGCGGAGTGCTCAGAGTATCAGCGGCTCCGGCTTCCGGACAGACGGATGAGAGCAGCGGAAAGGTTACGCTTAGGATCGCCAACTGGGAAGAGTACATTGATGAGGGAGACTGGGACGAGGAGGAAGCGATCGATCTGGATGACCGGGAAGGTACGGTGATCCTTGGTGAGAACTCGATGGTGGAGGATTTTGAAGAGTGGTACAGGGAAACATATGGCATAGAGGTAGATGTGGAGTATTCTACTTTCGGCACCAATGAGGATCTCTATAATCAGCTCACTCTTGGAAATGACTTCGACCTCGTCTGTCCCTCTGAGTATATGTTCATGAAGCTGATCGCCGAGGATCGGCTCCAGCCCCTGTCAGAGGAGTTCTTTGACACAGAGAATGAGAAAAATTACTATGTCCGGGGCGTCTCGGATTATATAAGAAATATATTTGATACAAATACCATTCACGGTGAGCCGTGGAGTAAATATGCCGCCGGGTACATGTGGGGAACAACAGGCATCGTCTACAATCCGGAAGAGATTTCCAAAGAGGATGCTTCCCACTGGTTGATCCTGGCGGATCCGCGCTATAAGGGTCAGGTGACGATCAAGGACAATGTCCGGGACAGCTACTTTGCCGCTCTGGGGATCCTGAACGAAGAAGAACTTCTGCAGCCGGATTTCATCAATTCACCGGACCGCCTGGAGCGGATCGCCGAGCTGATGAATCGGACGGACGAGGATACAGTGAACGCTGCTGAAGAGATCCTCAAGCAGATGAAAGAGAACGCCTACTCCTTTGAATCCGACAGCGGCAAGGCGGATATGGTGACCGGCAAAGTGCTGGCGAATTATCAGTGGTCCGGAGATGCGGTCTATACGCTGGATCAGGCGGAGATCGATGACTACTATCTCGCCTATGCGGTGCCGGAGGAGTGTACGAACGTCTGGTTTGACGGCTGGGTCATGCTGAAAGACGGCATCGGCGGCGATGCGGCGAAACAGCAGGCCGCAGAAGCGTTCATCAACTTCATGTCGCGGCCGGATAACGTAGTTCGCAATATGTATTACATCGGATATACTTCGGTCATTGCGGGCGGAGACAGCGATATCATCTACGCCTATGCAGACTGGTGCTACGGCGCGGAGGACGGCGCAGAAGATACAATAGAGTATCCTGTGGGATTCTTCTTCAGCGGAGACAATTCCGATCCGGACTATGTGATCACAGCCGAGGCTGATCAGGCAGACCGGCAGCTCTATGCACAGTATCCGCCGCAGGACGTCCTGGAGAGAGCTGTGGTCATGCAGTACTTTGACCAGGAGAATAACCAGAGGATCAATCAGATGTGGGTGAATGTCCGGTGCTTCAATCTGGCGTCTCTCACCTGGCAGGATTGGGCGAAGATCGGGGCCGGCGTGATCGTGGTGATCGCTGCCGTGTTGATCTTCCTCAAGAGGGATGATATCTTCCGCAGACGGGAGCGGTGAGAAAAAACAGACATTTCCGGAGTTCAGATGAGAACTGAAACGAGAAGAATGAAAAGAGGCCGGCAGACTTCCTTGCTTTGGAAGCCTGCCGGCCTCTTTTCTGCGATGGAGCCGACTCCACAGATGTACAGCGGAAGCCCGCATCAGGTACAGTGCCGGAAGGATCTGTCCGTGATAATGCGGGCGCAGATCAGTCCGAGCGGCAGCATCATGATGATCAGCAGTGCGGAGACGAACCAGTTGGCTGATACAGACAGCGACATCTCGCCCATGTTGTAGACCGCACGGAACAGATAGAGCCCCGGTACCATGATCACGATGGAAGGAACTGTGACGGAGATCCTGGGATACCCCAGACGCTTCATCAGGAAGGAGGCAAGCAGCCCGGCTGTCAGTGCTCCGAGAAAAGCAGCAACTGCTGACGGGCATCCTGCCAGGTCCACAAGCTCCAGCCGGAAGGTGTTCGCAACTGCCCCGATCACCGCAGCGGCGGATGCAATAGCCGGCGGGCTGTTGAACATGATGGAGAATCCAAAGACTCCAACAAAGCTTGCCGCAAGCCTGAAGAGCAGATGGAGCATCGGAGGGATGGATAATTCTGCAAAGTTCGCCGGATGTACTCCCAGGATGGAAGACATGATCCAGCCGGTGATCGTTGCGGCCACAACGATGATCACTGCGTAGGCAAGCCGTTCCAGTCCGGAGCGCATATCCAGCTTCGCCAGGTCAATGCCGCTGGTGATGAACGGGAAGCCGGGAATAATGAAAAGCATGGCGCAGATATATCCGGCCTCGTGGTTCCCCGGCAGCGTAAAGATCATGTCGAACAGCCGCAGCGACAGGACATACGACAGACAGGCGAGCGCCACAGAAGAGATCACGCACAGATATAAGGTAAAGTGCCGTTTGATCAGGTGACAGCGAAGGAAGTTCCCCACGCCGGCACCGATGAATGCGCAGAGCATCTCGATCGGCCCGCCGCCCAGAAGAAAAGTGAAGGCGGAGCAGGCAAATGCCGCAGCAAGCCCGAGCTGAAACGGGGTGTACAGCCCCCGGATCTGTTCAATCTCGTCCAGCCTGTTGTGGAGCTGCTCGCCGGACATATGTACTCCCTCTTTGGGAAAGTTCTTTACAAAACGTTCCAGCTGGTTCAACTTGGAAGTGTTCACCCCGGTATTGTTCAGGGCGAGAGAATTCGTAAATGTCTTATGTCCGTCGAAGCAGGTGTAGACGATGGTCATCAGCCCGATGCTGGCGGTACATGTGACGCCGAGCTGCTCGGAGAGCGCGTTCATGGAGCTCCTTACCCGCCATGCTCCGGTCCCGCAGGAGAGGAGCATCAGCCCGACTCTTCCGATCAGAGCCGCCTTCACCGGAACGCTGGCCTCTGTGATCGGCTTGTCCTTGACATGGCCGGTATAGTCATGCCAGTAAATGTTCATGTGATTTGGGATGATATTATCTTTTACCATAATGATTCCTTTCGATAACATTTCCAGCTCTGCTGGATGTACTGTATCAATTATATATTTTTTTCTCATAAGAGTACAGTGGGAAATTGTTAAATAGTCAAGAAAAAGTCCTGTATCGGGACGCCGTCCGGACCGGAAAACGACATTGAAAATATTTTTTTGCCATGATACTATAATTGAGGGAAAATTTCTATATATTAGAAGATTCATCACATACTATTTACAATAAGACAGCAGTGCCCGGAAGCGGGCTGCCGGAGAAAGGAAATGATTCAGATGAGCAGGTATGATGTGATCATAATCGGAGCAGGCCCGGGAGGAATCTTTGCGGCATATGAGCTGATGAAGAAAGCGTCGGAGCTGAAGGTGGCGGTGTTTGAGGCGGGAAATCCGCTTGAGAAGAGAAAGTGCCCGATCGATGGGAAGAAGATAAAGAGCTGCATTAACTGCAGGACATGTGCTATCATGAGCGGGTTCGGCGGAGCAGGAGCGTTCTCTGACGGAAAATATAATATCACCAATGATTTCGGAGGAACACTTTACGAGTATATCGGGAAAGAGACGGCGACCAGTCTGATGCATTACGTGGATGAGATCAATGTCTCCCATGGCGGGGAAGGCACAAAAATGTATTCCACTGCGGGCACCAGGTTCAAGAAGCTGTGCATGCAGAACAGGCTGAAGCTTCTGGATGCTTCAGTGCGGCATCTGGGAACGGATATCAACTATGTGGTGCTGGAGAATCTGTTTAAAGAACTGAAAGATAAAGTGGAATTCCGGTTTAACTGCCATGTGGACGATCTTGAGATCACAGAGGGCGGCTATCGGGTGATCTCCGGGGACCAGGCCGATGAGTGTGGGAAATGTATCGTGTCCGTGGGAAGGAGCGGGAGCAAGTGGATGGAAAAGATCTGTGAGAGACTTGCGATCCCGACCAAATCCAACCGAGTGGATATCGGCGTCAGGGTGGAGCTTCCGGCAGTGATCTTCTCCCACCTGACGGATGAGCTCTACGAGAGCAAGATCGTATACCGGACAGAGAAGTTCGAGGACAAGGTCAGGACCTTCTGTATGAATCCATGCGGGATCGTGGTAAATGAAAATACAAACGGGATCGTGACTGTGAACGGGCACAGCTATGAGGATCCGGAAAAGCAGACCGAGAATACGAATTTCGCCCTTCTCGTGGAAAAGCATTTTTCCGAACCATTCAAAGACAGCAACGGGTATGGCGAGAGTATCGCACGTCTCTCCAATATGCTTGGGGGCGGTGTCCTTGTACAGAGATTCGGAGACCTGATCCGCGGAAGGAGGAGCACGCCGGAGCGGATCGAGGAAGGATTCGTCCGTCCGACACTGTCCGCTGCGCCGGGGGACTTAAGTCTTGTACTTCCAAAGCGTATTCTGGACGGCATTATCGAGATGGTGTACGCTCTGGATAAGATCGCGCCTGGTACGGCGAATGACGATACCCTCCTCTACGGTGTGGAGGTGAAGTTCTACAATATGGAAGTGAAGCTGGACGAGCATCTGGAGACCATTCACAAAGGGCTGTATGTGATCGGGGACGGCAGCGGAGTGACCCATTCACTCTCCCATGCCTCGGCCAGCGGGATCTACGTCGCCAGAGAGATCGCAGAAAATGAATAAGGGCTCCGAGAATATGATATAGATATATAGACAGATAAAAGGGCGCGGCAGCAGCGGAAGATTCCGGTGCTGCCGCGTTACTATTCACAGAAAAGACTGAGCGAATATATCTCTTGGCAAAATGTCCGTATAGCGCTAATATTTAGTCATAAATATTTTAAAAATAAATTATTTAACGAGGCGAAAGATGAATTACGCACTGGATACGCTGCTGTACGGAATGCAGTTCAGGAAATTGATGGAAAAAGAAATGCAGCCGATCGAGACTGAGTACGGACTGTACAAGATCGATGTACAGATCCTGCTCTATCTGAAGCGCGCGGGAGAGCAGAATACGTCCAAGGATATCATGCAGATGAATATGTTTACAAGAGGGCATATCTCCCAGTCGCTGAGCCGCCTTCAGAAGAAAGGCCTGGTCAGGATGGAACAGGATCAGGAAGACAGAAGATGTACGCACAACTATCTTACAGAGGATGCTTCTGCCGTCATCAGAAAGATCGAGAAGATCTCAAAGAAGATCAGAGAGATCATTCTCGACGGGGTGACACAGGAAGAGCAGAAGGTGTTTGCATCCGTGGCTCAGAAGATGACGCATAATATAGAGAAAGTTTTATAGAAAGCTTTCTTTGACGAAGGTGTCCCGGAGCAGATGATCCGGACACCTTCATTTCTGGCAAATGGTTTAAAAGTAAAATATTGATGAATATAATAAAGAAGGGAGAAAAACGGATGGATCGAACAGGTTGAATTCTGTGCCGGAAAACGCGGCATACTGAGCTTGATAGAAGCGAAAAACAATGTAAAATAAGAAGGAGGCATAATATATATGGAAAAATTAATCCTGTTTTACGATGATACGAAGCCGAGCTGCTGCAGGTGCATCAGCAGTTTCCAGAAACATGAAAATGTAGAATGCAGAAAGATGTCTGATAATCAGGATAAAACGCTTATTTTTGCGACCGGGGCAAAGATCGGTCTTGTGTTCGAGAGTGAGAACGGAAAGGTTCCGTATACAGTGTCCCATATTATATGGCGTGTTGTGGCCGATAAGAATCAGGATCACATGATCCTTGTGACCGGCGGAAAGCGCGAGCTGAAAGCAATCGAGACTGCCCAGAAAGATATGGACAAGAGGGGGTATCATACAGGGCATATTTATTTCAGATATCTGCTTGAAAAATATAAAGTGAAAGGGGAAGAAGCCACTGACAGGATCCTGAAAGATATGGAGACGAATGAGATCAGGGACCATGTCCGGGAAAAATATGGAAGTATGACCAGGAGGGAAGTAGTGAAAAGCCTGCGGAAGGAATTTCGGACTTACAAAAAATATCAGAAGGCTCATTGAACATGATGATTGGCAGTCGGGGTGGCAGAATATGAATTCAGCGAAGAAAAATGGAAATATCATTCTTGATTTTTCCCATATTTATCCGGAAAACATAGAAAAAGAGATCAAAGGGCTCAGCAGGATCGACCTGAGCGATATCAGCGGTACGGATATGTACTGCTCTGAGGAGGCAGAAGCAGAGATACGCAGAAGACTGGAACCTTACGGCCCCTGCGGGATACATTTTCTCGACAGTGGAAATTACCACTATGTCACGAAGTTTTTTACGGAGAAGGTAACAGAGCCGTTTTCTCTTGTGCTCTATGATCACCACAGCGATATGCAGACGCCGATGCTTCCCCGGATGACAAGCTGCGGCAGCTGGGCGGCGGATGTGATGCGCACTAATCCGTATCTGACACAGATGATCCTTACAGGTCCGGAACAGAAAAGTGTGGATGAGATCCCGCAGGATCTGAGAGAGAAGCTGGTCTGCATCAGCAGAGAGGAAGTCGAGGACGGGAAGATTGACGGAAAGCTCCGTCTTATCCGAATGGATCTTCCGATCTATATTTCTATAGACAAAGATGTCCTTGACCGCGGCGAGGCGAGAACAAACTGGAACCAGGGGGACATGACTCTGTCTATACTGGAGAGACTCCTTCTGGAGGTATTTGAACATCAGAGGGTGATCGGAGTGGATATCTGCGGAGAATGCAGTATGGAGGAGCCGCTGCCGGAACTGATGGAGGATCAGAGGATCAATCGGGAGACGAATGAAAGTCTGTACCGCTTTCTCACAAGACTGTTTCATACTTTTTATGGAGAAAGACATTGATATCAGGGAGGATTTTCAGTATACTGAAACATTATGGCGGCAGTTCACAGTACCCGATGTACGGACAAATGCAGAATCAGACTGCCGCAGAGGGAGAACAGATATGGACTTTCAGACAATTTTCAGATCACGCTGCCTGGTCACAGACGGCGCAATGGGAACATATTACAGAGAAAAGTACGCAGAAGGAGCAGGAGCGCCCGAACTGGACAATCTGACAGATCCGGAGAAGATCGCGTCGATCCATCGGGAATATATCGAAGCCGGAGCCGATATCATACGGACCAACAGCTTTTCATCCAATATCCATACGCTCTGTCAGGACACATCCGGGCAGACAAGAGAGGAACAGCTGCGAACAGTCTATGAGAATACAGCCGCCGCCTGCCGGATCGCGCAGTCCGCGGCAGCAGACAAAGCAGAGGAGGGCGAAAGTTCCGCAGTACGCCCGGATGCGTCGGAGAAGACGGGAGACAAGACAGGGACCGAAACAGTGCCGGGGGATAGGCGGAGAGAGATCTATATCGCCGGCGATATCGGACCGGTGCCGGAGACAGGAGCCTCTGACGAGCGGGAGAAAGAGATCATAGAAGAATATAAGACAATTGCCAGGGCGCACCTGGACTCCGGGATCCGTCTGATCTGGTTTGAGACGTTTTCTGATTTTGACAGGATCCTGCCTGTGGCAGAGTGGATACGGTCCGTCAGCGATGCATTTATCATGGCAAGCTTTTCTGTCAATATGTTCGGGTATACAAAGACCGGAATAGGGATGAGAGAACTGCTGAAGACCGCCAGGGAGAGCAGCCTGATCGACGGGATCGGCTTTAACTGCGGGATCGGACCGTCCCATCTGGGCAGGCTTTTAAAGCGCTGTGACCTGGGGAATATGATCGTATCCGCAGTGCCTAATGCCGGATATGCGGACCGGATCGAGAACAGAATGGTCTACCGGGACAACTCTGCATACTTCTGTGAGGCAATGGAAGAAATCGCCGGTCTTGGAGTCAATATCATCGGCGGATGCTGCGGAACGACACCGTCCTATACGAGAAAGCTGGCGGCTGCCGCCGGGAACAGGCCTGTTGCAAAACGTCCTTCGGACCGTCCGGAGGAGCGGAAGGAGTCAGAGATCCGGTACGATAACAATCTGTTCATCCGGCGTCTTTATTCCGGAGAAAAGGTCGTTATCGCGGAGCTGGACCCGCCTTTTGACGGGAACGACAAAAAGATGACCGAGGCGGCAGCTGTCCTGAAGCGAGCAGGCGTAGAGATGATCACGTTTTCTGATTCCCCGATGGGAAAGATGCGGGCGTCCTCCGTACTGTCGGCGGTCAAGATCGCGGACCGGATCCAGATCGACACGATGCCGCACATTGCGTGCCGTGACAGGAATGCGATTGGGATCGGTTCGGAAATACTGGGCGCTTATATGAACGGTATCCGGAATTTCCTTTTCGTGACAGGAGATCCGGTACCGTCAGGAGACAGAGGAAGCATCACATCTGTCTATGACTATCATTCGGTCACCCTGATGAACTATGTGAAGCAGCTGAACACGGAACATTTTTCGGATGATCCGATCGCGTACGGCGGAGCGCTGAATTACGGAAGGGCGAATATTGATGCGGAGATCAGGAGGATGCAGAAAAAGTGCGAGGCAGGAGCCTCCTTCTTCCTGACCCAGCCCATTTATTCTGACGAGGATATCGAGAGGATCCGATACATAAAGAGCAGGATCGACACGAAGATCATCTGCGGGATCATGCCTCTGGTGAGCTACCGCAATGCACTGTTCATGAAGAACGAGATCACGGGAATCCATGTGCCGGATGAGATCATTGCACAGTATGACAAAGACATGAGCAGAGAGGAAGCGCAGGCAGTGGGAGTACGGATCGCAGCGGAGATCGCGGAGAAGCTCAGAGGAGCTGCCGATGGATATTACTTTATGGTGCCGTTCAACCGGGCGGAGATGATCGCAGAGATTCTGGAGTCGCCTGCGCTTTGAGGGGAAACTGTATTTCGTCACCAGCAGCCAGAAACAGGTATAGTAAGAATAAAAATGTAATTTACAGAAAGAACTCCTGTGACCGACTATGATCAAGACAGTCGAAGTCGGAACAGGGGTTCTTTTATTGTCATATTTATAGAAGCAAATCTTCCGACCCCAATAAATCCTTTGGGCATCCACAGCATATCTGCTTGCACTGGCTGTAGCGATTCCGGCAATCGGATGGGCAGAAGAAAAATTTTCTCAAAGAAATGGCTTGGGGAAGAACCGAAAGAGAAGAAATCCACTGCCATGGGATTTTTCCAGGCGGTATATGCAATAGGAATGACTACGTTTCCGATGTTTACCGGAAGCATTGTCTCAGTGGGAGGTATGGAGTCCGGCTATCTGGTCCTGGCCGGGATTGCGATTCTGGGGATCATAATCGCAAAAGTATATTATATACAGGAAACCTGCAGAGGCATTTGAGATGCCTGTACAACTTGAAAGAGAATTAAACATAAAAGATACCATGTCTGAGAATATTCAGTATGGTATCTTTTTGCAACGGCGACGAACCAAAGTCCGGGTATGCCCGAGACCTTGGCGACCGCTTACAATCCCGGAATGTGTCTTTGGCCACTTCCGGTGATTTAATAATTCAGAAACGTTTTAGAATAAAATCAGAAACAAAAGCATCCTAGAATACAGTCATCAAGTGGAAAACACATAAAGGAGGCTTTTATAATGAAAAAGAAAAATTTTGTATCAATGATAATGGGAACTGTTGGTGGAATCCTTTTTGCCATCGGCATGTGCATGTGCCTGCTCCCCCAGTGGAACGCCTTTAACCAGGGAATTGTGATGGGAGCGGCAGGGGCGGTTATCCTGCTTGCCATGTTGATTGTACGCCGCAGGATGGAAGGAAAACCGGCGGTCAAACTGAACGGGAAAGCAGTCGGAACGATTCTTTTCGGCATCGTCGGAGCTCTGGCACTTGGCGTTGGCATGTGCATGGTCATGGTATGGAACATGTTGATTCAGGGAATCCTGGTCGGTCTTGTGGGAATTGTCCTGCTGCTCTGCCTGATTCCGATTGTAAAAGGGTTAGAGTAAGTGACTGTAATAAAATCATTGAGGAGGAAATGAAAAATGGCAAAATCAAAATTAGTAAAGGCAAATGAAAAAATCGCGGAAAACGTCGTAGGAGGATACAAGAAAATTGAGGAAGGCGTTGTTGGCGGTTATAAGAAAATCGAAAACGGTGTTGTAGGAGGATACCGGAAATATCACAGCCCGGTCATATCAGCGGCAAGGAAAGTCAGCCTTGCCGCTGCGTTAGTTTCCATGCTCTCACTGGAAACTGCCATGCTGAGCCAGTTTGATACAGAAAGCACATCCCCTTATTTTCGTCAGCTTATGACAGGATCTACAGGAGCAGGCATCTGCGCCATTATTGTCGGAATGGGCATTTTTATGATAATCCACTCTACACGACGGTTAAAGTAAAATGAAAAGAAATATTGCGGTTATTGTGGTCATCGCAGCTGCGGGCAGAGGCTTTTTGGAAGATCCACAGGTGCTGAATAAAAGATACTCGGATAAGTTTTACTTATAATCTTGATAGGAAAACAGAATTGCTGATTTTGTGAAGACATCTAAAATAATAAGAAAAGGAGGAAGTTACAATGAGCAAAACATTGATCGTTTATTATTCAAGAGAGGGTGAGAACTACTGGAACGGAAGCATACGGAATCTTACGAAAGGAAACACAGAGATCGTAGCTGAGATAATCTCGGATATAACAGGCGGGGATCTGTTTGAGGTGGATACCGTGAAGACATACCCGGCGGATTATTACGCATGCATAGATGAGGCGAAGGAAGAACTTCGCAGGAAAGACCGTCCGGAAGTGAAAGTGTATAAGGATGATCTGGAGGAATACGATACGATCTATGTAGGTTACCCTAACTGGTGGGGAACCATGCCGATGGTAATGTTCACTTTCCTGGAGCACTACGATCTGACAGGAAAGAAGATCATCCCGTTCTGCACGAATGAAGGAAGCGGAATGGGCGGAAGAGAGAGAGACCTGAAGAAGATCTGCAAAGGCGCAGATGTGAAGAGCGGGCTCTCCATCCATGGCGCTGAGGCGGCGCAGTCACGGTCCAAAGTTGAGGCATGGGTCAGAAAGATAAAGAAAGAGGTGTATTCATTATGAAAAAAGATGTAATGATTTTAACAGGCGCGGGGCAGATTGGTATGGCGATTGCCCGCCGTATGGGATATGGCAAGAAAATCGTGATCGGAGACAAGAAACCGGAGAATGCTCAGACAATCGCAAAGATCATGAATGACGCAGGATTTGATGTGGAGGCCGTGGAGATGGATCTTTCCTCCAGGGAGTCTGTCAAAAATCTGATCGCAAAAGCTCAGGAGTATGGAGATATCTCCATGCTGGTAAATGCGGCAGGCGTTTCCCCGAGTCAGGCGCCCATAGAGGCAATCCTGAAAGTAGACCTGTACGGCACAGCCGTACTTCTTGAAGAGGTCGGCAGGGTGATAAAAGAAGGCGGAGTCGGTGTGACGATCTCAAGCCAGTCAGGACACAGAATGCCGGCATTTACTCCTGAGGAGGATGAGCAGCTTGCGTGCACACCTACAGAAGAGCTTCTGAACCTGGATATCCTTCAGCCGGAAAATATCAAAGATACGCTGCACGCTTATCAGATGGCAAAACGCTGCAATGAGAAGCGTGTGATGGCGGAGTCCGTGAAGTGGGGTGAGAAAGGCGCCCGGATCAATTCTATCTCTCCGGGAATTATTGTGACGCCCCTGGCAATCGATGAATTTAACGGACCGCGCGGCGACTTCTATAAAAATATGTTTGCAAAGTGTCCGGCAGGACGTCCGGGGACAGCGGATGAAGTCGCAAACGTGGCAGAACTTCTTATGAGCGATAAAGGAGCATTTATCACCGGAGCGGATTTTCTGATCGACGGAGGTGCGACAGCGTCTTATTTTTACGGACCGCTGAAACCGGAGAAATAATTAACTGTCAGAAATAAAAGAAATGATCATTATGTGAAGAATATGGTCAATGCCGGGCTGCCATCCGTGTTTTAGTATACGGAAAAAGTATGATTTCCCATAGCAGACAGGTATTAGACATTGAGAGGAAAACGTAAGATAATAAAGAAAGAGAATTGGGACGATCTAAAATTACAGTGAAGGGTCACGGCTCAATTGCTCTGTTACCGGGAGAAAGAAATGAAATAATAGTTTGCTATGAACCATGGGGCTTTTTATAGTTTCATGGTTTTGACTTTTGAGGAGGCAGCGTTATGGCAGGAAAAGTAAAATTGAATAACGGGATTGAAATGCCGATGGAAGGATTCGGTGTTTTTCAGATCCCGGAAGAAGAATGTGAAGAGGTCGTGAGAAACGCTATCGGAGAAGGATACCGGCTGATCGATACGGCAAGCTCGTATCAGAATGAAGAAGCGGTGGGGAGGGCGGTCCGAGACTGCGGCGTTCCAAGGGAAGAACTGTTTATTACTACGAAAGCGTATATCCAGCAGATGGGCTACGAAAATACGAAAGCAGCCTTTGAAGAATCACTGAAAAGAATGGGGCTTGAATATTTGGATCTTTATCTTGTACATATGCCGTTCGGAGATTATTACGGCTCCTGGAGGGCAATGGAAGAGCTGTATAAAGAAGGAAGGATCCGCGCGATCGGCGTGTGCAACTTCTGTCCGGACCGACTGCTGGATCTGTGCTATAATGTGGAGATCACACCGCAGATCGATCAGATCGAGCGGCACCCCCATTATCAGAGAAAAGAAGACCTTGAGATCATGAATGAACTGGGAGTGCAGCCCCAGGCATGGGCGCCTTTCGCGGAAGGGCTGAAAGGCATGTTTGACGAGCCGGTACTGAAGGAGATCGCAGAAAAATATGGGAAGACTCCGGCGCAGATCATCCTGAGATGGAATGTGTAGCAGGGAGTGATCGTTATTCCAAAAACTGTTCATAAGGAACGCATGAGAGAAAATCTTAGTATCTGGGATTTTGAACTGGATGAGACAGATATGATGCAGATCGCCGGCCTGGACAAAGACTGCCCGTCTATGCTGGATACCCGTAAAATAAGCGAGGTCAGACGGGTCTATGATTATTTAAATAACCCTGTTCTGACAAGTTTATAAGATGATAGAGGGAAAATAAAAACTGACACTTACAGATGAAGAATATTATTCTATTCAAAATATGTATGCTGAATGATAAGGGACAGATATTAGACTTAGTAATGGCTCTGTCTTACAATATATATTCAAATAAAATGTGAAGAAGGGACTGGTGAATATGGAGTACGCAAAATTAGGAAACACGGACATTGAGGTGTCTAAGCTCTGTGTAGGCTGCATGGGTTTCGGGAAACCCGGAACGATGCATGACTGGACGCTGGATGAAACCAGGACAGAGGAAATCGTAAAGCATGCTCTTGACCTGGGGATTAACTTTTTTGATACTGCAAACGGATACTCGGATGGAACCAGTGAAGAATATCTTGGAAACGCACTCAGAAAAAATGTTTCAAGAGACAAAGTTGTGATCGCGTCCAAAGTCTATTTTAACCCAGGAAGGCTTTCTTCCGAAGCGATCCATCGGGAAATCGAAGGCAGTCTGAAACGACTTGGCACAGACTATCTGGATCTGTATATTATTCATCGTTTTGACTATGATACGCCGATCGAAGAGACGATGGAGGCGCTGAATGATCTGGTGGTATCCGGAAAAGTACGGGCGATCGGAGCGTCAGCCATGTACGGATACCAGTTCTATAATATGCAGCTTGCCGCCCGGGATAACGGGTGGGCACAATTTGTGGCTATGGAGAATCATTACAATCTTCTTTACCGGGAAGACGAGCGTGAGCTGATCCCAATCTGCCGTCAGATGAATGTAGCCCTCATGCCCTACAGCCCTCTCGCGGCCGGACACCTGACCCGGCCGGAATGGAATTCGGATTCTATCCGCAGCAGAACAGACCGGGCGGCTATGGGAAAATATGACCGGACTCAGGAGCAGGATATGGAAATAGTCCGCAGGGTTCATCTTCTGGCAGAAAAATATGGCGTAAAAATGCAGCAGATCGCATTGGCATGGGAATGGGCCAAAGGAGTGACGGCGCCGATCATCGGGGCGACGAAAGCATCCCATTTTGATGATGCCGCCGGAGCGTTTTCGGTGAAATTAACAGAGGAAGACATCGCATTTCTGGAAGAACCATATATGCCTCACAGAATCGTAGGAGCGATAGACTGTAATCCGCCGGAAGGGACTAAGCTGCTGGATGTGAAGAAATAATGCAGAGAAAACCGCAGAATTGTGACTGATTGAAAAGCAGCACAGTCCTGCGGTTTTCAGGTATTATAGTCGGTTTATCCAGTACAGCGCGGCAGCAATATCCCCGTCTGCTCCAATGGAGCGGTCTGCAATCTCATTCGGAATATAGATTTCCCCTTTATTGAATGTGATATAGGCGGAATGGGGCTCTGCAGCGGTAAGCTGCATCAGGGGTTCCTTGATCATGCGGTTGCGCCAGCCGACTCCAAACTCCAGGATGACCAGTTTCTTTCCGTGGTATTTCCGGATGAAATTGTAATAGTCCTGCATTTTCTTCCGGAATTGTCCTGTAAGCATCGTTGACTTCCTTTTTTATGGGTGTTATTATTAAAATTACATGGTGCATTATAGCATGTTAACTTATAAATTACAAGCGGCGAAGAAAATTTTTAAGATGAGGTGCAGCAATGAAATATTCGACGAAACTGAGCGACACGATCCATCTTCTTGTCTTTCTTTATCTGGCAGAGGGGGACAGGATAACAAGCGCAAAGATTGCGGAGAGTGTAAAGACAAATCCCGCCTATATCCGTCAGCTGATGTCTGCGTTAAAAAAGGGAGGGCTTATTACCTCGGACCGGGGGCAGGCGAATGCTGCTCTGACGAGAAACGTGGACCGGATCACTATGCTGGATATCTACCGTGCGGTGGAAGGGGAAAAGCCACTTCTTCATCTGGATATACACACAAATCCGGAGTGCGGCGTGGGAGTCAATATCCAGCTGGCCATCGGTGATTTTTATCGGGAAGTACAGGATGCGGCAGAACAGAAGATGAGGAAGATCACACTTAAGGATATCATTGAGCGTTACTATGAGAAGGCAGAGACCGCAGAACAGGAATTCGTGGACCTGACTGCCGTGATGACAAATCAGACAGCATGGAAATGAACAGGAGGAGATCAGAATGGAGAAACAGAAGAAAATCGGGCTGGTAGTAGAAGGAGGCGGAATGAAATGCGCTTACAATGCAGGAATTCTGGATGCCTTTCTTGACCGTAAGATCACCTTTGACTACTGTATCGGTGTGTCGGGCGGATCGGGAAATGTAGCGTCTTATATAGCAGGGCAGAGAGGAAGGAATCTCCGGTTTTTTACAGACCATATTCATTCGCCGAAGTATTTCGGACTGAAAAGCCTGCTAAGGACGGGAAATCTGTTCGGGCTTGACTACATTTATTCCGAACTGACTAATTCCACGGGGGAGGATCCGCTGGATTTTGCGGCGATCATGAAGAACCCCACGGAATATGAAGTTGTAGCGACCAATGCCCTGACCGGAGAGGCTGAGTACTTTGGAAAAGAAGATATGAAACAGGATGATTATAAGCCAATCATGGCGTCCAGTGCGATCCCTGCGGCCTGCCGTCCAGTTGAGATTGACGGTATACCTTATTATGACGGCGGCATCGCTGACGCCATTCCGGTGCGCCATGCGTTAGAAAAGGGGTGTGACCGTATGGTGGTCATTCTGTCCAAACGGCGGGATTATGTAAGAAAGCCTCAGGGAATGCTGTTCCTGTATTCCACAATCTGCCGGAAATATCCGAAGATCATAGAGGCGATCGACCAGAGACATATTACATATACAAAAAATCAGAAAGAAGTATTCGATCTGGAAAAGGAAGGAAAGGCATTTGTCTTTGCGCTCAGTGAGCCGATCAAAGTGGGAACCTATTCCATGGATGAAGAGACAGAGCGGAAGCTGTATGATCTGGGGATGAAAGATTTTGCGGATCAGCAGGATGCACTGCAGCAGTTTATGAGCTGAAACGGGAGACCAAGCAATCGATTAATGGATGCAGACTATAAGAGCAAATAGCACGCGGAGGCGACTCTCTTTAGGAGCCGCCTCCGTCTTTTTCGATAAAAGACTAGTTAGAGCCGCCCTTGTGACGGCGGAATGTAAATGATTCATCCATCAGCCAATAGATCCCTGTGTTTTGGGATCCCTGTGTTTTGCCGCATATCGTATTGAAACACCGGTAGTAAGCACAATCATACACAGACCAGAAATGAAGAACCAGACATTTACGCCTACTTTTTCTGCTATCGGACTGCTGAAAAGTAAGC
>ERZ780162.516-NODE-516-length-30454-cov-4.248199_pt1 | contig 30454 bp, 33 predicted proteins | sample MGYA00511474_ERZ780162 | MGnify/ENA primary metagenome ERZ780162 (study PRJEB29588, sample SAMEA2143633) | human gut metagenome | biome: human gut; feature: human-associated habitat; material: faeces | place: Denmark | collected 2008/2010 ...
CTCTTATTCTTTGCAAAAAAGTGCTGCCGCACTAATTATTTAGTGCGACAGCCCCTTTAATCATATTTAAATCGAGTTTACTGCAGTAAATCCATTACCATTTTCATATATACTTTGATTGAAAGCAGATAATCTGAAATCAGATACTTCTCATCCGGCATACACATTTCGTTAAATCCATCAGCTGTTCCGAAGATTATCATGCCATAATGGTATTTATCCTCAATCTTGCTGGCATCCGCTCCTCCAGGTCTTCCTGAGACAAACGTTTCTTTTCCACTGATCTCCTTATATGCCTTCAGCGCTTCCTGTACTGTTGCATTTTCACGATTCAGAGTATAGACTGGTATCTGGTTTACCCTCTCATAGTCATATTCCATTTCTGGATCTTCTTTTTTCAATCTGTCAAGCACAGACCGAAGTTCCAGCTCTGCGCCCTCAACAGTTTCTCCCGGGAAAAGACGACGGTCAACCATGATTGTGCAGTGAGCCGGATGCATATTCGTTGTTTCACCGCCTTCAATCATTGTTACGCTGCAGGTTGGCCCTGATTTGAAGAGTTCATAATACTTTTCCTTCTGAATTTTTTTATCCAGTGCATATAAAGCTTCAGCAGCTTTGGTTGCTTTCTGTATCGCATTCAGATATGAGATTGGGATCGAAGAATGACCTGTTTCGGAATGATATGTGATCTTTGCCCACAGTCCTCCAGTTCCTTCCAACATAATGAATGAATTTGTAGGTTCTGCACACACGCCAAAATCTCCATTCAATTCACCTTGTTCAAGCAGATATTCAACGCCGTTTGCACCTCCGTTTTCTTCATCGCTATCACAGCTTACAGTCACTGTTCCATTCGGAACATATCCCATCTTTTTTAAATAATATACGGCCATGATCATGGCACAGAGGCCACCTTTCATATCCGCTGCGCCACGTCCATACAGATATCCGTCAACACGTTTTCCGGACCAGGGTCCATATGTGCCTGGCTGTCCTGTAACTGGAGGAAAAACGTCCATATGGCCGTTAAACACAAACCGTTTGCCTTCTTTGTTCCCTATCCAGTCTGCCACCAAATTAGGACGTCCTTTTTGTTTCTCATAAACTTTGACCGGCAGGTCCAGATTATCTTCCAGCCATTTTTTCATGTATATTCCTATTTCTGTTTCATTTCCTGTGACACTCGGAATCTGCAGGATCTTTTGCAGGAATAGGATTGCCCTCTCCTGATCCTCATCTACAATTTTGTGAATATCTTCTGTCGTAAACTGATTACCCATTTTTTAGCCTTTCTCACTGCATCTAATTTTTAGCGAATAAAACAACCGCTTTTGATAACATGTAATGGCTTTTTATACATGATTTCCAAATCTTTTACCGGATCATCCTCTACGATGATAAGATCAGCAAGTTTTCCTTCCTTTATTGAACCAACTTCATTGTCCATACCGATGAGTACAGCGCTGTTGATAGTGGCCTGTTTTAAAATATCAATATTGGAAAATCCCAGTTTTTCTTTTCTTGTCTTAAATTCCACATAAGGACATGCTTCATAAGCTTTCAACGGAATATCTGTACCCCATCCGATCAAAATATCGTGGGTATACGCATTTTTCAGGGCTGCAAAAACATCTTTTCGCGCTGCTTCTATCCTGTTTCTGATCATTGGTTGCTCTTTAGAAAGGGCTTCGTCCGAAAGGACAGCAGTTGTAAGAACTAACCCTACATCTCTGCGACCATCAAGTTTTCTGCATGTCTCTTCTGTTATATAACTTGCATGCTCAATCGTTCGGACTCCGCAGTCGATCATCACATCTATGGCCTCAGCCCCATGGCAGTGACAGGCTACATAGGTACCCTTTAATTTAGCAATTTTGACTGCCTCTTTTATTTCATCCTCTTCCAGGATACGTCTGCCAGGAACGCTTCCAACTGCGAGCATTGACCCGGTTCCATATATTTTAATAACATCTGCTCCATCCATGAGCATACGCCTTACCATCTTACGCATCTCCTGTGGTCCGCTGATAAATGCGCTGATATTTTCAGCCACCTGGAATCCTGCCTCAAATGGACAGATCGTTACGCCTGCTGCCTGGATATTTGGACCAGTCAGTTCTCCTGCTTTGATCGCATCTCTTAAGGCAATGGTCGGAAGATTTTCATCATCTCCCATATCTCTTACCGTCGTAATTCCAATATCCAGAAGGAATTGTGCAAAACGGAGTGTATCGTAAGCTCTGCTACAAGGTGTCGCCATCTGTGGATAGGGATAATCTTTTGCTATGTGCAGGTGAACATGCGCGTCAATCAGACCGGGAAGCAATGTTTTCCCGTCCAAGTCTATTACCGTACACCCTTCAGGCGTTCTGGAGCCACATGGAAGTATGGCAGATATCCTGTCTCCGTCAAGAAGTACATCAGCCTGTCTGTTATATGTACTTTCTGTCAGTTCCGGTACAAGGTTACAGTTTTTAAGTAGATACATATCCGCTAGCTCCTTTCATTTTTCAAATTATTATGAGTTTTCATTCTTCTGACTTGTCAATTTTTTCTGTGCTTTCTCCGAACGGAAATATGCGATGGCCATTGTTCCAAAAATCGGGAGAATCAGAGGCAGGAAAGATGTATCAAATGGGATCCATGAAAGCAGTCCACCATCGTAGATCAACAAAATGCCAATCGCAAGGAAAAAAGCGGCAGCCCCTTCTACTTCGCTACCTTCCAGAAACTGTGCAAACACACATCCGTAAAGTGCCGGCAGAAGATAGTTTAATATGTCTGTCACGATTGGCGGAAGTGCAGATAACGCTGCCTGACCTGCCAGAACACCTATTGTTAAAATTACAAGATTAACATACACTGATATGCATATTCCTATAGTCGCGATTAACTGTCCCTCTTTTGTACCGGGCAGAGTCCCTGTCGCTTTCTGTGACGCAACCGCACATGGGATACGCATATTAGAGCCATTTCCTGATAAAAATGAAATAAAAGTTCCCGGGATCCCCAGAATCGGAAAATATGATAATGGCTCTATGATCCAGAAAATGAAATTCATTGCAAACCATGCTCCTCCGATCCGGAGAAGAATCGGCCAGTTAGGCTGGATTCCCATAACAAGCCATGTGACAAGAAACGGTACGAAAAAGATAAATAAAGATAAAATCAGTATAATTCTTCCAATTTTTACAATGAACGGAAGATAGGATTTTTCATAGTAATCATTCATGGCAGTACTCCCTCCTTATACAATGGCAGCAACTATCATTCCACTGAACATGGCGATCAGAAGCCCCCACTCCAGCAGCCATTTTATCTGTGTTTTCTTTTGTATTTTCTGTAAAATAAACATAACTACAAAGCCAATAACAACAGCAACCGTTGAACGATCAAAGGAAACGATAAAGGGTGCCTGTACATAAGCATAACATCCCAGGATAGCGGCAACGGAAAGGGCTGTTGCCCTCTTGATATTTTTTCCATTTCCATTTATTTTTTCCAGTATTTTTTCAAATGAATTGCAGAATAATGGAGGAATAATCATATATCCGATACATCCTACTGCCATAATAAATACAGTTGTCTGAAAAATTTCCGGTGTCATATTCTGAGCACTGGCAGTAGTTCCGAACATGTCCGCCGCCAGTCCCGCGCACATGGTTTCAAAACCTACATTTCCCACAACAGACAGCCTCATGAGCGCTGTTGGAGCTCCTACGATGATTAAAAGAGAGACCATTCCGACCATGACGACCACTGATGGCCCAATAGAAGCAAAACAGCTTGTTGTTACTGCAATTTTGAGCTGCTCATTTGTGATTCCCATTTTTTTGCTGACACGGATCGTCTTCACAAGGTAAATTGTCGCAAGAGAAACAAGAATCCCCAGCATAATGACTGTGATGATCCAGAGGATTGGACTGTTTACAATTTCCTTTAATTGTTCACTCATGTTTATCGCTCCTTTCTTTTACCGCATTAACATATTATAGTATTAAACTATCACTAATCCCTTGCTTTATCCATCAATAATTATTTTCGCCCCCTAAACAATCAGTTGACACCCGCTATCAATTTGTTAAAATAGCAATTAAGGAAGTGATACATCATGGATACAAAAGACTTAATATCATTTAACAGGGTTTATCAACTTCAGAATCTTTCAGCCGCTGCCAGATCACTTTATATTTCGCCACAGGGATTAAGCAAGACAATGCAGAAAATGGAAAGAGAAATCGGGACATCCCTGTTTGTCAGAACATCTTCCGGGATGAAGCCGACTGTTGCAGGAGATAGACTGTACCAGTGCAGTCGGAATATCATCGATCAGCTTTCAAATATTTCTAATGGAAATTTTAATTGCAGGTCCTGTTTTAATGTCCCATGTACCGGTGCATCAATGAGGATTTTATCAAAAGGATTTGTTCAACGAATGAAGGCATTGTATCCGGATATAGATCTCCATCTGTTTGAGTCAGCTGATACATATATAGATAAGCTCCTGACTGAACGGGATGCAGAAATTGCAATCATGCAGGCTCCTGTCAATCCGGTTCATTATACCTTTATTCCGCTGATCCGATATCCGATTTGCGTGATGACTAATAAAAGTGATCCACTCTCAGCCAAAAAATTTCTGACCCTTAATGATCTGTGCGGAATGTCCGTATGGTTTCTCGGTGGAAGTTCTTTTCATTCTTTTCGGAATCGGGCTGAATTTTTCCGCGCTGCGGGTATTGACCTGATTGAGACGCTTGATCTGGATCATCTTCTGCGCAGTGTGGATAATAATGCAGAAATTGCGATCACGATTGACTTTCCAGATTACGCTGTCGATTTTCAAAATATCAGGAAAATTCCTCTTATAAATAAAGAAAATCAGGATATGAGCATATGGGAAATTGGAATTACTTATCAGAAGAACAGTAATCTGAGCCTTTCTGCGCAAAAATTTATTCTCTGCGCAAAGGATTTTTTTGGTAATAGTTCCTCACAAGAAACTGTCTGATGCATTCCTGCATGTGATTTTTAATAACTTGTCAGGCGTCACTCTATTTCATAATTAGCTTTTTATCCATGAAAATCACCTGATCTGCCATACCTCTTGCAAAAACTTTTTATGGGTGAGGAGGAATATAGCATTTTTCACTTTCACTAATGAACGCATGATATTTATCGTTTTGTCAGTGTTCTTCAGCTCCAGAGCTGACATAAGTTCTGTATCGTCCAATTCTGATGGATAACCTGTGCATTGGTGAGAATCAGTTTTCTGCTCTCAGCTTTGATATCTGCAGAAATCCTCTTCTGAAGGATCCTATGACCGTAATCTCCAGATCAAATCTAATATTCTCTAGCGCGAAATACTTTTTCTATTTTGCACCTCCAGAATCACCATGGCACAAAATTGTCACAAACTGATACCCTTCTGCAATTTACACCGTCATTTCCATATGCTACAATCTGTATCGTGATAAATCATAAGTATGTCCCCCATACACAGGGCGCAGCCAGGAAGCTTCTCTGCTTCCTCCCGCGCCCTTTTTCTCCGTCAGAAAGAGGTGAACCCTTGAAACACAGACTTCAGCTGATCCGATCCGAAAAAGGCGAGGCTTCTTATATCAGCAGCTTCATATATATTCTGATAGCTGTCATCCTGATCGCATTTATTCTGAACGTGTTCCATATCATTTCCGTTAAGCAGGAAATGGACCACTGTGCTGACCAGCTGACCAAACAGATCCAGCTGAACGGCGGCGTCAACGACGATACAGCCTCCCTTTTTTCCTTCCTCTCCAGCCAGATGGACGGGGTAGAGGAGCTCACATGGCAGGTGGACAGCCCAGTCTCCACCGATCAAATACAGATTGGAACACCCTTTTATGTTACCGTGTCCGGACAATGCTATCTGGGCGGCTTCTGGAACTTCAACCTGGTTCCCATCCGGGTTGTTGCGCAGGGAGCCGGGGTGAGCGAACATTATTGGAAATAGGAGACTCTGCAGATGAAACATAACCTTTTACATAATGAGTGCGGCGATCTTTCCTTTTTTACTGTTTTCATCATCCTTGCTGTCAACATGCTGCTCTCCTTCCTGCTGCTGTTTTTTTCTGTCCAGATTAACTGTATCAATATCCGGAATGCAGCAAAGATGGAATTAAATAATGTCAGTGCAAGGATCTATGCGGATACCTATCACTCCCAGCGGGAGGCAAACCTGGATTCCTACATGGCAGATCTGCACATCAGCAGCGCCTATCAGGATGCTCTCCGGGCCAGCTTCATCAATGGTATGGAAGAAAGGGTACGGCTCACAAGCGAGGATTATTCCGTGGAAAATATTGACCTTCAGTTTTATCAGCACGATGACCGGATTGAATATGAAGCCATCTGCGACGCTACGTTTCAAATCCGGATGTTCGGTGATCTCCTGCCGTCCATTACCCAGCATATCGTACTGACCGGATCACATCATACCAAATATTAAAAAAATTGTTGGCTTTTAATCCTGTTTATCGTATAAAAGAAAAAGAGATTTGATGAAAGGGAAAGGAAACGCTTATGAAAAAAAAACCACCGTCAAAAAAAGTTGTTCTTACTGCTGCTGGGCTGGCTGGTCTATGCCTGGTTGTTATGGCCGGAGCCTGGTTTCTGACCAGGGAACCGGAAAACGATTTCACCCCAACTTCTGCACAAAACAGTGATACTGCCGAATCCTGGACAGAAAATGAAGTTCCTGCTTCGGAAATGCCCTCATCGACGTCTGACATCACGGAAGAGCCGGTCACCGTTCCTTCCGAATCTGCGGAGAAAGAAAGTTCCTCCAGCCAGACACAGAGCATTCTTTCCGAAGATGACTCCGGAACGACTTCAGATCTGTCCGGCAGCACACCACAGGGAGAACACACTGCTGAAGCTCCAGCCGAAAAGCCTTCAGCAACCGGTGACCCTACCGATCCGGAAGCCCATCCGGAGTATGAAGCTCCGTCCTCTGAAGCTTTGCAGCCGTCTGCTCCTTCCCCTGATCCCGAAACAGCTGCCCCGGCTCCCTCGGAGCCTTCCGCTCCTGCCGCAGAACCGGACGATTCTGTTCCGGATGCAGGGACCGGACAATCAGATCAGATTTACGATCCTGTTCTTGGTTGGATTACCGTTGGCCCCACATACCAGGATACCATAGACAGCACAGGTGATATCAATAAGCAGGTCGGCACCATGGGCAGCGGCTGAATATCAAAATAGAATATGTCTACGAACCGGATGGTCTGCCATGCAGGCCATCTTCTTTTATTAAGGAGGACTGTTATCCACATGAACCGAATAATAAAAGCGTGTTTTCCACTTTTTCTTTGCGCCATCCTCCTCTTTTCCACTGTCCTGCCTGCCGCGGCGGCCGGAGACGGAAACATGGATGGAGGAAGTGGAAGCATGGGCTCCGGAACGTCCACGGATGTCTGGAGAGGACAGGACGGGGTACGGGTAACCGTTGTGACCAGCGACGGAGCCATTGTTTCTACTCCCTTTGACCTTTCCAATTCTAATATTTCCGCCAGAGTGATCAACTTTGGAAAAGTCTGCAAACTTTCCTACTCGCCGGATTCCCCCCTTACTTCAGGTGGGGCCTATACCTATTCCAAACCAGGCATCGCCCTCCCCCGAATCATCAGCGGAACCAGCTCCAAAGCGAGCATGGAGGCAATTCGGCGTTACTTTTGCAGCGAGTATACCGCCCAGCTAGTCTCCACCAAAACAGGGATCCCCTATGATGAACTAATTTCCGGAGCCTATAAGCTGGTGATCGAACCGATTGCCTACTTTGTCCATGGTGGGAAAAACTATGCCATGACCGCAACCGAGGCTGCCCTGTATAATCAGCAGTCCGGCGGGACTCTGCGCAGAAAGATGCCAAGCCTCACCCACCAGAACCTTCCTCTGGCCATTTTTCTGGAGGAGCCTGACCTGGGATACCCGGCCTGGTCCGGGACCATCAGCGGAAAGGTCACCGACGAAGAAATTCTGTCTTCGCTCGGAATCGGTATTGTCAGCTATCGGGAACTGCCGGAACCGGAGCCTGATCTGGAGACCGTTGACTATACCTATCGTGTAGACACGGACGTAATCACCAGCGTTACACTGACCACTCCCGTTGAAATCAATCCGGATGATCCGGCAGAAGTTACTTTCCATATCAATGGAAGCGACTATACCGTAACCAATATCGTAATCCCGGCCGGCGGCTCCCAGGTAGTCTGGACGAAATGGCATACTCCATCGGAGCCAACGGAACTGACCATCACGGTTTCTGTAGACGGAGCATCCACTGCGCAGACCAGTTTCACAGCAAGGATTGTTTCCCTGGATGAAAACCCGCCGCCGGATCCCCTGGCTACCGATACCAACCCACGTTTTTCTTTGCCGTCACTGCCAGATAACCCGGAAAAACGGACAGCTTCCTGGAGTGTCTGGACTGCACACTGGGAGCCTGACTGGAGGTGGATAGAAAACTGGGAATGGGTGCCCTCCGGCCACGATTCCGACTGTCCGCCGGACTGTGACAAAACACATGGTTCCTGGGTGGATAATGGGGAGTGGAAGGACTTTGGGAAATATGTGTTTGAATCCAACTCCTATTCCGCCTCTCTTACCGGATCCATGGAAATACATCCGGACGATATTGTTCCCACTGCGGAAGGCGATGTCATGAAAAGCGGCTATGGCGTAAAAGAGAACGCGACAGCCAGCCTGTCCGTCAATGCGCCGGAAACCCATTATACCCCGGTTCAGACTGCCGTATCCTATTTTTCGGAGTTCTCCTATGAGGACTACTGGCGGCTGCTGCAGCCCTCCTCCGGAAACGGCCTGACAACAGACTTTATTTTCCAGCCGAATGAATATTCCACATACAATCGGAATGTACATTTTTCGCCGGTATGGTATCCGGATGGCGTTCCCTATACCGTTTATACCTATATTATTGATGCATGGACTCCGGTGGGAATGCTGTCGCTTAATGTCAGTGACTCCATACAGATTCAGGGCAGCCTGTATGACGATTGGTACAGCAAACGTGAATAACCTGACTGCCGCCTACCGGCTGGCCACACTCGTTCCTCTCTTTCTTTTTGCCCTGTATGATCACAGACACCATCTGATCCGCAATGCCGCCCTGCTTGCGTTTCTGCCCTGGTGTCTGCTATATTTTCCGGTTTCTCTGTTAAGCGGCCGCCTTCCTGTCGGAATCCTCTGCGAATCCTTACTGGGGCTTCTGGCAGGAGGGGCCCTGCTGCTTATAATCTGCCTGACTACGAATGGGGGAATCGGCGGCGGGGATATCAAGCTGGTAGCACTCCTGGGGATTCTCCTTGGACTGTCCGGCATCCTGCAGCTTCTGCTACTGTCCTGCCTGCTTGCCCTTCTGCATGTGGCGCTCCTGGACATGGTAAAAGGCAGCACCCCTGCAAGCATCCCCTTTGCGCCCTACCTGTTTGCAGGATATCTGGGCCTGGTTCTGATTCCGCTCATGCTCTGACAGGGAAATCAGAAGAAAGGAAAGACTTTATGAAAATAGTTTTGCTGTTCCTGGCCGGAGGTGTTTTCACACTTCTGGCCATTTTTATTCTCTTTATTCTCTCTGCGGCGCTGCTGCAGAAAGCATGCCTCTTTTTAGACTACAGATAGGAGAAAATTGAAGATGAAAATGAATCACCGGTTCCTGTACGGCATCCTGAGCATTGTGCTCGCTGCCCTCATTGCATTCATCGCCATTCCCGCTGTTACGGGGAAGGCTCGCGCCACCTGTGAAATTGTCCGCGTCACCTCCACCCTTTCCCGTGGTTCGATCATCAGCGCCTCGGATGTGGAACTGGTTGAGGTAGGAAGCTTCAATCTGCCTGCCGACACGGCCAGACATACCGGCGACGTGATCGGCACCTACGCTGCCACTGACCTGTATCCCGGCAGCTATATCCTGCCTGAAATGGTAAGCAGCCAGCCCATCTCCTCTGACCAGACCCTGAATACGATTCCAGACGGTATGGTTGCCATATCCATTACAACGCAGACGCTCGCCTCCGGTCTCTCAGATAAGCTGCAAAGCGGCGACATTATCCGCCTGTATCATTATGATGATACCAACGCTCTGGAGCCGGTCACCGATATCCCGGAACTGCGCTTTGTAGAGGTACTCTCTGTCACGGATGCGGATGGTCTTGATATTGACTATACCACCCCTCCGGCTGAAGACGAGGAGAAACAGCAGACAGCCTCTATCACCGTGCAGGTCACGCCTGAGCAGGCAATGCTGCTGACCCAATACGAAAACCAGGGGATTCTCCACGTTGCTCTTGTCAGCCGTGGAAACGAATCGCTTGCACAGGAGCTTCTGGACCGCCAGAGCGACATATTAACCGGACTGTATGGCTCCGGTTCCTCCTCCGATGGATATCTGAACGCTTCCCTTTCGGATGAAAATGGTATGTCCGAAGCTCAGACAGACTCCGAAACTGAAGCGCAGGAAAACTCTGGCCGGACAGATACCGAAACGGAATATGCAGAAGAATAGGGAGGCAAGGGAAGAATGGCAAAAATCATTACTGTCTGGGGAAATCCCGGATCCGGGAAATCGGTCTTCTGTTGCTGCCTTGCCAAAACTCTGACGGCAGGAAAGGATAAGGCGATCATTATCAGCGCAGACTCTGCTACACCCATGCTTCCTGTCTGGATGCCGGACCGTCTCCTGGAGACCTCATCTTCAATCGGGACCGTACTCTCCAGCCTGGAGATCAACACCGCCGTTATAGCAGCCCGCGTTGCAGTCCTGAAGGATTATCCCTTCATCGGACTGATGGGATATGCCCCAGGAGAGAACCCATACTCATATCCGGAACTGAAATATGACAGGATCCGTCTGTTTCTGGCAGAAGCTTCGCGCCTGGTTGACTACCTGATCCTGGACTGCAGCTCCAACATGCTCAATTTTTTTACACCAACAGCAATCGAGGCCGCCGATCTGGCGGTCAGAATTATTACCCCGGATCTGAGAGGCCTCAGCTACCTTCGGGCGCACCAGCCGCTTCTGACAGACGCGAAATTCCACTACGAGGATCATCTTACCTTTGCGGGACTGGCACGGCCTTTTCATGCGCTCGATGAACTGGATCATCTCATTGGCGGATTTGACGGCCTGCTGCCCTATGCCAAAGAGATCGAGCGCTGTGGTACGGAAGGACGGCTTTTTCATGTGCTTGGTTACTGCAACCAGCGTTACATCAATGCTCTGAAGCTCGTTCAGAAAAAGGTAACTGACGGCCAAAAGCAGGAACAGGAACCGCCCGGTACAGATACATATTCTGAACCGGCAGATGAGATGGAAATACCAGCTGAAGACATTTCGGACGAGCCTGATTTAAAAACGCAGTCTGATGGAACCGGTTCAGCTGTCCAAAGGAAGGAGAAAAAACAGCATGGAATCCTTAAATGAAATGTTCTTTTCTTCTGCAGAAAAGGAATCAATAACCTATGAGCAGATCCTTGCGGATGTCCAGCGCTACTGCACTCTGCACCATGCAGATAAGCTGTCTACGGAAGGTGACCAGAAAGCGGCGCAAAAACTTCTGCAGGAATTCATTTTCAGGTATGTTCAGAACCGCTCTTACCATATCGAAGGTATGAGTACGGAGGAACTCTGCAGCACCCTGTATGAGGATATGGCTGGTATCTCCTTTCTGCGCAAATGGCTCGACATGCCCGGTATCGAAGAGATCAACATCAATGCCTATGATGACATAGAGGTAATCCGAAGCGGCGGCCGCTCGGAGAAAATCCCGGACCGCTTTCTTTCCCCCCAGCATGCCCTTGATGTGGCCAGGCGTCTGCTGAATACCTGCGGCATGGTCATCGACGACACCATGCCGTCTGTCATCGGCTATCTTGGGAAAAATATCCGGATATCCGTGGACAAGGCCCCCATTGTTGACGAGGATGTCGGGATTAATGCCTCTATCCGGATTGTCAATCAGCAGACCGTCTCCAGACAGAAGCTGCTTCGCTCCGGTTCCGCTACGGAGGAAATGCTGGATTTTCTTACCTGCTGCATCCGCTATGGCGTTTCCGTCTGCATCTCGGGCAATACAGGTTCCGGAAAGACCACCATTATGGCCTGGCTTTTATCCATGATTCCGGATAACCGAAGGCTGATTACCATCGAGGAGGGATCCCGTGAGTTTGACCTCATCAAACGGGACCAAAACGGCCGGGCTGTCAACAGTGTAGTCCATCTGCTTACAAGGCCCCATGAGAATCCGGCTCTGGACATTGATCAGGATACCCTGTTGGAAAGAGTACTGCGGAAACACCCCGATGTAATCGGCGTGGGAGAAATGCGGTCCGCAAAGGAAGCATTTTCTGTCGCAGAAAGCTCCCGGACCGGCCACACAGTCGTTACCACCATACACAGCAACTCCGCCGCATCCACCTATCGGCGTATGATGACTCTTGCCAAACGCCGTTACAGCATAGAGGATGAAATCATGATGCAGATCATGGTGGAAGCCTATCCCATTGTGGTGTATACCCGCCAGATGGAGGATGGAACCAGAAAAATCACGGAAATCATTGAAGGCGAGGATTATATATCCGGCCAGCTGCATTTTCGTTCCCTTTACTGTTATGACGTTACGGATAACCGGGTTGGACCTGATGGACTTACCACCATTTTCGGAAAGCACAGACGTTTGCAGGGTATCTCAGAAACGTTGCAGCGCAGGATGCTGGACCATGGTATTCCGGTTGATCTGCTTCAGCCCTTCCTTCCAAACCAATCCGGTGCTGCCAGGAAAGGAGGTTCATCACATGCAATGGATTCAGGTTATCCTGTTTCTTCTGATCGCTAATGGGCTGCTTTCTCTATTTCAGGTCCGTATCAATGACTTCCTGCAGGTGTTTACCTTTTCCGGGAAAAGCACACTGCAGGATGACGTGGATACCATTCTGGGGAAACCGGCCAAAGGCTTCCTTAACCGGGAAACCATGGAAATCGATCAACTGCTGAAAGCCACCGGCAGGGAAGGACGTTTTCTTCTGTTGAAACGTCTTTCCCTGTTTCTGTTTGCTCTCGGCGCAGTATTAGCCCTGCTCCTGGATAATCCATTTCTGCTTCCAGTACTGGGAGCCGGATTTGCGTTCATCCCGATCTGGTATCTGCGTTCCACCGCCGCTGTCTACCAGAAGAACCTGAACGAAGAGCTGGAGACCGCGATATCCGTCATTACCACCAGTTACCTTCGAAGCGAAGACCTGCTCATGGCTGTCCGTGAGAATCTGCCTTACCTGAATCCTCCGGTGAAGGCTCACTTTGAGGCTTTCCTTTTGGAATCTGAAATGCTGAATGCAAACATGATCTCCAATCTGAATTCCCTGAAAATGCGGCTTCCCAACCGGATTTTCCATGAGTGGTGCAATACTTTAATTCAATGCCAGAGTGACCGGAGCATGAAGCATACCCTGACCTTTACGGTACAGAAATTTTCAGATGTCCGGATTGTCCAATCTGAGTTGGAAGCCATTATCAGTGAGCCCCGGAAAGAAGCAATTACCATGATGTTTCTGGTCCTGGGCAATATTCCTCTCCTTTATGTGCTCAACGAAGCATGGTTTCATACTCTCATGTTCACGGTACCTGGCAAAATTACGCTTGCGCTCTGCGCCGCTCTGATCCTGTACTCTTTTACCCGGATCATGCAGCTTTCCAAACCGGTGGAATATCAAACCTGACTGCCAGAAAATTTATGAATTTTATAAAGGAGATTGCCATGACCGAACTTTTGATTCTGGCAGCCTGTATCCTGACTGGAACCGGCTGCTACTACTTATCCTGTGCCATTGCGGATGTGCCGACTTCAAGGACTTCCCGCATGATGCTGCTCTCCAGGAAACAAACTGGAAACGGAAAGGAAAATCTTTTTGATGTATATCTGACCAAAGTTGCGGAAAAATGCTCCATTCTTCTCCGCCTGGATCCTGTCCGGAAAGGGAAGCTCTCCCAGGCGCTTTCCATTGCGGGCCTTTCCATTACGCCGGAAACCTATACCATGAAAGCCCTGCTTTCTGCTTTTCTGGTGGCGGCCTGCGCCGTATTTTTTCTCTTTCTGTTTCCACTGATGGGCCTGCTGATGCTTGGTCTTGCCGTACTGATGTGGTTTGCCACCTACTATAAGGTCTTTGACATTGTAAAAAAACGCAAAAAGGCCATTGAAGCGGAACTTGCCCGTTTTGCGGTCAGCATCCAGCAAAGCCTGGCCACGGACAGAGATGTTCTGAAGCTTCTGGTTTCTTACAGGCGTATCGCGGGACCGGAACTGGGTGCAGAACTGGATACTACTATTGCCGATATGAAAACAGGAAACTACGAGCAGGCGCTGCTGCGGTTTCAGAACCGGATCGGCAGTACCATGCTGTCGGATATCGTCCGCGGCCTGATCGGAACTCTGCGGGGCGATGACCAGCAGATGTATTTTAAAATGCTCGCATTCGACCTGCGGCAGGTAGAACAGAATAATTTGAAAAAGGAGGCTGCCAAACGGCCGAAGCAGATGCAGAAATATTCCATGCTGATGCTTTTGTGCATCCTTTTGATTTATGTAGTCGTTCTTTCCGTAGAAGTCATCCAGTCCCTGGGTTCCTTCTTCTAATCCGTTTTTGTTTGAAGGAGGTGATGCCTATATAAGGATGGCCAAAATATTCAGCGAAAGGAGGTGATCGGCCGGAATGAAAAAACCTGCTGTGATTCTGCTGTTATTAACAGTGACAGCAGTTGTGACGACCCTGACAATGTACATCAGAAAAAGGAGATCAGCCAGCTATGCTTAAAATGGCAGCCATACAGACCTGCGCCCGCATGAACGCCGCCCTCAGAAACGAGAGCGGCGATTTTTATATCTCAGACGGCGTTAAAATCATTATCGCGGTGGTGCTCGGCGCGCTGCTTCTCGGCGCCCTCACCGCTATTTTCAACGACACTGTGATCCCAAGGATCACTGCGGAAATCGAAGGCTTATTCGCTTAAAAAGTTCCCCGGCAGCCAGGCTCTCCAGCTTCCTGCCGGGTTTTGGAGGTAATAATGAAAAAAGATGACAACATACCGATTACAAAAGAGAAAAAAATCTATCTGATCGGCGGTGCGATAACGGCCGTTATCGTAATTATCGTACTCTGTATTCTGATCTGGCGGCGGCCATCCGGATCCTCTTCAGCGGACATTTCCAGCCTGATAGCGGAAGAACTTTCCACTGCTGATCTGGACTATCTGCCGTCTGAAACGTCCCAGCTTGATAAAATTGCCGATACCACGGCTGATGTCCTGAACCGGCTTTCGGAAACCGGAACAGACCGGGAAGGAATGATTCAGACATTAAAGGAATCCCTTCTTGGAATGAATCTGGGACTTTCCGAAGAGGAAGCACAGGATCTGGCACAATGGCTTGTGGATCTTTATCTGGAGCAGCAGAATGTAACGGAAAATACCGGGCTGACGGTAGAACCGGACAGCACCCTTGTAGCACAGCTTACATCTGACCTGCAGAACATGGCCGATTATCTGGAGCAGCTGGATGCCTCCGTTGTCCAGAACAGAGAGGAGCTTCTGAACCTTACCAGTAACCAGAATGATTCATACAACACCATCCAGGAGTATCTTCAGAACCTGGAGACCACGGTTTCCGAACTGCACCAGGAGTTTTCCAGCTATGAGACCGATGGCTCCATCGGAGAATCCATCAGTGAAACGGTCAATACCGGAATATCCAATATAAGCAGCCTGCTTGGTACGCTCTACGAAAGTATCGCACACACACAGAATGAGATTCTGGTAGAGCTGGCTAATTCAGATCTTGACAACACTGAAAAATATGAAACCATCAATAACCGTCTCGGGGATCTGACTGTCTCTCTCAATCAGACATTGGAGGAGATCGACGACCATCTGTCAAGCGTTCTTGATGACCTTATGGCCGATAATGATGAACAGCAGGCCGCCTTTATCAAAGAACTTCAGTCTTCCAGGGAAACACTGACCACTTTGATCTCTGAAGTGGAAGCAGGCAGCAGCCTGCAGTTTGAGCAGGCCGAGCAGAATAGTGCTGCACGCTATGAGGCCCTGACCCAGACTCTGAATGAGGTCAATACCAGCATCACTGCAGCCCTGGAGAAGATGCAGGAGGAAAATACCACACAGAATACCGCTCTGATGGAGGCCCTGCAGAACTCTCATGAGGAACTGAATACCGTGCTGTCCAATCTCAGCGCAGAGAACGCAACCTATTATGAGTCTCTGTCAGAAACCCTGACAAACATGAACAGCTCGATCAGCAGCACCCTGTCTTCCATGCAGGAAGTGAACTCTGCGGAACACACCTCCATGCTGGATGCAACACTTCAGTCCCTTGAAAACGTGAAGACGGAAATCACAGGCATCCTTGCGGAACTGGAGGCAGACAGCGCAGAGCGATACTCCGCCCTCGATCAGTCTATCAGCCGGCTTTCAACCGATCTGCAGAACGTTAATGCAGAACTGGTATCCAAAATGGAAGAGCTGAAAGCTGATGCGGATTCCAATACGCAGACTCTGCTGCAGTCCATGCAGTCGGGCCACGACAGCATTACAGCCGCCCTGACAGATATGGATAACGCCAACACCGCCCGCTTTGAAGCGCTGGACCAGGCTCTTTCCAGCCTGTCCGATCAGCTGAAGACAGCCGGTGATACCATAACAAATACCCTGGCTCAGATGCAGGAGACAGGAGAGGCGCAGAGCAATGCCATCCTGAATGCGGTTCAGGCATCCGGCGAAAGCATCCGAACCATGCTGTCTGAGCTGGAGTCTCTTGGAGAAGAATGGTATTCCGATACCAACGGTAACCTGGATACCAAAGTGACACAGCTCATGAACAACCTGGATTCCATCCATAACAATATCACCTCAAGCCAGCTGGATATCAAACAGATGCTGGTGAATATGTCATCCGCAGATGCCAGCCGGATGGAACAGATCCTGGAGAAATTCTATGAGGTCACTGCCGATCTGGCCATGATCAATACAGACATGGACACTGCTCACGAAGAAATCCGGAGCCTGATTACGGAGGTACAGACCAATCTGCAGAATACGGCAGATGAGAACCAGTCTGAGCTGCTTACTGCATTAAACAACATGGACTCCTCCTTCTCTCAGGCAAATACCGAAGGCTTTTCCAATCTTCTGGAGTCCCTTCAGTCCCAGGCGGACAGCATGAAGAGCCAGTTTGACCAGCTCAATGAATCCCTGGCCAGTAACGTCTCAGGGATCAACCAGAATGTGACCGACAGCAAAACGGAAATGCTTCAGAAACTGGAATCCATGGAAACCAACATCAGCAGCACCGTAAACAATATCGGATCAGGAACCAGCGTCAGCCAGGAAGCGATCCTCAACCGGATCAATCAGATGGAAGAAAATACAAACAATCGTCTGTCCGGACTGTCCGGCGACATACAGTCGGTTTTTCAGCGTGTGAGTAATGGTAAGGCTCTCCTTGCATCCGCATTGCTCACGAAGGACGTCGTAATCGACGAGGATGCAACGTTCCAGCAAATTCATGATGCGATCCTGAGCATTGACCAGGAGATCGTGATCGGCGTGGATCAGATTCCAGGAACCATCGAATATGAATATCATCACCATACCGGCGATTCGCAAAATGGAGGCGGCTGCTATACAGTAGAAGATGTCCATCACCACAATGCAAGCTGTTATCAGCTCTGTAATTATAGCTGGACCGGGTGCGAAGGAAGCACCGGGTGGACGGACGGTAACAGCATCTCCCACTGTCCTTACCGGGAAACCCACAGTATTTGCAATGGCGGTCAGACAATGTATAAGACTTACGATCATTATAATGGGGGCGGCAGTGCGTCGGGCCATCGGGACGGCGGTTCCAGCACCCATGCGATCCTGGTCTGCGGGAAAACGGAAGGCCAGCACTACGGCTGGACAACCGGCTGCGGACTTCAAGAGGGCCAGATCATCGGGGCCCATATCGTCTATGATGCGAATGCCGTATCTGCGGCTGCCGCAGAGTATCGTCAGCAGGCACAGGTCAATGCCATCTTTGACCTTCAGGAATATCTGGATTCTGTCCAGTCCGATAATATGGTAATGGATGAAAGCAGCATACATGGCAATCTGCCGGATGAAACTGAGTCAGAAACCGAACCTGCTTCCGAACCCATAGAAGAAAACGGGGAGAAAGAAACCGAATCTGAGGTGCCTTCCGAAGCCACAGATGAAACAATGTCCGATCCGCAAGAAACTTCCAAAGAAGAAGCTGAAACGGAATCTTCTTCTGAATCAGAAAATGAATCTGAGACAGCATCTAAGGAAGGGTCTGCTGAACAGCCTTCGGAACAATCCACTCAAGAACCTGTAGACGAACCTGCGGCACATCCTGCAGAAAAAGCTCCGGCTGAAGCTTCTTCTGAATCTGAAAATATACAGGAAACATCCGCAGAAGTCCATTCAGAGTCTGCGGTTTCCTCTGTTTCCAAAGTATCTGAAAGTGCCACCAGCTCTGCTGAAACAACGGCTGGTTCATCAGCTGCCAAATCAGCAAAATCCAGTAAAACAACTGAGGCGTCAGCTGAAAATGTGAAAAAAGCGTTTTCGGCTGTACAGTAACCAGCACCAAAAACACCTGTTATCCAGCCCAAAGGGATACCGCATTGAGATCCCTTTGGGCTGTCTTTTCGTGGAAGGAGGAATTTTTTGAAAGATGAAAAGCCATTAAGCGTCAGCTATGATACCCTGGCCCGCTTCTTTGAAGCTGCAGGCGGGAACCACCGAAATGCCTTTTACATGTACTGTGATGTCTGCAGATATTGCCGAGAAGAAGGATGTGGAGCTTATCTGTTTATCCCCGGTTATGACTGTATTCCTGTCCTTCTTCCCTGCGCAGATGCAGAAGCATTTCTTGGATCCCAAATCGATAAAACCGAATGTCTTGGCATAATCCGAACTTCCCAGTTTATCCGCCTGTACCAACGCTATATCGAACTGCATACCACATCCGGGGAGGATTGTCCCATCCAGCAGCTGCTCTGTTTATTTAACCGAAGAAAAGACATCAACCTCTCCTCCCTGCCACAAAATTGGAAATAATTGGAAAAATACTCGCAAACTACTTAAAAATCGTCTCTGAGCCTATATGCATGATCCATCTTTTCCCCTAAACTTTACTTATACATTAAGTAATGATTCCGGAGTCCATAGCAATGCGTTGTATCTTTCTGGTTGTAAATGCCGCCATGCGGCAGAATGTGAGGTCGTATTATGGGATACACTACTACTCCCGCTGTTTCAGACAGCAGGAAGACAGACATCAGGATTATGGATGAGCACAGCCGGAAGCTGTCGGAAGACCATCTTTACCTGGTCCGGCATATCGTGTTGAAAAACATCGGATTGAACGAATCCATCCAGGGACTGGGATATGATGATCTCTATCAGGTGGGCTGCGAAGGTCTCTGTCATGCTGCGATGACCTATGATGACTCGCACAATACACCCTTTGCAGTCTATGCCACAACGGTTATACGCAACTGGCTCATCTCCCACTGCCGCAGCGTCGTCAGGAACCAGTCCGGATTACAATACCTGGATGCTCCTGTTGGCAGCAATAACAGGCTTACCGGTCTGGAGCTTCTGGAGGACCGCCTGCAGACGCAGGAGGACGGACTTTCTGATGAGGAAGCGATTGCGCTGCTGGCGGAAACGGAACGAGACTATACCGGAGTTTGCCGGAAATGGATCGCGGCGTTGCGCTTTCGCTTCATGGGCCACACCTGTAGGGAAATCGCTGGACACTATGGAGTAAAACCCAACCATGTATCTGCCTGGATCTCCCGCGCTGAAAAACGGCTCCGGACAGACAAACGTTTTTCCAGTCTGCAACACTAAAGAAAGAGGGGAAAAGAAATGATCACACTGTATACCGCAATCGGAACCTGTAAAATAACTGAACGGAGATTTCCGGACGTCATTGCCGGAGGAAAGGAGTATGGGCTTGGCGCTCAGGAATTCCTGATCTGGTCTATCCTTGCTTTTCGAATTCTGACCTATCAGGAACTTCGGGATGAATTTTATGAAAAGGAACGGGAGCTTCATATTCTGGGAGAAGCGGAATTTGACGATTACCTGAACCGTCTTCTTTACAGGGGACTTGCCGCATCCGGCTGCAGCGAAACCGGAATTGATGCTCTCTATCTTCTGCTGGAGCATCTGCAGCCACAGCCAGTTCCCAGAGATCCGGCCACAAACTTTCTCTGTTTCCTTCATCTCTGGGTTGTAAGAAAGCTGCCTTTTCGCATGGCAGTATCGGCCTTCTATTCGGAAAAGCTGTCCCGTAAGGAAAAGAAAATGCTTTCTCTTCTGCGCGGCCGGACCTGCTCCATAAAAGAGCTGATCCATTCCACTGCATCAGAGGAAGACAGAAAAAACTGTCTGGATACCACTTTCCTTTTTGCAAACCGGGATCCGGTTCTTGTAACCATTTCCAATCTGTATTTAAAGCAACTTTTGACATTTCAGCCATAGGAGGATACCATCATGCTGCCACGTCCACTTTTTTTCCGGCTGGTTCTGATCTTTCTGATCGGAACCGGCTGCTTTTCCATCGGATTTCTGTTATTTTTCCTGAATCAGGACAGGATCCTTCTCAGCCTGAGCATCCTGCTTCTTCTCTTTTCCATAATCAGAGGCCTGGTCTTTTACCGTTTTCTACAGAAAAAGGAATATCTGATTCTGGAAGGCATTTGTACAGCCATCACTCCCCGCCCCTTTTCCCGCAGCCTTCGTATCACTCTGCTGGATAAGGAAGGAAATACCTCGGAGGTAACGCTTCCCAGAAAATCAGCACCTCAAACTGGCCTGGCATATCGTATCTATCTGAAAAAATCAGATTTTTCCACGGAAAACAGATTTCTGAGCCGCTTCTCCTCCTCTGATGCCTTTCTTGGAATGGAAGAACTGGTGGATGCTTCACACGAAATCCTTGAATAACTCATACAATTTGCATACAATATAATAATAGGGAGAAAATACCGGCAATGTCGATTATTGCTGCGGAACTGAAAACAAATCTGAATAAGTATCTGCTCATGGCAGAAAAATTTTGTAAAAAGGAAATGTGATTTTCTTCAGATTGATTGGGAAAACTGTTTATTATGCAAGGATTCCCATGTTATACTGAAAAAAACGGAGAAAATTGCTATGGGAGGATGAGCAGGATGATCAATCAGGAAATTGATGCAATTAAAGAAAGAATCCGAATTACTGTAATGCCGAAACGGATCTATCTGTTCGGTTCCTTTGCGAAGGATTCCTATAATGAGGACAGTGATTATGATTTTTATGTTGTTGTCCCGGATGATGCCGGAAATAAAATCGAACTGTCTCAAAAAGCGTACAAATCCCTTCGGGGGATCCGGAAACGGCCGGTTGACATTGTGGTGGGATACGAATCATCTTTCAATGAAAGAGCGAAGGAAAACACCCTTGAAAAGATTGTGAAACAGGAAGGAGTGCTGCTGTATGAAAAATGAGCAGCTGATCAAAGAATGGATGGATTTTGCCGAAATGGATTTTCTTACGGCAAAGCATCTGTACGAACACATGTATCCTAAACCGCTGGAAATTATCTGCTATCACTGCCAGCAGTGTATTGAAAAGCTTTTAAAAGGTGTTCTGATTTCCAAAGATGTAACACTCAGAAAGACGCATGATCTGGGGTTGCTTGCAGAGATGTTGCAGGATTATACAGATGTGGATGAAAAATATCTGGAGATGTGTGATGATCTGACCCCGTATGGGGTTAAAATCCGATATCCACAGGAATTGTTCATTGAGGAATATCACGTGGAAAAGGCCCTGGAAGAAACACAGGAGCTGCATGACTGGCTGATCGGATTATATAAAAAGACGGATGACAGTCAGAAAGAATAGAATTACAGGATTTTATTCGCATCTATGGTATTTATTTCATTTGACCACCACTATATATTGTGGTATGATACAGTTGTAATTGATTTTTGTGCCTTGTGTACGCACACGTTGTTTAAGATTGAAAGCAGTGTCAGAAGTGCCGCCATGAGAAATGGCAGTCTTTTGGCACTTTTTTCATGCCCAAAAGAAAGGAGACAGCAAATGAACACACCGGTAACCATCATCACAACAGGCCGCGTCACCGCCGATCTGGAGCTGAAAACCAGCCAAAATGGAAAGAATACTCCATTTGTCCAGTTTGGCCTTGCGGTCAACAAAGGCTATGGCGAAAAAAGCCACCCAAACTTCTACCAATGTATCCTGTACGGAGAGGATGCAATCCGTATGGGTAAGGCAAAGGTAAAAAAAGGCAGCCTGATTCAGGTCATTGGGGATCTGGACCTGGCTGAGTTTACCCGCAGGGATGGAAGCCCAGGATGGGCGGCCAGAGTAACGATTTTGAGCTGGTCCTATGCGCCTACAAACCGTCCAAAGGAAGAAGACACCGAGGAAGGCTCCGATCTTCCTCCTGTTAAGGACTGTGGAGAGAATGGACTGCCATTTAACTGAAAATTTCAGGAGATGGCCTTTTGAGGAATTGCTGACAGATATCTGATTCTGCCTGCAATTCCTCTTTTTTATTTTCAGAAATGGAGGAACAATGAACAAGGTATTTACAAAAAGTCTGAAGGTTTTAATTATTGCCCTGCTTCTGCTGGCAGTTCTTATTCCGAGAGATCTGTCGCAGAGGCTCATGATTGCCGCCGTTCTGGTATGGTTTCTGGTTCTTCTGGCCGGCGGCTTCTCCAAATGGATTCTATCTGTTTTCAAAAGCCGCCCTCTGTCCCGCTTCTATTGCAGGTTTCTTCTTCCTGCAGGGAAGCGGATTGGATGCTTTTTCCGCGGGTTCAATCCTCCGGAAGCTTCCGTGGAAACAAATGAACAAACACCGGCCGGGCTGCCCCTGCAGGCAAAAAACAGCGGACAGCCAGCTGAATCCGGACAAGATCCCCAGAATATTCAGGAAGGCATGGCTTTCCAGGAATCATTTTCTATCCCACAGAAAGATCCTGACAGGCTGGAAAAAGAAAATGATCTTATGCTCCGGCATATCGCCCTGCGCATAACGGATAAACTCAAATCTGCCTATCCGCAGGCCGTATGGCAGTGGCGGGAAAAGCCCGCTCTGTCTTCTGTCCTGGCCGGAGATACAGTACGGATCTGCGTGGAAAACATGGCTCAATATACCCATGCGGATATTTCCTTTGACCGCTTCGGCCGGATCCGTATCGAACCGATGGTCATTGGAGAATTTATCCCGGAAGAAAAACCGGACAGCTCTGCTGCGGAAGAAACGGCTGCGGAGCCTCCAGTGGTTGATGTCAGGGTCTGGTACGAACTGATCGGCCAGCAAATTCTGGAAGAACAGATCACCGATCTGAATGCCAACGGCCACAGCAGGCTTACCGTCAAGGAAAACGGAGATATCGTTATTACACGGCAGAAAAAAGAAGTATTCCGCACCCATCTGGAAGCTTTTCCACCAAAATCATACTGGCCGGAGCTGCTTAACGTTCTGAACGAAAATGAACTGAAAGGCAGGATTTCCGGTAATCAGCTGCAGATCTCATGGATATAAGGAGGAACCCATACAATGCCACGAACACCCTTACTTGCAAACTGGACCTGGAAGCTTCCGCTTCCGTCCCCTTTCGACAGCGTCATTTCAAATGTCAGCACCGCCCATTATTCCATCTACAACACTGCTTCCGCCAGAAAAGCTACCCTGCATTCCGCCATGCTGAATGCCATCCTGGCCTATCTGGATACGGATACCACAGTAACTTCCGGTACCGTTTCGGACAATGCAGTCGGTACTCAGGGAGATAAAACGGTGGTGGAATATCAAAGCCACAACGGCGAAATCCATGCCGTATGCTATAACGCCAAAAACGGAAAGATTTATGCCGGCCGGTACGAGGATCCCACATCCAATCCCAAGGTCTATTCTTTAAAGGAGGCCGGGAACACAGGATCTGCCCTGTTTTTTGCTCTGATCCCGACTGCTCTTACGGATGACGAGTTCCGTGAGAATTATGATATCCTGGGGAAATGCAAAAATGACGGATATCCTGATATGGATAAAGCCCAGAAAGCCGCTTTTATAGTGTGCGACAACCTTTACCGCAGGATCTACGCAGGAGAAATGCTTGGAGCAGCACAGATCCGGCTGAGCATTCCCAACACAGGCAATATTCCTCAGCTCACTGCTCTGAATCTTCAGAAGGGAGCATACTCTCCCAGCAGCGTCCTGTTTGGAACTTTTCAGATCCTGAAGGCACCTGCTGGCGCATCCGTCGGAACGGTTGTGAATAAAGCTGACTTTATCGGCCATTACCCGCTGTCAGCAAGGACCTTTTCTCCGAAAGAAGAACTGATGATTCCAAGGCTTGCGGACTGGTATGTAATCCCGCCGGAAGTCGTCACTGTCTGCAGACACGCAAAGGATACCACAGGGGGCTTCCAGCCCATGCGGAATTTCATGCTGCGTGGGCCGGCCGGAACCGGAAAAACAGAAGGTGCGAAAGCCATTGCCGCCGGGCTTGGCCTGCCCTATCTGTACTATACCTGCTCTGCCAACACCGAAGTTTATGATTTTCTCGGCCAGATGCTACCGGATACCGACAGGCAGCACAGCAACGTTACAGAATATCCCTCCCTGACGGATATCCAGATGGATCCGGCTACGGCCTATAAAAAGCTGACCGGAATATATGATGAATCCATAACCGAAGAGCAGGTCTATGAGAAGCTACTGGAGGTCATGGAACAGGACGCAAAAGCACTGGCCAGCAAGAACGCTTCCGGCCAGCACTTCCGGTATGTGGAAACGCCCCTCATCACCGCGATCCGGAATGGATACCTGATTGAGATTCAGGAACCGACTGTCATCGCCAATCCCGGCGTACTGGTCGGACTGAATGCGCTGCTGGACCGCTGTGCGAGCGTCACACTCGTAACCGGAGAGGTTGTTACGCGCCATCCGGATACCGTCATCGTCATTACCACAAATAACAATTATTCCGGATGCCGGGATATGAACCAGTCCGTGCTCTCCAGAATGAATCTTATCATCGACATGGAAGCGCCGGACGTGGAAACGCTCGCCAAACGGGCCATGAAGGTCACCGGATGTACGGACAGAACCACCGTTATGGACATGGCTGCTGCAGTAACCACAATCAGTGAACACTGCAGGGAGCACATGATTAACGATGGCTGCTGCGGGGTAAGAGAGCTGATCAGCTGGGTACAGTCCTATATGATCTGCGGCAATATCCTGGAGGCCGCCTCCTATACAGTGTTATCCTCTGTATCCGGCGATCCGGAAAACCGGGCGGACATTTCATCCTGTCTGGAGCAGATATTTGCCGCGTAGAAAGGCGGTGATGCAGCGTTGCTGCCGGAAGAAAAGTTCAAAAAAAATCTTGCGGATAATCTTCATTCTCTCCGCTATTCGCGGAATCCCAAAATTTCCCAACAAACACTTGCAGAAAAAATTGGTACTTCTCAGAAAAGCATTTCTCGTTATGAGCAGGGGATCTGTCTTCCCCCTGTTCATATCCTCACCGCCCTGGCTGATTATTTCGGCCTGCCAGTGGATGCGCTTCTGAAAGATTCACAATCAGGCAGCCTACAGGCTGCAGAAAGGAAGAAAAAAATACCATGAGAACCTCTCACACCGCCATCCGGCGGATGATCCGGAATGAAAAAAATAAGCTGACCGATGAACAGGTTTTTGCCTCGGCACGATATGCTGCCTACCTGACTGATATCGCAGAGAGTATCACAAAACGATATAAAAGAAACAGCAAGGTTATCACCTTCTGGGATACCTCGGAAAACGCCCCTGTTGCGGATACCAATAACCGTATCATCAATCTCAACTGCGGCAACCGGCTCTCCATGAGCTTTCCAACCAAAAGCCTGAAGGCAGACAGCCTGCTTGGAATCATCGGACACGAATGCGGCCATATCCTTTTTTCAGATTTTACCATGCTTGATACTTTTCATCAGGCAATCCAGGACGGACGCTTTTATCCCCATGAACCGGAAGATCTGTCGGAGCTTCAGCAGGACAGCCTGGAAGAGATCCTTAACGCTTTTGCTGATAACGATAAGGCGGTAAATCAGGCTGTTACATCAGTCTGTCATACTCTGGTCAATATCATGGAGGACGTTTACATCGAAGCCAAAATGTGCAGCGCTTTTTCAGGAACGGTAAAAACCGGAATTCTTCTCAATAACCTCCGCTTCGCGGAAGAGATCACACCTATCCAGCAGGAAATCGATCAGCAGCATCATGGCGTTTTCATCATCATTAATCTGCTGATCCAGTATGCAAAGACCGGGGATATCCTGAACCTGAACAACTATAAAGGGCCTTACCTGGATGCCCTGTACCAATGCATCCCTTATCTGGACGACGCAGCTTACGATGATGACTCCAGGACCCGTTATGATGCAGCAAATCATATACTGCTTATCCTGTGGCCCTTTATGGACAGCTACATCAAACAGATCCGCAAAGACCAGATAAATCATACTTCCAATGCAAAAGAGGAAATGGAAAAACAGCTTGCCGCCGGTCTGCCTCTCCCGCAGCTTACGGGAAGGCCGGTTCCAAATGCGGGAAAACTTCCCGCCTCCCCTCTTCCCGGTGATGAACTGAATCATCTGGAACGGGTGCTGGACTATGAAAATGGCAGACTGGCTCTTCAGAAAACGGATACCATCTCTGATAACGGAAACGGCGGCATCAGCCGGACCAATGATTATTCCGGCGCGGGATACGTCTCCCAGGCAGCGGAAGATATGGACCGCCTGATGACCAGACTGGCCGAGGATATCGTATATCCCCGCTATGAGGAGGAACTGACGGAAGAGCTGCAGAAAGAAGCGGATAAGATCCGTTATGGAAACGCCCATAAAGGAATTCACGTCACCATCAACCGGATGTCCTATGTTGATCCATCCTACATGACGGCCTATCAACAGGTATCACCGCAGCTCCTGCTGATCTCCAGACAGCTGCAGAGGCAGGGATCCCAGTTGCTCAGGGACTATAAGAGCGGCGGCAGGCTGGACAACCTTCCTTTGGGAAAGCGGATCAATGTCCGAAACGCCATCCACAATGACGGCCGGATCTTCTATAAAATGAAACTCCCCAATGACCAGACAGATATCGCGGTAGCCATTCTGAACGATGAAAGCGGCTCCATGGCTTCTGACAACCGGATTACCTGCGCCAGGGCTGCATCCATCATTCTTTTGGACTTCTGCCGGAAGCTGGATATCCCGGTTGCTATCTATGGACATACCACATCCGGAGAGGATGTGGAGCTTTATGCCTACGCGGAATATGATTCCATGGACGACAAGGATGCATTCCGGCTGATGGATATGAGTGCCAGGGGCAGTAACCGGGACGGCGCTGCTCTCCGTTACGTGGCCGAGCGCCTGCTCACACGTCCGGAAACAGTAAAGCTGCTTATTCTGATTTCAGACGGCCAGCCCGCAGCCTATGGTTATCATGGTACGGAGGCAGAAGCAGACCTGCGCGGCATCAAGAAAGAATACACCAATAAGGGGATCCGCATGTTCGCTGCCGCCATTGGTGACGACAAACCCAACATCCAGCGGATCTACGGCGACGGTTTTCTGGACATCACAAATCCGGAAAAGCTGCCGCTGCACCTGGGAAAGTTGATGATCCAGCATATCAGGGACAAAATGATTGCATAACCAAAAATCTGACACAGAAAAACTCATTTTTTCAAAATAAGAAAGGAAACTTATATGGCAGAACCATACATTTCCAACCAGATAGCCGTTTACAAGAACAGCAAGGTGCTTCTCGAATTTCAGGACAAACTTCAGGTGGCCTCCCTTCCCAATTATGGCCATATCCATGCGGACGGGGAGACGGATGCCGGCGGCAGAAAGCGCCGCTCCCTGATCGGAATCCTCATGAAAGATTACTCCAGGGGAACCGGCGACAAGGCGGTCACCGTCACAGCCAATATTTCCCCGGATGATGCCAGATATCTATTAAGCCGCCTCGTATCCGGATTTCCGGAATTTACTTTCCAGCAGGAAAAAATCATCGGCCAGAAGGATCAGGACGGATACTGCACGGTCACGAAAGTACGCTTTTTACGGGCCACAAAGGACAAAAACGGTACGCCAAGAAAGATCCCCTGGTATGTGGAAGTGGAAAATGGAAAGGGTATCCCCCAGGCCAACGCAAACGGCGGAACCTATATGAAGTCCGGCTCCTTTATCAGTACTGGCAGGGTAAGTGCCAATCTGACGGATCAGGATCTTTTCCGGCTTTTAAGCAGAGTATCCTCCTACATTTCCGGATGGGAAGCTGCCATTGCCCCTCCCCTTATCAGACAGGCAAAAAAAGCGCTGGAAGAAAGGAGGCATGCCGCATGAAGAGAACCGGATTTATCCGTGCCTGCGATTCCCTGGGCAGGATCGTCATTCCAGCGGAAATCCGCAGACAGCTCCATATCAAAGAGGGAGAACCGTTGGAACTTACCCTGAATCAGGGTGAAGAACAGATCATCATTGAAAGATATTCTGAAATTCAAAAGCTCCAAAGGCGCTCCCAGCAGCTTCTGCAGGCATATGCAAAAAGCTGCGGTGGCTGCATTCTCATCACAGATACCCGCTCCATTCTGGCGGCAAAAGGGTTTTCGTATTCCGGAAAAGAACAGCTTTCTGCAGCTGTCTGTCAGCATATCATGACGCAGACAGCCTACCATTACAGCCCGGAATCACTTCTGCCTTTATTTGAGGGCGATTCCCCCGCTGTAGACAGCCTGTTTCCAGTAGGAACCCAGGAAAACCCTGCAGGCGCTGTGTTGCTTCTGCATCATCGGCCGTCTCAGGAAAAAGAGCAAATCTGCGCGAAGCTGATTGCTGAAATTTTGACTTTAATGAATACAAAGTATAACCCATGAAAAAAATACATGAATTAACGCCTCCGCAGGCACTTCTGGCTGAAAAACATGTCGGTCTGGTTTACCGCTTCCTTCAGCACAACCATCTGAAGGAAGATGACTATTATGACATCCTCATCTTTGGATATCTTCAGGCTGTTCAGGAATACGATGAGAATCCCTGCCTGGCAGATTATTCCTTTTCCACTATTGCGTGGCAGCGTATGCAGACAACCCTGAATGACCATTTTTATTCTGAAAACCTGGCAAAGAGCAAACCCCATACCGTTTCTCTGCATTTACCGCTGGATGAACTGGATCAACTGCTCCCGGATCGAAAAAAAGATCTGCAGACACAGACGGCTGACAGGATGCTGGCACTGGAGATCATCTCCTGTCTGACGGAAACCGAGCAGAGGATCGTACAGATGAAATCTGAGGGCTTCACCCACCGGGAGATTGCAGCGCATTTTCATACCACAGCGCACGGTATCAGTGACCGGCTCTACCGGATGCGGCTCCGGCTGTCAGCCATGGCCTTCCGCTTTGACCGGGCGGCCTGATCCGGAAAATAACATTTCATACAGCATACAAAGGAGGATATATCCATGTTTTTTGGGAAAAGATTATCTCGTTCGGGAAATGTTCATAAGAAACCAACACACAAGCAGTTCATTCATGTCACCGGCTACCTTGCGGGTATCCTGAAGCCTGGTGCCCCGGCCACTTATCTGTACCATGGGCGCCTGATCCGTACTACTGCTGTTCAGGCTATCCTGGAGGCTTCGCCTTCTTATGTCCAGTTCGAAACGCAGAACAGTATTTATACCATTTCGTATGATCTGCTGCCTGCGGAGGGACAGATAGCCGCATGATGCCATAACAGGAAATACTGGATACATGCCCGTCTTATTGGCGGGCATGTATGAAATCAAAGGAAAGGAGACCGCCGACATGGATCAGGATATCCTGACGATACGCGCCAGACTGGAAAAGCTGACAGATACTTTGAAACGGAACCGTGAGAACGTCCCTCTGGAAGTCCTCAAAACAAAATATAAGAAGGGATACGATGCTTTATCAAAGGATTTATCCCGGACGGTTTCCGGCTACATCCTGCTGAAGGTACTGCATGATGTCCAGATTCACATTGATTTTCAGGAACCCGTCATGCAGCTCATTAACCGTACCACAGAGCAATCCCGTTTTCTTCAGCAGATTTCGCATGCCATCTTTGAAAAACAGGACCTGGAGGAATGTGACCGGCTCGCAGAACAGCTCCGGCAGAAGATCCTTGATGAGCTGGAGATCTTCTGCCTCCAGCACATCGTTCTGATCCTGACAGAGGAATGCCTGGAGAACCCGCAGATCCTGC
>ERZ780162.524-NODE-524-length-30244-cov-9.472821_pt1 | contig 30244 bp, 35 predicted proteins | sample MGYA00511474_ERZ780162 | MGnify/ENA primary metagenome ERZ780162 (study PRJEB29588, sample SAMEA2143633) | human gut metagenome | biome: human gut; feature: human-associated habitat; material: faeces | place: Denmark | collected 2008/2010 ...
CGTGCAAAGTTAGTGATTTTTAGTAAGTATATGGAATAATCAGAAATATTTCTCCCTTAAAATCTCTGACAGGCCGTACTTATTATAAAATATGGTTATTCGGGGGCTTTGTCGGAAGAAGTGAAAATACAGAAAAATGTTATATCGTGATGCAGTGATTTGCACTTATTTGCATTTAATCTTAAGGAGAGAAAAATGATGAACTAAATTTTACTTATCCTGTTTTTTATAAAACCTTAAGTCGAACGAGACATGAATACGTGGTATAAATTCATTTTAAATGCACTTTTCTCTAAAAAGAGAGAGGATAAAGATTGGGAAACGACCGATAAGGAAGAGGATGTTCTTTCAAATTACATTGAACTGGACTCATTGATGCAGGTCATTTATCATGCAAAGGAAACTGAGTCGGGCAGCTAAACTAACCGGCCCAGTCTTCTCTATCAAGATTTCTATAGCTTATCGCTTCTGCCAGGTGGATGGAAGTAATGTGTTCGCTGTTGTCCAGATCGGCAATGGTACGCGCTACTTTTAGAATACGCCCGTATGCGCGCGCCGACAGGTTGAGGCGTGTCATGGCAGTTCGTAATAATTTTAGCCCTGCTTCATTGGGTTGAGCGTACAGATGGAGTAACCCAGCTTCCATTTGTGCGTTGCAGTAAATACCCGGATGGTTGGCAAAACGTTGAGCTTGTATTTTCCGGGCCTTGATAACCCGTTCGCGTATGCTTGCACTACTTTCCGCATGATGGCGTTCTGCCATTTTTTCGAATGGAACCGGAACTATTTCTATTTGGATATCTATGCGGTCCAGTAAAGGACCGGAGATACGGTTCAGGTACCGTTGCACTTGTCCAGGATTACAGACGCAAGCTCGTGTGGGATGATTATAATATCCGCATGGACAGGGATTCATACTGGCTACCAGCATGAAACTGGCCGGATAATCCAGACTGTATTTAGCTCGTGCGATGGATATATGCCTGTCCTCTAGGGGTTGGCGAAGTACTTCAAGTACACTTCTGTTAAATTCCGGCAACTCAACATAAAGAAATCACTTGCATAGTTCTGTGACTTTTGGTAATTTCGCTTCCGAAACGAAGATAACGAATTTAAAACCAACAGAATATGAAGGCAGCATTTCTAATCAGATGTTCTACTAAGAATCAAGATTTAAACAGACAGACCAGAGATTTAACTAGGCTGGCTAAATCTATGGGTTATGAATATGACCTAGAGAATTTAGTATATGGTGAAAAGATTACTGGTAAGGATGATGTTACTAAGAAGAATAGGGATTCTATTGATAGATTGCTAAGAGCAGCTAAAGAGCAGAGGTTTGATGTAGTGTTAGTATCAGAAGTAAGTAGAATGAGCCGTGACCCTGCTTCTGGTCGTATCTATGTGCGTCTACTTATTAATATGAATATACCTGTTTACTTTAAAGATATAGACCTTTGGACTATTAACCCAGAAACAGGTAAGAAGGTAAGGGATGCAGAATTAGTTATCGGTGCAGCCTTCGATGCAGCTTGGAAGTATCTAAAGAGTATGAAAACTCAGATAGCATCTGCTAGAAGAAACGAACTGGATAATAACAGAATATCTATCGGGCAGCCTTACTTTGGCTATAAGAGATATGAAGGCACTGATAAGAGTAAGAAGAACCAGATAGTAGTTAATGAAGAAGAAGCAGAAGTAGTACAGGCAGTATATAATGAATATCTAAAGGAAGGTGCTACTTTAAAGTCCACTGCTTTGGCTATTACTGATAAGTATGGTGAGAAGCTAAATAGGAAATTCTCTTTAGGTACTATCGAACATATTCTTACTTATGAAAGCTATGCTACTGGTATTAAGAAGGTGAATCTTAAAGACCCAGATACTGACGAAGTAGAAGTATTCGATGTTAGTACACCTATTATTATAGATAAGGAACTATATGAAGCAGCTACTAATAAGAGAAAGAAGAATAGGGTAAAGGATGAACCATACCCAAACCAGCAAGTATATCTGTTATCTAAGCTGATTAAGTGCCCAGATTGCGGATATACATTAACACCTAGAAGGAAGGCTGGTGAATTTGGGCAGACTTATAGATTAGTAAATGGTAAACCTGCTATTAGTTGGCTTTGTATGAGTGGTATTAACAATATTACAGACTGTACTAATAGAACATCTATAGCTAATGAAAAGCTAGAGCCTATTATATGGGAATTGGTAAAGAAGGAACTGATAGGCTATGCTAATATGAATGATGAGAAGCGAGAAGAGCAGATTAGAGAATGTGAGGAGAAGATAGAATACCAGAACTACAGCATTCAGAACTTCACTAAGGAGATAGATAAATTAAAGAAAAGACTATCTACAGCCTACCAATTCTCTATTAATGCTGCTGAAATGGCTGGGGATGATGAAGATATGAGAACTATGGCTATGGAAGAATTTAATAGAACCGCTAAGGGTGTTAGGCAGGAAATGAAGAATTTTGAGAAGTCAATAGAGCAGGCTAAAGGTGAATTAGAGAAGCTAAGAGATTTAAAGACCTTCTATAGCCAGCCTACCTTACCTAAAGACTATTTAGAACAGATAGAAGGTAACTTCACTGAAAAGCGTAATCTAGTGAAGCAGCTTATTACTAAAATAGTACCTTATAGAATCACTACCTTTAAGAAGAAGGAAAGGGAAAGCGGTGTTAAAACCTGTAATAAGATGATTACCGTTAAGAATGGTGCTGTACTACTGGAAGTCTATACTATTGGCGGTGTTTACAATGTGTTCTATAATGCTAATAGTAAGTTCCAAGTAAAGACAGCCTACTATGTTCACGGTGAATATGCTACCTTCCAGAATGGTATTAGAAAGTACCCTGCTTATGATGAAGGTGAGTACTTTGTAATTAGTAATGCTAATATGGTAATGGAAACAGATGATATAGATGAAGTGGTAACAGTGAATGAGTTTGTAGCTATAGCTATAGCTAATAACTGGGTTATAGAATACCAATATATCTAGTGACAGCTGAGTAATCTTATTCAAGATGTAAGGAGTAAATAACCGTCGTAATTAATGGTTTTTGCTCCTTTTTTAGTAACTTCGCACTAAATTAGATTGAAGATGATAAATAAAAGACTGAAGGCTATTTCTTTATTCTCTGGAGCAATGGGGCTAGATTTAGGAATAGAGAAGGCTGGGATAGAAATAAAGTTATGCGTGGAGCTGAATAAACAAGCTGTAGCTACTATACGCAATAATACTGATATTCCTGTAATAGATAGGGATATAACGACTATACCAACAGCTGAACTGCTTGAAGTATCTGGCTTAAAGCTTGGAGATGTTGATTTAGTTGTAGGTGGTCCTCCGTGCCAAGCTTTTAGCACTGCTGGAGCTAGAAGAGGATTGGATGATTTTAGAGGAAACGTAATTATTCAATATTTAAGAGTTGTATCAGAAATACAACCTAAATATTTCATATTAGAGAATGTAAGAGGCATATTATCTGCAAAATTAAATGCTGTACCAGATTCCTACAATGAGTATGAAGGAATAAAGGATATGAAAGGTAGTGTAATTCGATTTTTAGCTAATGAATTTAGGAAGTTCGGATATACTATTAGCTTTGCATTATTCAATGCTGCCAATTATGGTGTACCTCAAATAAGGGAGCGAGTTATTATTTTTGGAGTTAAGGGTAATAAGAGAATACCTCTTCCACAGCCTTCTCATAGTGAGCAAGGGGTAAATGGAACTAAGAAATGGGTTACTTTAGGCGATGTTATTAAAGACCTCCCTAAGCCAGATGAATCTGAATATACTCCACTTAGTAAAAGAATGCTCCAATATATGCCTTTAGTAAAAGAAGGCGAGAACTGGACTAGCTTAGAACCAGAAATGGCTAAAGAAGCTATGGGTAAAGCCTATGAATTAGGTGGAGGTAAAACAGGATTTCTTAGAAGATTATCTAACAGTAAGCCTTCTCCTACCTTAGTAACTAGTCCTATAATGCCAGCTACTTTAATATGCCATCCTACAGAGTTAAGACCATTATCTGTAAAAGAATATGCTAGGGTACAACAATTTCCAGATAGTTGGCGATTTAGTGGTAAAATCTCTGATATATACAAGCAAATAGGTAATGCAGTACCAGTAGGTTTAGGCTATATGGCTGGTATGCAGATTATTCGATTTGATAATGGAGAGCTTAAAGGAGATGAGGATAAAGACAATGTTATACCTTACTCTAGATATAAGAACACAACAGATAAAGATATTACCCTATTTAATATGAATATGAAGAACTTAGTATTAAATTTTGAATAAATGGCTGCAACTCTATCTAATTTAATAGTGAAAGGATGTGTTATATCCTTTGAAGGTACTGCTAGTAGTACCTTTAAGTACAAGTTAAATGTAATAGCAACTCAATTCTCTACACTTAAAGGATTCAAAGAAGCTACTATAGCATCTCTCAATGCTATAAAAACAGTAGAAGGAGAGAGTAGTTTTAAAACTTTAACCCCAAAAGAAGAAAGTGCTATTAGAGCATTTCAAGAAGAAATTGATTTAGATAAGACTATAGTACAGAATTTTATAAAAATTCTTACTAAGGAATTTGTGAATAAACAAATTACAATGTTGTCTACAATTTCAATAGATACTTTCAATGCTAATCCTATTCTTTGCGCTGCTCTTAATCTTAAAACTCCTGAAGAGTTTGTACGCTATAATGCCTATCAAGCTATTGGTAGAAGTATAGTTACTTCTATGGGTTTTTTAGTGCAGAATCTTCTTCTTTATTCTAATGAATATATCTTTGATGGTAAGACTTATGAAGAAGGTGATAAGACTAAGTTTGATTTAGTTATAGACCGATTAGGGGAGGTTAAATCATTCTTAGAAATTAAGAGTGGATTTAATGATATGGATGCAGGGCAAGTTAAACACTATGCCGATGAAATAAAGTTAGTAGAAGAAGCTGGAAATAAAGGATACATAGGTATCACCTATGGAAAGAAGGATGATAATACTGTAACTGCTGGCTTACTTAAAACTTACGTTCCTAATTGGGAAGATAAGACTTTAGTAGGTAAAGAGCTTTGGGATTTTATCTCTGAGAATGAGAACTACCATACCATTCTGATAGAAAGTATAGATAGTGTAGCTAACATTACTCTTCAGAATGTTAGTATAGTGCAAAAGATTGAGGATAAAATAGCAGAGCTAATAGAGGTATTTCATACTAACTATAATAGTCTTAGTGAGTATTATGAATCACTTTGGTAAAACATAATACAGTCTATATTAAGAGGAAATAGACAACAAACCCCAGCCTACCGATTAAAGTAAGCTGGGGATATAAAAGAATGTAAGAAGATGTAATCTAAACCGTATCAGGTCTTATTATTTGTTTATCAAGAATAGCTTGGAACACCTCTATTCTAGCTTGTTCATTAGTGTTAGATAGACCACCAATAGAATTTAACGTAGGTATATATAAATCCTCGTGATAGTACAGCCATTTGGGGTTATTCCCTTGATTGGGAGAGCCTAACTCATTATCTGTACCATAATTATAGTTCCACCTAACCCCTAATACATTTCTATCTTCATTTACCAAATACAAATAAGCTATAGAGAAATCATCATTATTAAATAGAACTTTAACAACTTTACAATTTTTAGTATTAGCATCTTCTGGTTTCATATTATTACATTTTAAATTTACGGTATAAAGATAATAATTCCATTTTAATTCTTGCTTATCCACCTACCATTTACTAAGGTAAATCTTTGAGCCTTATAAGAAGGAATCATAATAACCTTCTTATAGTAGTTACCGTTATCGGCTGCTGTAGTAGTCGGACAGTATTTATAATCTATAGTACCAAAGTTCCTTACAGTATTAGTACTATACCAATAGGCATTAACTTTAGTTCCATCTGTAAAGAAGTTAATGTAGTATGCTATATCTGACTGGCTATCTTTCTTATCCTTCACTAAGGACTTATATTTAGATACTTCCATTAAGTGAGTATCATAGCCTTCATACTTAATATCTCTTACCTTTATTTCGGCTACTACCTTCTTATCCTTATAAGTAAAATAGTAGTCCACTGGTGCAAACTTATCTTCTGTAGGATGCAGATTAGTAGCACCTACTTGTATTAAAAATGATTCTAGTAGTTTCCTTCCATTTAGTTCTAATTCATCAAATTTGTCCATTTAAGCTAGTAGTTTGTACTAGCCTGTATTCCATTATCATAAGTCATAAATCATTCACATTAACCATATACCATTTACAGGCTAATGGGTTATTCTTCCTTAGCAGGTTCTTCTTTAGTTTGTAAATCCTGCTGTACCATCTGTAACAGTCCAGCCACATCTTTATAAGGTTGCTGGACTAAGTAGTTAATAATTGCGTTAATAGTTTGTTCTGACATACGTTTCATTCACTTAGTATATTTAATGCTTCATCTGATTCTAATATAACTGCTTCTTCATCTACCCACATAGTTCTTATCTTTAATAGCCTTAATAACCCTATCTGCTTCTTCTGTGATATGTTGTTTAATCTCATTTACTACAGTCCTAATAAGGAAATACATTAGAACTGCTAAGAATGTTAGTAATACATAGGTTGTAAACATAGTATATATAGTTTAAGTAGTTAATAATCAAAGTAAAGTAAGGCTATCTTCACAGACTACCTTACTGAATGAATAACGAATCTCAATAATCTTTATGTTCGGATAATCTATAAGATAGTAAATCTAAATACAGAATTTGGTGTGTAAATAAATTGATAGAATCTATGTAGTAGGATAATCTATAAGAAGAATCTTTGTAGTAGAAGTATCTGTAGTATTATTACTTTGATTAGTAGTAAAATAGAACTAAATTACTCACTAACCAGAATGATAAAGCCATTCCCATTTAACTCTTTATCACATTGCAAATGTAATAATAATATTTTACATATCAAAACTAAATTACAATAATTTTAATAATTCATTTAAACACTATCTTAGGTCTGATTATTGTAGTTGAGAATAAAGGTTTAGTAGTATATCTGTAAGGAAATCATTTTCTTCTACAGTTTTAAATCTTTTCCTGTCTTTAAGTTTAGTAGCATTATAATAAAGAGAGAAATTAGCTGTTAGTTCATTAGTGCCAGCTAGTAAACCTGCCATCATTATACATTTAGAACCTTTGTAAAACTTAATACAACCACCTTCTTTATAAAGTCGGATGATATATTTAATTCCTATGCTGTTAAAAATTTCCTTAGCTTTAATACCAGCTTCTACTGCATCTTCCTTTAGCTTTAATATTCTAGCTTCTTCTGACTCCTTTGTACTGGGTGTAAAGTCAATAACCATAGCTTACTTAATTTTAATGTACTGAATAATATAACCTCTTACCTGCTTACCATCTATTCTTTTCCTAGCTTCCTTAATAGTAGCATATTCTTCAAAGTCTTTAATACTAGCCTTTCCTTTAATTCCTAATGTGCCATAGATGCTATTTAAGCAATCTTTAATATCAGCAGAAGGAATAAATTCACCGATTCTAAATGCAGGAATAGTAAGCAGTAACTTAGCTACCTTAGCATTATTATCCATCTTTTCAGAGATACTAATAAGAAGTCTTTGAATATGTGAAGTATGATATTTAAGTTCCCTAATTTGTTCCATACCTAGTAGTTCATAAGCATCTTTGATATAGCTATATTTCTTTTTTAATAAGGCTAATCTGTCACCATCTGTAAGACTGAATACCATACCTTCCTTTCTTTGCATTATAGAATCATATTCTTCTATAGCATCCTTAAAGGTAGTTCTGGCTGAATCATTCTTTAATAGCTTATCAGAAGTCTTATCTGTACTGCATCCTACAGCCATACCAGCCTTATTATATTCAGTGCTTAAATTAACTTGTAAACTGTATGTATGGTTAAGTACCTTGAAGTTATAAATATCCAGTTTCATCCTATTAGGGTCAAATACAAATTCACCAGTTTCTTCATCCTTCCAAATGTAATGATAGATACTTTCTTTAGTTCCTTCCTTAATTTCCTTATCATTATTAACCTTAGTAATATATGATTTAGCTTTCTGTTCTTCTTCCAGAACTACCTGCTTATATTCTTCATAAGTAAGGTCTGTATTGTATCTGGTAGCTTTATAAAGATGTGTAATAGTATCTGCATACTGGGTATTTCTAATTCTACCTGCTATCTGTCTTACCTGTGTACTAATATCCATTAAGGTTTGTGCCTTAGTGCTTTCAGAGATGATATAAATTTTACCTTCTGTATCAAATAAGTCACAGCCTTCAAAGCAGGTGGAAGTATAAAAGTTTATCTTCTTTACAGGGTCAGTAGTTTCACCGTTAGTAACACCTTGACAAGTATGCTTATAGCTTTCATTATTCTTGCTAAAGATGATTCTGGTATTCTCATTAGTAAGGTTACAGTTCTTAATCATAGTAGCAATAAATTCCACCGAGTTTACAAAGAAGTGAGCATTACCGAATACTTTACCTTCTAAGAAGTCATTGATAACTTTCTTTACTGTAGCACCTACATACTTACATTGTACTGCATTTACCTTTACTTCGGTCTTATCTTCCCAGTCTATTTTAAAGGTCGGAATATCCTTTAGTTCTTCCAGCATTAAATCATATTCAATAGGGGTAGCTGTTAAGAATGACCATTCTTTGAATTTCTTGTATTCGTCTAATACAGTCCTTACAGCCTTGTTTCTAAAGACATACTGGATAAACAACAGGTGTAGTTCATCTATTAGTAAGAAGTAGTTATAACCAGTAATGCCAGCAACTTTAGCTAAACTATCATAAGTACACATAATCTTTTTAGCACCTTTCTTAGTATTCAAATACTCTCTAATTTCGTATGTGGTAACACCTTCATAAACACCTAGTACATTAACCTTACCATCTGTATTATATTTCTGCATCTTATTCTTAATTAGTGATACAAAGGGAACACATATAATAGTATCTTTACCATCTTCTAAAGCTATAGATGTTCCGCCACAGCCTACTTTACCTTTATCTATTAAATATCCTACTGGTAAACCATTCTCTTTGAATAATGGATATTCACCTAAATACTTGTACTCTTTAGTAATAATAATGTTTGTCATAATTGTAAATTGTTTGTTTAGTTAGTCGGTTTAAAATCTGGAGTTTAGAAGCATCTGGAGTTTGAATTATGGGGTGTGACATTTTTGGTAATTCTTTCTATAGAAGATTGAGGTTTCACTACCAAAATTTGTCACACTTGAAATAAAATAATAAGCGTATCACTACGCTTACTATTCTACGCTTAACTAACCCAAACTCAAAAATTATGATGAATAATTAACAATCAGTACCTAAAATATGCTCAAAAGGTACTTATGGTAATAACTTTGTGATTCTTAGAAGTGAATTAAGTGGAAGAACTGGCTAATCAGCTAGCCAGTCCACTTAGATAATCGAATTAAAATCTATGTTTCAGTATGATAGTTTCCTTCATTTATTGTAATACAAAGATAGTGAAAGATTTTGACATATGCAAATTAATTGTAACAAATTTTAAAATTTATATTAAGGGTGTTATAACAGTTATATTCTTGTATTACAGTACGCAAAGTGATGGATGAATGAACTTAAAGTAAAGTTTCTTATCACTTCTTTCCACTAAACCAGCTTCTAAAGCTGAATATACTGTATTATGTTGTACCCCTATTTCGTGAACTATTCTATTCAGAGATAGGTCTACAATATTGGATGCTATTCTAGACCAGCATTTGAATCGGATTAAGAAGCCGATTACTAATCTATCTACATCTGTATCTAACAGGCTGCTATCTATGGTTACAAAGAACTTGGTAGGTTCTGTATAGCTATACTTATTACTGCATCCAGTTCTATCTATTGTTAGGTTGGCTACTTCTTCAAACTTCTTTAGATGGTTAAAGATGGTAGTTTCACTAACACCAGTTATTCTTACTATATCTTTAATAGTACTATCTGGATTCTTACTAATAGCTACTAATGTGCAGAAGTAAGTAAATGCTTCATTATTGGTTAATGCTTGTAATACTGGTATGCTTAATTTAATGTTCATAGTGATGTTCTTTTGCGTGGCACTCTTTACAGATAGACATAAGGTTATTAAAGTCAAATGCTTTGGCTAGTCTTTTAGTGCCAGTATAATTCATAAAGGAATCTATGTGGTGAATATCTTCTGCTGGCTTAATAATGCCTTTGGCTAAACAGAGTTCACATAATGGCTGCTGCATTAGCTTAGCTAGTCTTAATTCCTTCCATTTGGTAGATTGGTATATCTTCTGTCTTTCTTCCCTGTTAAATGTTCTGGAAGGCTGCTTATTCGGTTTCTTTAGGTATGGCATATAGTTCTGATGGTATTATGTATTCACCTTCTTCATTCTGTACTTCCAATGGTGCTAATTTACTATTCATTGTATAGCTGGACTTCTTAGCATAGCATCTTATAGTATTGAATTGCACTCTTAGTAGTTCTAATACAGATTCTTCTGTTACATCTTCCAGCCCTACTTCCATACATCTTATTACTGCTTTCTGTAGGAAATCTTCTACAGTCTGGGACATATAGATAGTATCTTTATAGTATGTGGTGTATTGCTTTACTAATTCGGGATAATGTTTAGCTATTATATCAGCTATTTTAGAAGCATTTCTATGAAGTGGCTTATCTATTACTGTATTGTAGCTGTACTGGTCATATTGTGGCTTCCAGTTAATTATCTTATCTGCTGTTTCTGTATCAATGTGAAATAATGCTGCTGCTTTGTTTAGTCCGTAATCATATATATACTGTAGAAGGACTGATTTAGGTGGTCTTATCATTCTTGAATTTAATGTACTGGTTAATGGTTTCCCTGTTATAATTGAAGAAGTCTTTTAGTATGGCTTCTATCAGTGGTGCTTTATCTGATTTGTGGTTAGTATGTTCATCTATAATATCAATATTTCTATTAAAGAAATCTGCTATTATCAATCTTAGTAGTTTAGACCTGTCTTTGCCTAGTAATTGCTGTAGTTCTGTTAGTAGCAGGTCAGTATTTAGGTCTATTTTAGCTTTAATTTCTATTGGGTAATTACTTCTTCTTTCCATAGTTTAGCCTTTAATTGTATTACAAATTTACTAATATCTTAACAGATTTCCAAATAAATAATTCACATTCTTTAATAATCATATTATAGTGATTATAAGTCAATTAGAGCCATTACATAGCTTTATAAATTATAAAAATTAAATAGACTATAATATGATAAATTACACTATTCCAAAGGACATTGAAAAGGATGCTAAGGTATATATGCAGAATGTACTGGAACAGCTAGATAGTACTGGTATGTTAGAGAATGTGGATAGTGCAGCTTTAACAATGCTGGCTAGAAACTACAGTATGTTCATTAAGGCATCCAAACAGTTAGAAGATGAAGGTTTGACTGTTACCAGTGATAGGGGTAACATTGCACCGCACCCAGCTATTAAGATTGCTAAAGATGCTCAAACACAAGCTATGAAAGTTATGCTGGAGTTCGGACTAACAGCCAAGGCTAGAACTAAATTGCCTAAAGTAGAACAGGACGGGTATAACCCATTTGAGCAGTTTATAAAGGAAGGAAAGGAAACTAGGTAATGAATACCAAACTTTACTATGAATATTGTAGTAGGGTTCTTAATGGTGAAATAATAGCTGGTGAAACAATTAAGCTGGCTTGTAAGAGATTCCAGAATGACCTTAAAAGGGATGATTTGGAATTTAAAGAGGACAAGGTAGATAGAGCCATTCTGTTCATTAGCACATTGAAGCATTATACAGGTAGACATTCTGGTAAACCATTCACTTTAGAAGGATGGCAGCAGTTTATAATAGCTAATATAGTTGGATTCTACTGGAAGGGAACTACTACCAGAAGATATACTAGCAGCTATATAGAAGTAAGTAGAAAGCAGGGTAAGACAGCTTTAGCTGCTGCTTTATGCTTGTATTATTTAATAGCTGATGGTGAAGATGGTGCAGAAGTATTACTGGCTGCTAATAGTAAAGAGCAGGCTAAGATAGCCTTTGATATGTGTAGCAAGTTTAGTAAGGGATTGGATTCTAAAGGCAAGTATCTTACAGCCTATAGAGCTGATATTCTGTTTAACCTTACTAATTCCAAGTTGAAAGTATTGGCTGCTGATGATAGTAAGCTGGATGGATTTAATGCCAGCTTTGGTTTATTGGATGAATATCACGCTGCTAAGAATAGTAAAGTACGTGATGTTATTAAGTCCAGTATGGGGATGAGGATGAACCCGCATCTTTGCACTATTACTACTGCTGGCTTCGATAAAACTTTACCCTGTTACCAATTAAGAACCGTAGCTATAGAGGTGCTTAATGGCTTAAAGGTAGATGATGAAATGTTTATAGCTATCTATTCTTTAGATGCTGATGATGATTGGAGAGATGAAAAGAACTGGGTTAAATGTGCACCAAACTTGGATATTACAGTAACTTCCAAATACATTAGAGGACAGGTACAACAGGCAATAAATAACCCTGCTGATGAAGTCGGAGTTAAAACTAAGACTTTGAATTTATGGTGTGACAGTTCTAATGTGTGGCTACCAGAGGACTATATTATTAAGTGCAGTCAGGAAGTAGACCTTAATAAGTTTGCTGGTATGGATTGCTATGTAGGTGTGGATTTAGCTGCTACTTCGGATTTGACTGCTGTAGCCTACTTAGTAGTACTGGATGGTACTTACCACTTCAAAACACATTACTATCTTCCAGAATCGGCATTAAAGGATAAGGCAGATAAGGAACTTTACAAATACTGGAAGCAGCAGGGGTATCTTACTGTTACCAGTGGTAATGTTACCGATTATGACTATATAACTACTGATATGCTTAGATATGCTGATGTAGTTAATATCCAGTCTGTAGGATATGACAAGTATAATGCTACACAATGGGCTATAGATTCTACAGAGCAGGGATTACCATTAGAAGAATATCCACAAACACTAGGTAACTTTAATATGCCTACTAGAGAACTGGAAAGGCTGATACTATCTGGTAAGGCAGTTATTGATAACAATGAAATAAATAGGTACTGCTTTAGAAATGTTACTTTGAAGTCTGATTATAATGGTAATGTTAAACCGAATAAGGCAGTAGATAAGAAGAAGATAGATGGAACTATAGCAATGATACAGGCTTTAGGTATGTATCTGAGAACACCACATTACACAAATGAAATACTGACTATTTAATGGGAATTTTTACTAATTGGTTTAAAAAGAAAGAACCAGAACAGGAAACCAGAGGGTTATTCTGTGATTCCTTAATGTATAATATGAATGGCAGCTATACCACTAATAAGGCTATGTTATTATCTACAGTCTACAGGTGTGTAGATGTTATTAGTGATGCAGTAGCACAGCTTCCATTAGAGCCATATTATATTACTGATTCTGGTTATAAGGAGAAGTTTATTAAGCATCCTACCTACTACTTACTGAACAAAGAGCCGAACAATAAGATGAGCAGGTTTACTTTCATAAAGACTTTGATAGTAAGTACACTACTTAAAGGTAATGGATATGCTTATATAGAAAGAGATGCTAAAGGAGATGCAGTAGCACTTCATTATTTACAGCCAGATTATGTTACTATTACTGAACAGAAGGACGGAATTAAATATAGTGTTGTAGGCATTAAAGGACTGGTAGAGCCTTGCAATATGATTCATATACTGAACTTTAGTTATGATGGTATTACTGGAATCAGTACTTTACAACACGCCAGACAGACTTTAGGACTGGCTACAGATTCTGAATCACACGCACAAGGATTCTTTAAAGGTGGTGCTAATCTGGCTGGTATTCTTAAAGTACAATCTACTTTAACTGGTAAGCAGAAGGTAGATTTAAAAACTAGCTGGCAGACTGCTTTTAGTCCTACTACTGGTACACCTAATGGAGTAGCTGTATTAGAAGGTAATATGGACTTCCAGCCTATTACAGTGAATCCTGCTGATGCACAACTATTAGAAACCAGACAGTTTAATGTAATTGATATTTGTAGGTTCTTCGGGGTATCACCTGTAAAAGCATTTGACTTATCCAAGAGCAGTTATAGTACTGTTGAGGCTACCCAGCTGGCTTTTCTTACTGATACATTATCACCATTACTAGAGAAGATAGAATTAGAGTTTGAAAGGAAGCTGTACAAGCCTTCTGAAAGGAGTAGAATAGATGTAAGATTTGATACTTCTGTATTACTAAGAGCAGACAAACAATCTTTAGCAAACTACTACAATACACTGTTTAATATCGGTGTGGTTAGTGCCAATGAGATTAGAAAGCAGTTGGATTTACCTGCTATAGATGGTGGGGATTCTCACTTTATACAGGTTAATCTAATGGAGATTAAAAATGCTGCTAATAACATTCCATCTAATAACAATATAATCAATGATACAGACAATTTACAAGGGAACTGACTTAGTATTCAATATTAAGTTGGAAGATAAGGACGGTATTCCATTTAGGGTAAGAAACACTTCTGAATTTATACTTAGACTTTACACCACAAACCCAGCAGAGTTTATAGAATGTAGTTTTAAAGGTGGTGATTTGACTGGTATAGTAGAAGAAGATAGAATAGATAAGGCGGTTATTAATTCATCTGACCTAGATAAGCTACAATCTGGACTAATCTATTACAGCTACAGCTTTAAAAGTCCTAATGCTATGTTTAATGATGCTTATTATGATGAGGTAGTAAAGGGACAGACTAATTATTATTTGAAATGAGAACAATTCTTGAACTAGAAAGAGCTAACGCTAAAATAGGGAGTACAGTTAATGCTGTATGGGGTACTATAGAAGGTGATATTACTAAGCAGACCGATTTGCAGGATGAATTACAAGGTATTAAAGATGTTGTTAATACCAAAGTTGATAAGGTAGACGGTAAGCAGTTATCTACAGAAGATTACACAACACCAGAGAAACAGAAACTGGCTGGGCTTAGTAATTATGATGATTCTGCATTAAGAAAGTATATTGAATCCTTAGAGGAACAGAACAAGCTATTAAAGGAACAGGTAGCAGTATTACAGAATCAGATAGATAATACTGGTTGGATTCTATTGGAATAATAACAATACTATGAGAGAACTAAGAAACTGTAATGAAATTGTAAAGATGGATTCTAGGACTGTAGAAGGGTATGCTTTAGTATTCGGTAAGCAGTCTAGGGATTTAGGTGGCTTTACTGAAGTAATAGAACCTACAGCCTTAGAAGGTATTTTAGAAAAGTCTGATATACTATGCTTACTGAATCACAATGAGGATAGAGGTATATTAGCCAGGTCTAAATATGGTACTGGAAGCCTAGAATTAACTATAGATGATACTGGACTTAAATACAGGTTTGAAGCACCTAACACTGCTTTAGGTGATGAACTGTTAGAAGGTCTTAGAAGGGGTGATATTAGTACTTCTTCATTTGCCTTTACTATCGGTAAAGATACTTGGACTAAGAAGGAAGATGGTAGTTATTTAAGAACTATCAATAGCTTCAAAGAATTATTCGATGTATCACCAGTATATAAGGAAGCATATCCAGATACGTCTGTAGCATTAAGAAAGATGCAGGATTTAGAGAGCGAGGATTTAAAAGATTACTTCGCTGGACTTAGGAGTAAGTTAAACTAATGAACACCTTAGAACTACTGGACAAAAAGGAACTGCTTAAAAAGAGAGCAGAGGAAATTATATCTGGTGCTGAGAAGGAAGTAAGAAAGCTAAATGCTGGCGAGCAGGTAGAATTTGATGCACTTACTAAAGAAGTGGCAGATATAGATATTCAGATTAGGAAGATTGAAGAAGATAATCTTAAACAAACAACACATACAACTAATACTATGAAGGAAAAGTTTTCACTTTTAAAGGCTATCAATGATGTAGCCAATAACAGACAATTAGACGAGAGAGCACAGGAAGTAGTAACTGCTGGTATTGCAGAAATGCGCAAGGCTGGTCAGTCTTATAGCGGACAGATTGTACTTCCTATCGAAGAAAGAGGTGATATTAAAGCTACTGTAGCTACAGCAGGACAGGAGAATGTAGCAGAAGATAAGTTGGGTATTCTTGAACCATTGAGAGCAAGTTTAGTATTGGCACAAGCAGGTGCTTCTTATATGACAGGACTTGTAGGTAATGTTTCTATTCCTGTTTATTCTGGTTCAAATGTAGGTTGGGCTGGTGAAGTTGATGCTGCTTCTAATGGCGGTGGTACATTCTCAGAAGTAAACCTAGAGCCTAAAAGACTTACTGCATATATCGACGTATCTAAGCAATTCTTAATTCAAGATTCTAATTCTGCTGAGGAAATGCTAAAGAGAGATATTGTTTCAGCTATTGCCAACAAACTTGAAGCTACTATTTTGGGTAGTGAAGCTGGTGATGCAAAGAAACCTGCTGGTATGCTTAATGCTGTAGTAGCAGATAGCAATGCTATCACTTACAAGGATATTGTTAAGATGGAAGCTGATTTGGAAGCTAAGAATGTGAGAGGTGATATTAAGTTTATTGTTTCACCTTCTGCTAAGGCTGATTTAAAGACTACTGACAAGGGTACTGATACTGGTAAGTATCTGATGGAAGGTAATGAGGTAAACGGTTATCCAGTTCTTTCTACTTCTGCTGTAGCTGGTAAGGGCGTAATCTTCGGTAATTTTACTGATTTGGTTATTGGTCAATGGGGTGGAATTGATTTAACAGTAGACCCATATACACAAGCTGCTAACGGTAAAGTAAGACTTGTTATCAATGCTTACTTTGATGCTAAGCCTAGAAGAGCAGAAGCATTTGTTAAGAAGGTTTTAAAAGCCTAATTATAGTCTATTTAATAAGTAGTAAGCTATGTATATAACTTTAGAACAAGCAAAGAAACACCTGCTAGTAGATGAGGATTTTAGGGCAGATGATATGTACATTCTGGACTTAATAGCTGTAGCAGAGGATTCAGTATCTAAACATTTAGACATAGCTTTAGATGAATTAGAAGTAGGTGGTACTTTACCACCTGCTATAATTCACGCTATGTTACTAATGATAGGTAACTTATATGCTAATAGAGAGCCTGTAGCATTTGGTACGGTAGTTAAACTGCCTTATAGTTATGAATATCTTATAGGACTTTATAAACACTATGAAATAAAATGAGGGCAGGACTATTAAATTATCCAATTACCATACAAGAACCTATAACACTAAAAGATGTATATGGGGCTAATGGTATAGACTGGAAGGATGCTATAAGTACCAGAGCGCAGGTTACTTATAATTCTGGAAACAGACAGAACCAGAATAATGAAATAATCCACTGCTATACAGTTACCTTTACTATAAGGCTATATCACAAAGTTAATGAGCAAATGCGAATTATTTGGAATGGCAATAAGTACAGGATTCTTAGTATTAACCGAGAATTATATAAGCAATCAATAACTATAGTAACTGAATTGATAAATGAATAATATAGAAGTAGATGCCAGACAGGTTACTTCTATGTTTGCAGATTTGACTAGTAGACAGCAAAGGCAGGTCTATAGAAGTGCTTTAAGAAAGGGTGCTGGTATCTTAGTCGGTGAAACTAAAAGACAGCTAAGGCAGACTTTAGGCAGGGCAGCTTCCAGTAGAAACTGGTGGAATGGTAAGACCTTAATAAGTGGAATCAAAGCTAATGCTGATAGAAACGGAGAAGAAGCTAAGGTACATATTATGGGGGACTTTAGATTAAAGTTCTTTGAAATGGGTACTAGAGTTAGAAGAACCACTGGTAGTAATACTGCATCTGTTAGGGGAAGGAATCCCATTAGAAGGCAGAGAGCAGCAGCCAATAGAGGTAATATCAATGCGGCACATTTCTTTAGAACAGCTAAAGCCAATAAGGAAAGGGAAATCTTTGATAATATGGATAACCTTATAAGCCAGTCAATTCAGAGAATAGCTAATAGGAACAGACGATGAGTTTACAAGTAGGTAAAGCTATCTATAATATCCTTAGTAATGATGCAAAGGTTATAGATAGTGTAGGACATAAAATTTACCCTTTAATAGCTGATACAGGTACTACATTTCCATTCATTGTTTACAGAAGAACAAGCATAGAACCATCTGATAGTAAGGATAGGTTTATATATAGTGAAGATACTTATGTGGAAGTGGTTATAGCTTCTGATAAGTACAATGAATCTATAGAAATTGCTGACTTGGTTAAAGATGCCTTACAAGGTAAGAAGGGTAACTATTCTGGTATTAACATACAGGATATTAGAATGACTAATGCAGATGAAGATTACATAGAAGATACGTTCATTCAAAACCTTACATTCAACATAAAGACAAATGGCAGGACAAGTAATTAACGGTGGTGACTTAATGCTATTTATAGATGGTAAGTCTATAGCATTTGCCACTAGCCACAAACTAAGTATAAATGTAGAAACAGTAGAAACCACTTCTAAGGATAGCGGTGGTAAATGGGTAGCTAAAGCAGCCAGAAAGATTAGCTGGAACTGTAGTACCGAGAACCTTTATTCTAATGATGGTGAAGGTATGACTTTTGACCAGTTATTTGACAAGCTGACAGCAAGAACACCTATTAAGGCTGTATTCTGTTTAGAGAAAGAATATTCAACAAAGAAAGATGAAGTGCCAGAAGGGGGATGGTTGCCAGCCACTACTGGAACATATTCGGGTAATGTTATTATTACAGCACTTGAAGCCAATGCACCTAATGGAGATAATGCAACATTTACAGCTTCATTTGAAGGTGTTGGAGCACTTACAAAGACAGCATAATTATAAGCCTTTATATCTCTAGGTTATGGAGGTGTAAAGGCTTTATTATTTAATACTTATTGATATGACTATTAAAGGACAAGACTACAAACTGAAATATACTCTTAGAGCCTTATTTATCTATGAACAGATTACAGGTAAGGCATTTGAGCTAAAGACTATCACAGATGAATATCTATTCTTCTACTGTGTCTTAATGGCTAATAATCCAGACAGTTCACTAACCTTTGAGGAACTGATAGAAGCCATAGATGAAGATATGGGTATTATGGTAGAGTTCCAGAACTTTTTAAAGAAGGAACTGGAGAAGCAGCAGCTATTCATTACTAATAATGCGGATGCTAAAAAAAAGTCCTAACCACTAAGGAGATATATTTAGCCTTAGTAATAGAAGGTGGACTAGACCCAGAATATGTACTAGATAAGATGCAGATGTATGAGTTAGAACCATTGATTAGCAATCTACATAGGAAGGACAGAAATAGCTGGGAACAGGCTAGAATGATAGCTTATGTAATTGCACAATGTAACAGCACTAAGAAGTTAAAGCCTACTGATATAATGCAGTTTACTTGGGATAGTGATACTATAGGAGAAACATCTATTAGTAATGAAGATATTAAGAGATTGAAAGAGAAAGCTAAACAATATACAACACATAATTAAATATGGCTGATTTAGTAACCAGACTATTATTAAATAGTAGTCAATTCGATAACAACATAAGACAGTCCACACAACAAGTACAACAGTTTCAGCAGGTAGGAAGGAATATCACAGCCACTATAGGAAGATTTGCTGGTGTGCTAGGTATAGCTATGACTGCTGGGGAAGCATTTAATGCTGCTGTTAATAGTTCCAGAGAAGCACAGCAGGACTGGAATACTGTAGTAGGTACTGCTAAGACTACTGTAGATAACTTCTTTTCGTCTTTATATAGTGGTGATTGGACTGTATTTGAGAATGGGATATTAAATGCTATCGGACTTGCTAAGAGATATACAGAAGCCTTATCTAATGCTAAGATGGCTATGGCTATTGGTGAATCTAAAGCAGATAGATTAGAAGCAGAAAGAAATAACTATGAATACCTTATTACTAAGAAGGGTATTAGTAATGAGGAAAGAACAGCAGCCTATAACACTTACATAGAATTATCCAAGAAGGAAATCTTAGAGAGGGAAAGTAAAAGTAAGTACTTCTGGGAACAGATTCAAGAAGTAATGAAGGCTAAAGGTGTTACTGGTATCAATGATGCTAGGGAAGCACAGAAGCTATATGAGAGTTTATTAGACCCGTCTACTAAGGAATATGCAGATTTAGAGAATTACAAGCAAAGAAAGTCAGATGCTAAAGGTACTAGGAATCTAGGTTACTTAATGATGATTAGCGGTGCTGGTATAGGTAGTGAGGGCTTAGATACTTATACTAAAGGTGTTAAGGAACTGGAAGAAGCTACAGATGAGAGCCTAGAGAATATGATTAGATTCCAGAATATCTTTACTTCGGAAGTCGGTGAAGAAGTAAAGGATATGCTAGATAAGGCTATAACTTTTACTGATAAGGTAGGAACAATCAAGAAAGATATGTCTGATGCAGGACAGGATTTAAAGGATGGTCTTAATAATGGAGAGGTAGAATTAAAGCCTGTTATTCCTACTGGTTCATTAGCAGAACTGGATGCACAGATAGCATCTTTAAGAAAGGAATTAAACCTAGCTATTAGTAATGAAGATAGGATAAGAATCAATGCTGAACTAAATGCACTTACTGAACAGAAGAGGGTAATAGAGTTCCAGTACAAATATCCTAATGCACCTATTGGTAAGTTAGATGGCAAACCTGCTGGTTTGGTTGGTATGGTGAAGCCAGAAATACCTACTTCACTTCCTAAGTTTAGTAGCCCTATTACTAATAAGAATATCAAACTGAATAATGATTATGCACAAAGTTTAGGTGCTATAGCTTCTATTATGGGTTCTGTAACCAATATGACCAATGAAGGTGCAGCAGCTTGGTTAAGTTGGGGTGCTAATTTGATTAGTGCTGTAGCAGCAGCTATTCCACAAATTGTAGCATTAACTACAGCCAAGAAAGGTGAAGCTATTGCCAGTGGTGTAGCCAGTGCAGCCCAAACCCCGTTTGTAGGATGGTTGTTGGCAGGTGCAGCAGCAGCGGCTGTAGTAGCAGCTTTGGCTAGTATTCCTTCCTTTAGTACTGGTGGTATATTCGCTGGCAATAGTACTATTGGAGATATGAACCTAGCTAGGGTAAATGCTGGTGAAATGATTCTTAATAACAGACAGCAAAGGAATCTGTTTAACCTGCTTAATGGTAATGGGATTATAGGTTCTGCTGGCGGTGGTCAGGTAGAGTTTAAGATTAGAGGCAAGGAACTTGTAGGAGTTCTAGCCAATTACAATAATAAAACAGCTAAAGTAAGATGAAATATACAGCACAATTCTATGATATAAATGAGAAGCTATACACATTGGAAATAGGTTCTGGAGAAGTGCAGAACATTACTTTATCTGCTACACCATTCATAACCGAGTTAGAAACTTCTGATTCACATCTATATAAACCTTGTAAGTATAGCAGTGCTACTATAGGAATGATTACAGACGATTATAAGTTTGATTTGTATAGTAGTACAGCACAACAGAATAAGGTAGTTCTTAGTAATACTGATGGTATTGTATGGGTTGGGTATGTAACACCCAATCTATATAGCCAAGGCTATGAGAATGAATTAGAAGAAATAGAGGTAGAAGCCATAGATGCACTTAGCACATTACAATATTATAAGTACACCACTATAGGCGGTAAGAAAGATATAGTATCTTTTACCCAGATTATAAACCATCTGCTTAGTAAATGTAATGCTTATAGTTCTTTCTATATTTCAGATAATACACAATTAAATGCTACATCTGACTTTTGTTTACCTAGTAAGATGTATATCAGTGAACAAAACTTCTTTGATGAAGATGATGAACCTATGACTATGCAGGAAGTTCTGGAAGAAGTTTGTAAATACCTTAATGTAACTGCTGTAGCTGATGGTGATAAGGTTTACTTCTTGGATTATGATGCTATTAAAAATGGAATCAATACTTACTATAGATTTACTTTAGGAACAGAAACACCTACTAAGGTTACTTTGCAGCAATCTAAGGAAATAGAAGCCAGTGATTATGTTGAAAATGGTGGTCAGTTATCCTTAGATAATGTATATAATAAGGTTACTGTTAAAGACAGTCTATACAGCTTTGACAGCATTATACCTAGTATCTGGGATGAGAAGTATTTAACTAACTATGGTGGTAGCTGGTCTTATGTGCAGGAAGTAAATGAAGATGGTAAAAGTGGTATGCACAAATGTTTCTTTAAGTATCTAAAGAACAGTAACTATAAATGCTACTATTATAATAAGACCACATTAGCACAAATATCAGCACCTTCTACTATTAACTATGCTACTACACAGAACTATGTAGGTGCTACTATCTGTAAAGCCTTCTTTGATAAGGTTACTGATTTTAATAAGAAGTACAATAATATCAATTTTACAGACTATGTACTATTACACGTTCATAATACTTATGATGGTAAACTAAGACCATTGTTTGAACTGGAAGTAAATGATAATAATGTTAGCTTTATTGGTGGTTCTACCTATCTGATTATTAAGGGTAATTTCCTATTTATGGATAGGGAAGGTGAGATGTATATAATGCAGGGGTATAGTAACAAGAATGATGACTTCAACCCAGATAATCTTTACATAGACTGTAAGTTAAAGTATGGTAGTATGTACTGGAATGGTTCTAGGTGGACTTCTACAGATAGTACATTCAAACTATACTTTGATAATCAAGGACAGTCAGACCATTGTATTAACAGGGTATTCCCAGTTAAAAATAACATTGATTGGAAGATGGGAATAGATGGTGAAGGTTACGCTATTCCAATGCCTAACACTAATGAAGTGATTACTGGTAAACCTACCTTTACATTATATCATCCGCACAAGGTGGATAATAGCTATAGATGTGATGCAGTATTCCTTAGTGACTTCGATATACAGGCTAAAGTTCAGAACTTCCAGAAGGAAGAAGAAAAGGATTCTGATACTGAATACAGCAATATTATAAACGAGGACTTTGTTAATGAGATGGATTCAGAAGAATTTGCTATATGTACTTGGGATAATAAGGAATGTAACTATAGTGCAGTTTGCTATAGTGCTAATGGTACTAGCTTTACTTATCTGGATAACGTATATAATAAGGCTACTAAGCAGATGTATAGACTGGAAGAGCATCTTATATATAGGCTAGTAACACAATATAGTACACCTTCTGCTATTCTGAATCTGAACCTACAGAACAAGTTTAAAGTATATGCTACTATGACTGATAACCATCTTCCAAATAAAACCTTTATAGTGGATAGTATTACTACAGATTATAGATTATGTAAGCAGGAAATACGGTTAATAGAGAAGAAGTAATATGCAATTTACAAGAACAAACATAAATAAGACATTTCGTAACGGTGTAGTTAATGCCAGTAATGTAGCTGTTACTAATGTTGGCGGTGGTGGGGGAAGTTCTTCTTTAAGTGGGAACTTTCTACCTGCTGTTAATAATGGTGATGGTTCTTATACTGTAGATTTATCAAAGGTAGTGTTTACTGGAAACTTAATTGGTGAAGGTGAAATTACTGCTTATGGTCAAGGCTCTACAGGTGGTGGAAGCACTTCTACAGGTTCAGTTACTATTTATGATGGTTTGGATTCTGTAGCTGTAGATGCTGCTTTATCAGCCAATCAAGGTAGGATATTAAGAGAGATGATATTAGAAGCTGGAACTGGTGGTAGTACACTATTATCTAAATTGGAAGATGTAACACTAACCAATCTGGCAGACGGACAGATATTAAAGTATGATGCAGCTTCTAAAAAGTGGGTTAATGGTGATGGTACTAAGGTTACTTGGACTAATATAGAAGGGAAGCCAGCAGCACTTACAGATGCTAATATAGCTAAGTGGAATGAGAACAACCACACACATACTAACAAGACTACATTAGACAAGATAACAGAAGCCAATCTTACTAGTTGGAATAACAAGCTAGATAAAGCTGTATGGGACAAAGCATTTTACTTTGATAGTGCAGGTGATTTAAGAGCAAAAGTTAATGTAATAGGCGAGAAAGAAATTAGTGCTTATGGTGCTGGAACTACTTCGGGTGCTGGAACTGTAACTATAGTGGATGCACTTACCAGTACAGCTACTGACTGTGCTTTAAGTGCTAATATGGGTAGAATCCTTAAAGATATGATAGATTCTAAAGGTGCTGTTTCTAGCTGGGAAGATATAACCGATAAACCTAGTTGGATAACATCTACAAAACCTTCCTATAGTTGGAATGAGATTACTGGTAAACCTAGCACCTTTACACCTTCTGAACATACACATAATTATGCCAGTTCGGTTAAGGTAGGTAATACTGCTTATAATGCTGCTAGCAATGTTATTAGTTTACCAGCTTATCCTACTTTATCTAGTTTGGGTGCAGTTAGTTCTGCAGACTTTAACGCACATACAAGTAACACAACATCACATATTACCAGTACGGAAAGAACTAACTGGAATGATGCTAATAATAAGAAGCATACACATTCTAATAAGTCTGTATTGGATGGAATAACATCTGCTAAGGTTACTAATTGGGATGGTGTAGTAACTAACTGGAATAAAGCTTTTTACTTTGATTCCAATGGAGATTTGAAGGTTAAAGTAAATGTTATCGGTGAGAAGGAAGTTTCAGCCTATGGTGCAGGTGCTTCTGGTGGAAGTGGTAGTATTACTATAGTAGATGCTTTAACCAGTACGGCTACAGATGCAGCACTTTCAGCCAATCAAGGTAGGATTCTAAGGGAATTGATTGATAATGTTGGCGGTGGTGTAAGTAGCTGGAATGATTTAACAGATAAGCCAAACTGGATAACTGATACTAAACCTTCTTATAGCTGGTCTGAAATTGGTAGTAAACCTTCAACATTTACACCTAGTTCACATACTCACAACTATGCTAGTACTGTTAAGGTTGGTTCAACAAGTTATAATGTTAGTGGAAATACTATCAGCTTACCAGCATATCCTACAGTACCTTCTGCCTTAAAGAATCCTAATGCACTTACTATTAGCTTGAATGGTACTTCACAGGGTGCTTATGATGGTAGTGCTGCAAAGAGTTTCAATATAACAGCAGCTAGTGTAGGTGCAGCAGCCAGTTCGCATAATCATTCAATTAGTAATGTTAGTGGTTTACAAGATGCCTTAAATGGTAAAGCAGCTAGTAGCCATAATCATAATAGCAGTTATGTATCTTCATTGGGAACTAATGGCAATTACCTTACTTGGACAAAGAACGGCACTACTAATAATATTACTATTCCTTATGCTTCAAACTCTGATAAATTAGATGGTTATCACGTTAGTAGTCTAGAATCATATAAGCTAACAGTTATAGATGCTTCTGGATTGAATAATAATACTTGGTATCCTGTAACTATGGATATTGGAAACTCACAGCAAACAAGAATCAGAATTGAAGGCAATACTAGTGCTAATGCTACTTGGAATAGTAGAAGTGATAAAAATATGGCTCTAATACTGGACTATACAGTTAATGGTTCACAATGGGGCTGGACTCAAGTAGTAAGAACTATACACGCTTATCAAGAGGGGGCTGGAACATCTAGCTGTTTAAGAGGATTGGGACAACTAACAAATTCTTCTACAGAATATGTATATGTTAGAGGTGGGGCAAAATATAACTTTTATGTTAGTAGATTTATAACGCCTACTTTGAGAACATCTACATATACTACTAGTAGTCAATCTGTAGCACCTGCTACATCTGCACCAGCAGCTATAAGTAGAAATGTGGCATATATTTCTGATACAGTAGCAGCAGCTAATAAGGTTACTAATACATTAACCTTTACAGGCTATCAATCCAAGTCATTTAATGGTAGTGCAGCAGTCAGTGTAGCTATACCAAACAACACTAATCAGTTAACCAATGGTGCAGGATTCATTACTAGTAGTGCTAGTATCAGTGGTAATGCTGGTAGTGCTACAAAGCTACAAACAGCCAGAACTATTAACGGTACTTCATTTAATGGTACTGCTAACATTACTACGGCAAATTGGGGTACTACTAGAAGTATTTATATCCAAGATGCTACAGCTACTAATACCAGTTCGGCAGTTAGTGTAAACGGTGGTGGTAATGCTTATTTGAAATTACCAACTAACATTAAAGTCGGTACACTTACAGCTACAGGTGAAGTGACTGCTTATTCTGATATTAGGCTTAAAACCAGCATTCAGCCATTAGAGAATAGGGGTTACATTAAACCTGTTACATATAAGAAGGATGGTAAGGATAGTATAGGATTCATAGCACAAGAAGTAAGAGAATTATATCCAGAACTAGTTATAGAAGATAATACAGAAGATAAATATCTATCTGTCAATTATGCACAGTATGTAGCAGTATTACAAGCACAGATAATAGAATTGAATAACAGAGTTAAACAGTTGGAGAAATGGCATTATCAAGTACAGGAATAACAACAAGTCTGGTAGGAAATGCAATAGGGAGCAGCAGCAGGAATGTTGGTGCTCTATGCAGTTCCTCACTTATAAATGAGTGGTCTAAATGGAAACCTATATCAAGTAATGTAGGTACAATGACACTAGCGGAATTGAAGAACAGGAATTATGGTATAAGCATACTGTCAGCCAATACACCAGATTCATTGGTGACACAGATAAAGAATAATAGTAATCTGGGATATAAGTATAATAAACCTACTGGTGGTTCTAATAGTCCTTATAGATTGGGTGACTTTAGAAACTATGAACATAGTGCAGCTATGCCTTTGTATGCTACTTATAAAGATGGTGCAGTACAGAATATAGGCGGTGTAACTTCTAGTAATCACGCTTCTTATGAAAAGCCACTAGCAGGTATAGAATCCAGTACACCAGGGGGTGATACTTCTAGTTTAGCTTATCTTACTAAAGATGATATATATGTAGTATATGGTACTGATGGGAGTAAGTTGAACCTTCATAGAGGTGCTTTAGTAACAGATGGTACAAATACAGTATGGTATAGTGATAAGCTGTACTGGTGGACTACACAGATGCAGCAGTTTGCAGGTAAGACTGTACAAGTATATGAGTTTCTAACTAATGCAGTTAGTACACCCACTTCACCACATACAGGTAATGCTAATGATAGATTCTTAGCCTTACCTATGCCAGTAGCATCTATACAAGTTAAGGCAGATGTAGTAGCAGGAAGTCAGAAGGTGCAAATTATCTTTAAGGCGCAGCAAAGAGAAAATAATACTAAGTACTATGATTGGGAACTACAATTTAGTGCAGTAGGTTCTACTTATAGAGGTGGTACAATTAATAATATTGCAGTTAAGCTATGTAAGGATAACAAAGGTATCAATCAGATTGCTACTGCTACTGGTCTACCTAAATCACTTACAGTTAATGATGAAACTACTTCACAGAAATATACTGGTTCACTTTATAATAATAGCACATCTTCTATTTGCTGGCTATGTTTATGGTTTGATAACCAGCTACAGAGGTCTATACAGGCACTTATGCCAATGCCAGACCCATCTTTACCATAGATTAATTAATAACACATTTAAATTTTAAAACTATGGCTACAACTATCGAAATGCAGCACACAAATTACAATGTAGTAACAGATAATGGAACAATGAAGTTAGAAGGTACATTCAATATTGATATGAATGGAAAGATGAACTATAATGTTAGTATCTACCTTATTGAAGATATGAAATATATCGGTGATGCTAACTACTGTGAACTGGATGGGGGATTAGTTAATTATAACTATAATCTTCCAGCAGCTAATAAGGCTGATGTAATTGCATTAGTAGATACATCTATTCAAGAAATTAAAGTTAAACAATCAGCAGAATGACAAAAGAAGATAAGCTAAACTTACAATTAATATCAGCAGCAGTATTAGTAATAGTAGGCTGTGGTTTATTAATTGGAGGGTTCTGTGTAGCACCATTAGGAATAATAGACAGCAGCGTACTTATTGCCTTTGGTGAAACTTGTACCTTTGCTGGTGCCTTGTTTGGGGTAGATTATCATTATCGGATGATATTTAGAAAGTAAATAAATTTAGCCTGTAGTCTGGTGGTAGATTGCAGGCTATTTGTTTATGTGGTTACTTTGTAGTACATTTGCATCGTGATTCTGATAGCACTATTTGTCTGAATAGCCAGTATAATAGTGTATTGGCATAATTTAAACTTTTTATATTATGACACAGAATCAAGAATCACAAGTGAATGTTCTTTCAGTATTGGTATCAACTGACCGCAAGGATTTAAGTAAGGCTTTTGGTGTTGGTTTGTATATTACAGACAGTGACACAGTAGAACAGGTTAAGGCTAAATGTAAAGGTTATATCGCAAGATATGAACTATACATAGCCAATCTTAAAGCTGTACTGGAGATTCCAGACGACAATTTGAAGTCTGAAATGAGAAGGGCTAAGGCTTATCGCTACATTCAATCTCTTACAGAGGATGATAAAGCAGCCTTGAAGGAGTTGATAGGTCAGTAACTGGAAGGACTTCAAACAATGGGGCTAGCTTCGGCTAGCCTTTTTTATTTTAAGATGTATGGAGTATAAGAAGTATGGAAGAAAGATAGTGGATGCTATCGAAGGTATAGATAATCCAGCCTATAAGGTATCATTAGACTGCATTAGAAGAAGCCATTTTACATTAGGTACTTTAGTTATAGCTAATACTATCTATGATGGATTTATAACACTATGCCAGTCTAAGAATTATCTATGTGCTATTCAGCAAATAAGGATGCAGATAGATAATTGTATGACAGTCTTTGCTAGCCAGTTGGTAAAGAACCAGACTTCTTTCTATAACCACTTTGATAAGGGTGGAGCTTTAAACCAGTTGAAAGTAAAAGGCAATGCACTAACTACTAACTATCTATTGGAATTATTAGATGAGAAGTATTTAGGTATTAGGGATATATACAGGGAAGGCTGTAAGTGGATTCATCCTACTAGCAAACGATTGAACTTCTATTATATTACACCTTTGACTAATGGAGAGCCTACTAGTATTGTAGGTTATAAGGATAAGGAATATAGTATAGTTAATGGGTTAATGGCAGATACATTACTAGAAGATATATGTAATGATATGTACTATGCTATGGATATACTGCTAGAGTTGGTAAATGAACAGATAAGGCTACAGAGAGAAGAAGCTAGTGCTGTTAATACTGATGAACAACTAATGAATAACATAGATGAAGTATTTGATAAGATAGGTATTCAAGTAGTTTCAGATAAGGGGAATGGGGTAATATTTTAAGCTGACAGTCGGTTAAACCCCAGCCCTCCCTTCTTTCCACGGCTGTAAGTTTCCAAATATGCAAAAGGTTGCATTATTTAACATTCTTCATAAATAACTGATAATCAGTTTGTACGAATGGTTAAAGTGTTTATTCTGTTGTTCGTCTAGAAAGAGCAAACCGTTGTGAGCCAGACTGATTTCTCCCGGTTGGGGATTGGTGCCGCCACCTACCATTGCTACTTGCGAAATTGTATGATGGGGACTACGGAAAGGCTGGATGGCAATCAGTGAACTGTCTTTTCCTAATTTTCCTGCTACTGAATGTATTTTAGTCGTTTCCAGACTTTCACCCAATGAAAGGGGAGGGAGAATGCTTGGCATGCACTTTGCCATCATGGACTTCCCACTTCCGGGTGAACCGATCATAATCAGGTTGTGTCCTCCGGACGCGGCTACTTCCAATGCGCGTTTTACACTTTCTTGTCCTTTCACATCAGCAAAATCGTATGGAAAGCTACTTTGGTGTTCATAGAATTCCTCCCGTGTATTGACGATGCTAGGCTCCAGATTGCGTTCATTATTGAAAAATTCGATGACCTCTTTGATATTTTCTACGCCATATACTTTCAGGTTGTTTACTACAGCAGCTTCCCGCGCATTTTGTTTGGGAAGTATGAAGCCTTCAAAACCTTGCTCGCGGGCACTGATAGCTATGGAGAGGGCTCCTTTGACTGGTTGAAGGCTTCCATCCAGGCTAAGTTCTCCGATAATAAGATAACGTGAAAGTTTTTCTTCCGATACGATTTGGGTAGCGGCCAATATTCCGATTGCTA
>ERZ780162.539-NODE-539-length-29779-cov-5.122224_pt1 | contig 29779 bp, 19 predicted proteins | sample MGYA00511474_ERZ780162 | MGnify/ENA primary metagenome ERZ780162 (study PRJEB29588, sample SAMEA2143633) | human gut metagenome | biome: human gut; feature: human-associated habitat; material: faeces | place: Denmark | collected 2008/2010 ...
GCTATGGAACCCGTTATGGGAGATTTGGTAGATTTTTAGTCAACTAGCCATACCCCACTGCCCACAATCAAGGCGGCATTCGGTCGCTTTCTCAAAACGTCGTATTCATGCCGTCAAACATATTTCAGGGCTTGAACAAGAATTCACTCAATAGAACTCGTAAATTTACGAGATACTCCTCGTAATTTTAGGGTGAGCGTTATCTACGCTTGCCAGACGCGCATCAGATCTTGGGGAAATACCACGTCAACCGTGCAATCAGGATAAGCCTTCGTAAAAATCTCATGCGATCGAGATTTAGCCTTTTCTGAAAGCTTGCATTCGAACGCTCTCATTTTGTTATCAATCACCTCAACAAAGTCAATTTCCCGAGGTTGTCGTCCAGAAGTAAATTCGCGCGTAGTCTCGACGAAGGCTATGGAATTTAACGCGTTCTATGAAGAAAAAGTTTTCCCATAACACACCAGCGTCGGCACGGCTAGCCAACGGAGAGAAATCCTCAATGACCGCATTGCGAATGCCTGTGTCACAAAAATAGATTTTTTTGCTTTTCTTCAGCTCATTGCTTAGGTTTTTAGCATACGAGTGGCAAACTTTGACAACAAAGCACCGTTCGAGCAGATTGCCGCCACTCAGCAAGAATTCGTAAATTACACCTACGAAAACTCGCAAGAATTCGCAGATTCAGTTGACAAAAAATTGCATCGCGGCGTTTTTGCCCGCTCAGACGCTTTCAATTTTGGGTTCAAACGCCGAGAAAAACCGCATGACGCGCTCGGGCAGGTAACCCAGGTCTCCGGGCGGATTGCCGCGGGGAAAGCCGATGTGACCACCCTCTTCCGGTTGCTCAAGATAGACACAGTCGCTCACGTCCTTTTCCGTCGGCAGCGCCCAGCGCGGCAGAAAGGGATCGTTTTTGGCGTTTAAAAGCAACAGCGGTCTAGTGACGTTTTTGAGATAGCGCTTGGCCGAGCACAAGGTCCAATACTCCATCGCGCTCTTGAAGTGATGGATCGGCGCCGTGTAGACACTGTCAAAGTCGTAGAGCGTTTTACAGCTCTTGACCTTGTTGATGTCAATGAGATCCGGGAAACGCTTGGCCTTGTCAATGAGCTTTTCCTTGAGCGTCGACAAAAACATTTCTTCGTAGAGCTTGTTGGCGCCGCGGCTCATGATTTCGCTTCCGGCCACCAAATCCACCGGCGCACCGATCGAGACGGCCGCCGTCAGGAAAGATGCGTCCTGCGGGCGTTCGCCCATGTATTTGGCAATGTAGTTACCGCCGAGGCTCACGCCGACCGCATAAATCGGCGCCGTGATGAAACGTTCGTGAACCGTCCTCAGTATCCAGTCGCAATCGTCGCTGTCGCCGGCAAAGTACGCCCGCGGCAAACGATTGGGCAGACCGCCGCATCCTCTGAAATGCGCAACGACGCCTCGCCAACCGCATTTGACACACTCGTGCATCAGCGCTTCTGCGTAATGGCTGTGAGAATCACCCTCCAATCCATGGAAATGCACCAACACCGGCGCGTTGAGCTCCATCGGCTCCGGTTCCGACCAATCTAACACGATGAAGTCTCCGTCGGGCATATCCACAATTTCTCTTCGATACTGCACGTCGGGACGCGGGAAAAAACGGGCGGGAACGATGGTCTGAAGATGCGCTCCGGGCAACCAGCGGGGAGCCTTGTAGTCGGATTGAAGCAGCGGCATCGCGCAAACAAACGCAAAAAAAATGGACTCAACAACGCGACCGGCGAAATTGGTTTTCGTCGTCAGTCGCACCGAGGAGAAAACTTAACACGCGCTGACACAAAGGTTGAATCCAGCATTTTGAATTTTCGTTTCGACTCAGAGAAAAAATGGGACAATCTAAGCAAAACACCTGATCTTATTGGTGTTTTTGCGTTTGCACTTCGTCACAAGATCGAGTAGAGTAAGTCCCTGAGTCGGCCTGAAATACGAATCAGGCTCTGCTTAGAAAATCTGGAACTGCCTTTTTCAAATGCTTTACACGGCACGATTTTATTTCTTCTCCTTTTATTTCGCCCCCTCGGCGGAAGGAGTACGTGCGCACGCGTAACGCAAGCATTTGAAAGGTACTGCCAGCCGCCGGGAACGCAAAATCCGGCGGCTTTTTCGTACCGGGTTCTGCGTAATCAAGCCTCAGGCTCACCGGCACAGACCGAACGACAAAATCCGATACCAAGGGAGATAGACATCATGCGCTACACAACCGACGACCTTCGCATCAAAGAGATTCGCGAACTGACGCCTCCGGCTCATCTCATTCGTGAATTCCCCTGCGAAGAGCCGTTCGCAAGAACCGTTCACGGCGCCCGAATGGCCGCTCACGAAATTCTGCACGGTCACGACGATCGACTTCTTGTAATCGTCGGCCCCTGCTCGATTCATGATCCCAAGGCTGCAATGGAATATGCGCAAAAACTCAACGAAGAGCGTCGACGCTTGGCAGGCGACCTTGAAATCATCATGCGCGTTTATTTCGAGAAGCCCCGTACAACCGTCGGTTGGAAAGGTCTGATGAACGACCCGGATATGGACGGCAGCTGCCGCATCAATCACGGATTGCGCATCGCCCGTGAACTGCTGTGCGACATTGTGGCTCTCGGCCTTCCCACCGGCGTCGAATACCTGGATATGATCACGCCGCAGTACATTGCCGATCTGGTGAGTTGGGGAGCCATCGGAGCACGCACAACCGAATCTCAGTCGCATCGCCAGCTTGCCAGCGGTCTGTCCTGCCCTGTCGGTTTCAAAAACGGCACCGACGGCAACATCAAGGTCGCCGTCGACGCCATCGGCGCCGCCGAACACTCCCACTCATTCCTGTCGGTTACCAAGGGCGGCATCTCGGCCATTGTCACCACGACCGGAAACGAAGACTGTCACATCATTCTCAGAGGCGGAAAAGAGCCCAATTACGACGCCCAAAGCGTTGCCAAAGCCTGTGAGATGCTCAAGGCCAACGGCCACCGCGAAATCGTAATGATTGACGCTTCTCACAGCAATTCCCACAAAATCTGCCGCGAACAGATCAATGTGGTCAACAACATCTGCGAGCAAGTTTCCGGCGGCAACAGTTCGATCATCGGCGTCATGATCGAGTCGAACCTCGTCGAAGGCAACCAGAAGATCGAACCCGACAAGCCCCTCGTCTACGGCCAGAGCGTCACGGACGCCTGTCTCGGCTGGGACGACACGGTCGTTTTGCTCAATAACCTGGCTCACGCCGTCCGCGATCGCCGCAGCCGTCTCCAGTAATCGGAACGTTCAAAAAAATTCCCCCGGCCAGCTTTCGATTCTGATCGGGGGATTTTTTTCTTTCGTTAGTCGGTTCCCTTGGCGCGGTCTTCGTAGAACTTCTTCTTCCAGGCGGCAAACGTGCCTTCTTCCAGAGCCTTTCGCATTTCCCCCATGATCGTGGCGTAGAAATGCAGATTGTGGATGGAATTGAGGCGTGCGCCAAGAATTTCGTTCACCTTCTGCAGATGGTGCAGGTAAGCGCGTGTGTAGCCGCGGCACGTTGCGCAAGTGCAGGTGGGATCGAGCGGACGGGTGTCGTTCTTGTGCTTGGCGTTGCGGATCTTGATGTCGCCGTAACGGGTAAAGAGCCAACCGTTGCGGGCATTTCGCGTGGGCATCACGCAGTCAAACATGTCGATGCCGCGCGAAACGCCTTCAACCAAATCCTCGGGCGTTCCCACCCCCATTAAATAACGAGGCTTGTCTTCGGGCATCTGGTGCACGATGGCATCCATGATGGCAAGCATCTTTTCTTTCGGTTCACCAACAGACAAGCCGCCCAAGGCGTAACCGTGGAAACCGATTTCCTTCAGGCCCGCAAGCGACTCTTCGCGCAGTTTCGGGAACATGCCGCCCTGAACAATGCCAAAAAGCGCGTTGGGATTTTCGAGGCGATCGAATTCCTCACGGCTGCGCTTGGCCCAACGAAGAGACAGACGCATCGAATCGGCCGCTTCCTTTTCCGTGGCCGGACGATCGCCGATCATATAGGGCGTGCATTCGTCAAACTGCATCACGATGTCGGAATTCAAAACCTTCTGAATCTGCATCGAGACTTCAGGCGTCAAAAAGAGCTTGTCGCCGTTGATGGGCGAAGCAAAGCGCACGCCTTCCTCAGAAATCTTGCGCAATTGACCAAGGCTAAACACCTGGAAACCGCCCGAGTCGGTGAGAATCGGGCGATTCCAGTTCATGAAGCGATGCAGTCCGCCGTGCGTGGCAATGACGTCAAGCCCCGGACGAAGCCAAAGGTGGAACGTATTGCCGAGGATGATCTGACTGCCCATGCCTTCGAGCTCGTCAGGCGTCATCGCCTTGACAGTACCGTAGGTACCCACGGGCATGAACACCGGCGTTTGCACCACACCGTGATTGAGCGTCATCACGCCGCGGCGTGCCGCCCCTTCCGTTTTCAAGACTTCAAACTGCAGCGCCATTGTTGTTCTCCGTTGCGTTGTGATGGCGGGTTCTTTCCAGGAAACAGGCGTCGCCGTAACTGAAAAACCGATATTTTTCGTCGATGGCGTGTCGATAAGCTTGCATGATGCGCTCCTTGCCGACCAATGCCGACACAAGCATCACCAGCGTCGACTTGGGCAGGTGAAAGTTCGTCACCATGGCGTCAATGACCTTGAAGCGATAGCCCGGCGCAATGAAAAGCCGCGTATCCATCGTACCCGCTTCAGCCGTTCCGTCATCTCGAGCCGCCGATTCGATCGCGCGCAGACTGGTGGTGCCCACGGCTACCACACGTCGTCCCTCGCGCTTGGCCTGATTGATCGCCTGGGCACATTCTTCGCTCATTTCAAACCACTCGGCGTGCATCTGATGCTTGGAGAGATCCTCCTCACGCACCGGCTGGAATGTGCCCGCGCCCACGTGCAGCGTCACGAAGGTTTCCTGCACGCCCATGTCGCGCAGATCTTTGAGAAGTTCCTCGGAAAAATGCAACCCAGCGGTCGGTGCCGCAACGGCTCCCGGATACTTGGCGTACACCGTCTGATAGCGGCCTTCGTCGGCAGCCTGTGCGTCGCGCTCAATATAAGGAGGCAACGGAACCTTGCCCACGGCATCGAGAACGGTCAGCGCCGGCGCATTGAATGTGAGCTCGAAAAATTCGCCTTGACGTCCGCCCACAACGGCTTCATAGGAAACTTCGTTTTCACCCGTGAAGATCAGGCGGGAACCGGGCTTGGGCTTTTTGCTTGCGCGCAGCATGCTGATGACGGTGTTTTCGCCGGTCACGCGTTCGATCATGGCTTCAATGGCGCCGCCAGTTTCCTTGACGCCGCGCAGACGAGCCTTGATTACGCGCGTGTTGTTCATCACGAGCAAATCACCGGGGCGAAGCAAATGCTTGAGATCCGTGAAAACAAGATCTTCGATCACATCGTCGCTCACGTGCAGCAAGCGGGAAGCCGTGCGTTCTGCAAGCGGAAACTGAGCGATCAGTTCAAGCGGGAGATCAAAGTCGTAGTCGGACAAATGTTGTCCGTTGAGATAGGAAGGATGTAAATCGACAGTCATTTTGGCTTTACCGGCCAGAAATTAGAAATTGATAAGGAGCCCGCATTGTACAGAGCCGATCGACTTTGTGCTTGTTTTTCCTAGAAATTTTCCACACATGAACTCACACTGCCGTACACAGTCAACCAAAACAAGTGACAGTAGGCCACCTTTAGTCTCTCTTCTTGCTGTTGCAAATAGAAACATTTTCCTGTGTCAGACTTGTTGAGAATGATTCTTATTTGCGATATAGTTCCACCAACTGAGAAACACCTAGAGGCTTAAAGCCGAAGAGACAAGGGTTCGTTGGGGTCGAACCTGCTGCAAGCCTCTCACCAACGTTGTTCTCCTGGCGTTCGTGATGGTTTCTTAGGGTTATCTTCCTTGTGCGGTGACAGGTTTCAGGCTCCTGTCACCGCTTTTTTTCGTTTATTTTCAAGGCTTCTGCAATTTTTGAACGAAATCAAGAACGTACTCTTGATAAAATCAAGACCATACTCTTTATTTCATTCAATTCCACAAACATCCACGCCTATGTCTCTCAACTTTACGTACTTGCCTCGAACGATTGAAACCGTTATCAATCGGGCCAGTCAGCGCTACAAAGGTGTCATGGTGACCGGGATGCGACAGGTCGGCAAAAGCACCATGCTGCGCCGCATGCTGGGAGATCGCCGCTACGTCAATCTCGACCGCTATCAGGCTTTGGATCTGGCTCGACAAGCTCCGGATGCCTTTTTCAAGCAATATCCGATGCCTTTGCTGATTGACGAATTTCAGAGAGCTCCCGACCTCGGTTTGGAAATCAAAGCCATTCTCGATGAAACGGACGAAAGAGGCCTGGTGTGGTTGACCGGATCTCAAAAACTCGGTCTCAGAAAAGCGGTCGCCGAAGCACTTTCCGGCCGCGTTGCATCCTTCGAGCTTTTTCCGTTCAGTCTCTACGAGCTGCAAGGCAAAGGCCCGGAGCAAAAACCTTTTATGCCGACCGGTGAGCCTACGCGCGGCTCGCTTGATCCGCTCACGGCGGAAGAACTCTGGAAAATCATCTGGCAAGGCTCCTGGCCGGAAGTGGTTCACGACGAGCCGGATCAACGAGATGCCTTTTTCGACAGTCTTTTGAGAACTTACATCGAAAAAGACATCCTTGCGACAGGAGTACGCCGGGTGGAGGATTTCGAGCGCTTCTTAAGCGTACTGGCAAGCCGCATTGGTCAGGAATTTGCCATCGGCGAAATCCAAAAAGCCGTCGGCGTTGCGGCGGAAACTGCCCGCGATTGGCTTAACATTGCCGTCGCTACAGGCGTTGTCTATCTCTTGCCTCCTTTCTACGAAAACGTCGGCAAAACACTCATCAAGAAAAGCAAGCTCTACTTCACCGACACCGGCTTGGCTGCCTGGCTGTGCCAGTCTCCAAGTCCATCGGCTCTGAAAAACGCCTACAACGCCGGAGCGTTTTTCGAGAATTTCGTCGTCATGGAAATTGTCAAAAGCTGGAAGCACAACGGCAAAAAGCCTCTTTTCTACTTCTACCGCGATACTCGGCAAAATGAGATTGATCTTCTGATTCGCGAAGGCGACATTTACTATCCGATCGAAATCAAATCGACGGCTTCGCCTCAGCGCAAGATGCTCGACAATTTCGGCGTACTCAAAGGCGACACCATTAAGCGAGGTCCCGGCGCTCTGATCTGCACTTGCGATGAGCCTTGCTACCTCACAAGCGACGTCGTCGCCCTGCCGGTCTGGGCGCTTTAGCTAACAGTTGTTGCTGGAAAACCCGCAAATCCAAGCTAGACTTGGAGCGCTCGACAACCGTTTCCCTTACTTTCGGTACGCATTTGAAGAAACACCTCGTCCTTTGTCTGACGCTTTGCCCCCTTGCGCTCTACGCCGCCGACATTTCCATCCATTTCATCGGGCTCAATGATGAACTCGCCGAGAATGTCCGCGCACACCTGATGCAGCGCAAAGATGACGACGCCTACTCCGTGAGGCGCCGTCTGGTTTCGGCCGTCAAAGACGGCATCAAGCCGTTTGGATACTACCGTCCCCGCGTCAAGATTGATCTGGTTCGCGCCGACTCGGGCGACGTCACGTCCGTCAATGTCATTGTGGATCCGGGCGAGCGCATTCACCTCACCGAACCGCACCTCAATCTGCAGGGACCTCTAACCAAGGAAACCGAATTTGATCTCGCCGTGCAACAGATTCCGAAAGCCGGAAGTCCTCTATTGCACAGCGACTACGAGCAATTCAAAGGATCAGTGCAGGCCCTGGCGTTGGAACTCGGCTATTTCGACGGCAAGTTTTCCAGACACAGCCTCAAGGTTTCGCCCCGTGAAGGCACGGCCTACTGGGACCTCGCTTACGACAGCGGCAAACGTTACAAATTCGGGAAGGTGAGTTTTCAAAATTCGCAGATTGACGAAGCCTATCTTCGTTCGCTCATCCCGTTTGAAGAGGGGCAACCCTACGACTACAACACCTACGGCGATCTTTCCCGCAAGCTCACCGAAACCAACTGGTTCGGATCAGTGGTCATGTCCATGCAGTTTGACAAAGCCAGGCAAGATCCCGAACGCGTGCTCGACGTTGATGTCGCACTCACGCCCCGCAGCGAAAACCTGGTGGAAACCGGCATCGGCTACGCCACCGACATCGGTCCTCACGGAAAACTGTCCTGGACTCGCCCTTGGCTCAACAGCAATGGCCACAGTTTGACGGCCGCCACTGATCTTTCACCCGAAGAGCAGGAGTTCGAGTTCAATTACAAGATTCCGAGTCAGTCCAATCCTCTCTCGGACTACTGGGCCCTGCAAAGCGGCTACAAGTATTCGACCCTAAACGACACGACTTCGTCGTCGACGGCCGTATCCGCCGCCCGTTTTCAGCTGCTTGATTCAGGCTGGACGCGCAAGATTTCCGTCGACTGGCTCTACGACAACTTCACGCAGGGCAGTGATTCGTCAAATACGCAAATCATTTATCCCACCCTTTCGTTTTCGCGTACGCGGCAAAAAGGGGGCGTTCTGCCGACCTGGGGCGACACGCAGCGCTATGCGATTTCGGTTTCCAACACCGCCTGGGGCTCCGACATCGACTTCGTGCTGCTCACCGCGCAACAAAGCTGGGTTCGCTCGCTCGGGCCCTCGCACATCTTCATCGGCCGATGGTCCGCCGGTTGGATCGAGTCGGGAAGCTTTGATCAGGTGCCGCCCGATCTGCGTTTCTTCGTGGGCGGCGACTTGAGCATCCGCGGCTACGACTACGAATCCATTTCCCCGAAAAACGCAAAGGGCGAACTCGAAGGCGGCTCAAAGATGTACACCGTTTCCGTCGAATACCAATACAACGTTACCGGCAACTGGTGGGGTGCAGTCTTTTTCGACGCCGGTCAATCGAGTCACGAATTCGATTTCGGAGACATCAAGAAGGGTGCGGGCTTCGGCATTCGCTGGCTTTCTCCCATCGGACTCGTCAAGCTCGACCTGGCCAAGGCCGTGGGCGACCCCACGGAGGACAGCTGGAAGATCTACTTCGGTTTGGGAGGCGCGTTGTGATGAGAGTTTCTCGTCTTTTGAAATGCATCGGCTTCGCGCTGGCCGTTCCACTGGTGCTTTGTGTCGGTCTCGTTGTCTTTGCGCTCACCCCCTGGGGACTGCAGACAGGCGTTTCGCTCGCGCAAAAGTTCCTGCCTGAGCTTAGTGTCGGCAACGTCAGCGGCACACTCTTTGATGCGGACATATCAGAAATTCGCTATCAGACGACGCCTGTAACTCTTGAACTTAAGCGAGTGCAGTTCTCGATCGCCAATCTGCGCCCGCTCGAGCGTCATGCCGACATCAGGAAACTCCACGTTGATGGGCTCCGGGTCGCTCTCGCTGAAAACCAGGAATCCGCCACCGAAACCGCCGCCTCAGACAACGCACCGATCTTTCTGCCGTTTTCCGTTGCGCTCACGGATGTGCGTTTCACCGACACGCACGTTCAGTCCGATGCGTTTGATGTTGCGGTTCGTGACCTGTCTCTAGTCGCCTCTGCCGCCGGCGGCACGGTCACAACAGAGAACCTGAACATCGAGGGCGTCGCCGTTCATCTGCCCGAAACACCGAAGGCTACCGATGAAAAACCTGAGCCGCTGGTCGAAACGTTAAACGCGCTTTTTGCCAAACCGTTGCTTGAGCCCTTTGCGGTGCCCGAACTGCCGCTTACCGTGGACGTAAAGGCGCTTTCGGTTTCCAATGTCAGACTCAACGACGAAACCGTGCTCGAAACGCTTTCGGCAACTTTTACCGCCGCCCCTCAAAGCGTTCACATCGCCAAACTCGTCGCCGCGCATCCGGCAGTTGATGCTTCCGTTAAGGGAGAAATGACGCTCGGCGGCATCCCCAAAGGCAAAATGGACGCTGCCGTGACGGCGCGTCAGGCTCCTTTGTCCGCCTATCCGATCACGGCCGCCGCCACTTTTGATCTCACCTCCGAAACCAATCTGAGGCTTCAGACGACGTCGGCTCAAAAGACCCTGAACGTTCAGGCCAACCTCGAAACCGCCAAAGCCAATCCTGCTTTCCGACTGGCTGTAACGGGTGATATGGATCTGACTGCTCTCAAAGACTTGATCGGTACCGAGGCGGAACTTCAGAACATCGACGTCAAACTGGCGGGTACGTACGACGCCTACGATCTTTCGATTTCAACTCGCGCCGCCTCTGCCCTTCTTGCCCGACCTGCCGACCTTTCCGTCACCGGTCAAGGAAAGAAAACCACCTTGTCCGACCTTCGGCTGAATGCAAGCATCGGCAAAAACATGCTGCATTCCGCATTTCATGCCGTTTTGACCGACAAGAAGGCATCGGCTTCGGGCTCGGCCACGCTCTCCTGGTCCGACCTCAAGGATCTGGGCAAACTGCTCCCGGCTGATTCTCTCAAAACAAACGGATCGGCAGAACTTGCCCTGACGGCCTCAACGGCAGCAGACTTTGATCCCCGGTCTTTGACCGTTGACATCTCGTCACTTACGGTCAAAGCCTCGCTAAACGATGTGCCCTTCACGGCACAAACCACAGGTCACATTCAGGGCACGGACTCGTTTGCTGTCAAAAATTTGCTTCTGAAAGCCGACAGCGCCTCTCTTGAGCTCGATGCCGCATTGAAAAAGGAAACACTGTCCGGGGCATTTCGCGTCAGCGCACCTGACCTCTCGCGCATCGACAAGACGCTGCGCGGCAGTGTCACCGGTTCAGGAAAACTCACCGGTACGCTTTCCATTCCTCAATTGTCGGCCCAGATGCATGCCTCTTCGCTGCAGTTCGGAGACATGTCGCTTGCGCGCGCCGATGTTTCCGCTCAAGTCACGACAACACAGAGTAACGGCGAGCGCCTTCCCAAGGCCGACGTAAAACTCAGTGCTGCCAATCTGTCCGCCTCTTCGGTTTCGTTCAAAACGATTTCCGCATCCTTCTCCGGCACGCAGTCCGTGCACACGCTGCAGGTGACAAGCAAGGGTTCTCCCGTTGCCATTGATGCGCGCCTCGACGGTCACCTCGACGAATCAGGAACTCATTGGAACGGAGAACTCGTCTCGGCAGCGCTCAAAACCGATCGCGGCACCTGGACGACTGCCGACAAACCGAAGCTTGCCTTCAACATAAACGCCTCGCAGGCCTCGCTCTCGCCGCACTGCTGGACAAGCAATTCGCAAAGTCTTGAAGTCTGCCTCAAGGAAGAACTTCACGCCGGCAAACAAGGCAGTCTCGCGCTTGACGTCAAAAACGCAGACTTTTCTCTCATCAAAGACCTCCTGCCGCCGGATCTTGATGTCAAGGGTCGCACGGATGCAACGGCAACCGTGAGCTGGACCGAACCCTCGCCCGAACATGCCGTCGCGCATGTGGAAGTGGCCGGGCGCGGCATTTCGGTGACGGCCGAAACGAACGGTTCGCGTCAAACGCTGCACTTCAAAGAAACGAAATTGTCCGCCGACTTCAAACCTCAATCCGCGCAGATCCAAAGCACGGTGTCACTTAAGGATGGTGGCGAATTGAAAGCCGACATCGCCGTAGCCGATCCGCTCACAAAGCGCCAGCTCTCAGGCTCCGTGACGGTCGACGATGTGCAACTCGCTCAGTTCAATCCCGTGCTTGCCTCGCTTTCGCCTCAACTCTCGGCAAGCGGAACCCTTTCGGCCGAACTGCAGCCCCGAGGCACATTGCAAAAGCCCGCGCTTTACGGCGATATCAAGCTTGACGCTTTTGCCGCACAAGGTCAGGCCGTGCCGCTTGACATGAAGCCCTCCAACGTCACGCTGCATTTCGAAGGCGATCAGTCGGAACTCATCGCCGATCTTCAGACCGCCCAAGGCAAGATCAACGTCACCGGCAACGCAAAATGGAGTGATCCGGGAAACCCGACGGCTCGCGTTGCCGTCAAGGGCGACAAGGTGCGCGTGAGCCTGCCGCCTTACGTCACGGCGCATGTCACGCCCGACGTGCAGGCGAGCATCTCGCTGCAAAACCTCAACCTTTCGGGAAGCATTCAGATCAACCAGGCCCGCATCACCGTCAACGACCTGCCTACCGGCGCCATTTCCGCTTCGGCCGACGAAGAAATCGTCGAAGCCAATCAGGTAACCGTTCGCGTCCGCACCCCGCTTCAGATCGAAAGCTCTCTTGTGATCCATCTGGGCGATGAGGTCAACCTAAGTGCCTTCGGCTTAAAAAGTGAACTGCAAGGCGATGTGACCGTTGCGCAAAACGATCAGAATCTGGGCTTGAGCGGCACCATCAAACTGGTAAACGGCACCTTCAAAGCCTACGGTCAGGACCTCGTGATCAACAAAGGCAACCTGACCTTTGCCGGCCCCGTTAACAAGCCGATCCTTGACTTTGAGGCCATCCGCAATCCGGACGCCATCGAAGACGACGTCACGGCGGGCATCCGCATCAAGGGGCCGAGCGACGCACCTCAAACGGAACTCTTCACGGATCCCGCCATGTCGCAGGCCGACGCCATCTCCTACATCATGCGCGGCCAAGGTCTGAAGACATCCAACGACGGGGACAACTCCATGCTCACCTCGGCGCTTCTGGGCATGGGGCTTTCCCAGACCGGTCAGCTCGTTTCGGGCATCGGAGAAATGCTTCGCATCAGCGACCTGAACGTATCGACTTCGGGTACGGGCAACGACTCTCAGGTGGTCGTCAGCGGCTATGTTCTGCCCGGACTGCAAGTAAAGTACGCGATGGGCATTTTTGACTCCATTGCCACGCTGACACTGCGCTACCGACTTCTGGCCCGACTCTTTGTGGAAGCCAGTTCCGGCGCCGCGCAAAGCCTCGACGTACTCTATACGTTCGAGTTTTAGAAGCCACAAAACGAACTTCGGCCCTCGCCGGTCGTCCCGACAAAGGCCGAAGAATGTGCCGAAATTTCAGGCGTCTCAGTGTTCCTTACGAATCACGTGACGCGTCTTACCTTGCTCGTCCGTTTCCTGACTCACCACGGTGTGCCCGCCCTGCGTACAGAAGACTTTCAAGTCCTCGATCGCGTGCGGATCGTCGGTGAGCACTTCAAGAACCTCACCGACCTCCACATCCTTGAGAGCCTTTTTGGCTTTGAGCACCGGCTGCGGGCACTTCATCCCGCAGCAGTCCAGCGTTGCAGTCATGATGATCAGGCGAGCTTTTCGGCAATCCAGGCGCGTGCGCTTTCAAGCGCCGCCGGCAGCGCCTTGACGTCGGAAGCACCGGCCATGGCCATGTCGGGCTTGCCGCCGCCCTTGCCGCCGCACTGAGCCGCGACGAAGTTGACGAGTTCACCCGCCTTCACCTTGCCGATCAAATCCTTCGTGACGCCGGCGCAAAGCTGAGCCTTGTCACCGCCGGTCACCGCGAGAACGATCACGGCCGAACCAAACTTGTTCTTGAACTTGTCCATGGTTTCGCGCAAGGTCTTGGCATCAATGCCTTCGAGTGTCGTGAGCAGCACCTTCACGCCGTTGACGTCCTGAGCGGCACTCAAGGCTTCATCGCCCTGCTTGGCAGCGAGCTTGGCCTTGGCTTCTGCCAATTCCTTTTCCAGGCGCTTGACGGTTTCGCCCAAATGGTCAATCTTTTCGGGCAGCTCCTGAGCCGGCGCCTTGAACTTGGCGGCAGCCGTCGCAAGCAGCTCGGCATTGTCTTGCATCAGACGAACGGCGTTAAGACCGGTCACGGCTTCCACACGGCGAACGCCGGCGGAAATGCCCGCTTCGCTGATGATCTTGAAGGCACCGATGTCACCCGTGCGGGACACGTGCGTGCCGCCACAGAGTTCCACCGAGGTGCCGATGTTCAAAACGCGCACCGTTTCGCCGTACTTTTCGCCAAAGAGCATCGTCGCGCCGCTGTGGCGGGCGTCTTCAAGCGACATCACGCGGCACTGCACCGGCGTGTTGGCAAGAATTTCAGCGTTGACAATATCTTCGACCTGACGGATTTCGTCGGCGGTCATCGGCTTGTCGTGATGGAAGTCAAAGCGCGTGACGGCGTCGTTCACAAGGCTTCCCTTCTGGGCCACATGTTCGCCGAGCACTTCGCGCAGCGCCTTGTGCATGATGTGCGTCACCGAGTGGTTGCGCATGATGGCCTCACGGCGCTTGGCGTCGACCACGGCCTTGAACGTGTCGCCCGTCTTGATTTCGCCTTCACAGACGTGAGCAACGTGACTGAAGACGCTTGCCTTGAGCTTGAGACAGTCGCGCACCTGCAAGAGCGTCGTGCCGTTTTCGAGCACACCGGTGTCGCCCACCTGGCCGCCCATTTCGGCATAGAACGGGGTCTTGTCGAGAATAACGAGCACATCGTCGCCGGCCTGAGCCGATTCGACCTGAATGCCGTCCTTGTAAAGCGCAAGCACCTTGGCTTCGGGCGTCTCAAGCGTGTCGTAGCCCACGAATTCGTTGTTGTCGCCCGTAAAGAGCACGTCGGCGGCAATCTTGAACTTGCCTGCGGCGCGAGCCTTGTTCTTCTGCTCAAGCATGCAGGCTTCAAAACCTTCGGTGTCGACCGTCAAACCGCGCTCACGGCACACGTCTCCCGTGAGGTCCACCGGGAAACCGTAGGTGTCGTGCAGCTTAAAGGCGATGTCGCCGGGCAGCACGCCGTCCTTGCATTCGGCCATGGCTTCATCAAGGATCTGCATACCGTTGGAGAGCGTCTGCAGGAAGCGTTCTTCTTCCGCGCGGATCACTTCGGCGATCTTCGGATTCTTGATTTCCGGATAGATGTCGCCCATTTCGCGTGCAAGCGGTTCGATCAACTTATAGAAGAACAGACCGCGGGCACCCAACTTGTAGCCGTGACGGATCGCGCGGCGGCAGATGCGGCGGATCACATAAGCGCGGCCTTCGTTGCCGGGCTTGACGCCGTCGGCAACGGCAAAGCCGCAGGAACGGATGTGGTCGGCAATGACCTTCAGTGACGGGCTCTGCGGATCCACGTTCTCGGCGCCGGCCGCTTCAACGGCTTCTTTGGCGGCGCGCATCAGATTCTGGAAAAGATCGATATCGTAGTTGGTGTCGACTTCCTGCAAAACGGAAGCAAGACGCTCCAGGCCCATACCCGTATCGATGTTGGGCTTGGGCAGACGATTCATGTTTCCGGCGGTATCACGGTTGAACTGCGTAAACACCAAGTTCCAGATTTCCATGTAACGGTCGCCGTCTTCATCGGGGCTTCCCGGAGGGCCGCCCTGGATCTTGGGGCCGCGGTCAAAGAAGATTTCCGAGCACGGACCGCAAGGGCCGGTGTCGCCCATCATCCAGAAGTTGTCCGACATGTAGCGGGCACCCTTGTTGTCGCCGATGCGCACGATGCGCTCGGCCGGCACGCCGATTTCCTTGTTCCAAATGTCGTAGGCTTCGTCGTCTTCGATGTAGACCGTCACCCAGAGACGTTCGGCCGGAAGCTTGTAGACCTGCGTCAGGAGTTCCCAGGCCCAGGCAATGGCTTCGCGTTTGAAGTAGTCGCCGAAGCTGAAGTTACCGAGCATTTCGAAGAACGTGTGGTGGCGCGCGGTATACCCGACGTTGTCCAAGTCGTTGTGCTTGCCGCCGGCGCGAATGCACTTCTGAGCCGTGGTGGCACGCTTCAGGCTCTTGTCAAGACCGAGGAAGTTGTCCTTGAACTGATTCATACCCGCGTTGGTAAAAAGCAGCGTCGGGTCGTCCTGAGGGATCACCGGACTCGAAGCCACAATGGGGTGGCCTTTGCTCTCGAAAAACTTCAAAAAAGCCGTGCGAATCTCGGCGGCCGTCATGTAGGTGTCGGGTTTCATAAAAAATGTGTCTTATCCGATAAGCAGTACGCCCAATTTTCGGGCGCAACAAAACCGCGGGCTTTGCACCCGCAACGATTCGGGGAATTTTACAGGAAAGGCTTTGTTCGGAAACAATTCCCGGAACATCGCTATGAGACCGTCCATCCGAATCTTTCGTTGTGCCGCAAAAAAGAGGCGTTTTGCTCGTAAAGGAAAAAGACTCCTTTGTTTTGGAACAAAAAAGCAAAAAAGCGGACGCCGAAAGTGTTGTTTTTCTACCTCAGCACTAAGTTAAACGTCCTACCGCCCCTAACAATTTCCGTCAACCGAAAACAAGTCATTTCTTAAATAAAATCAGTCAGTTACAAAAATTCAACATGAAAAATTCGTCATGGACTTTTCATGAATCTGTACTTGAACTGAAACAAATAATCCGTATCCTCACGTCCGAGTCCTCGCTTGAGGCACCAAAAATAGAAAGAGCCGCATCAAGGATTCTCTGCGATTGTGCACTTTCTCTTGTTGTGTGTGCTCGGGGCAGCGTCACTGTTCCGAAGAAGAAGTAATTTCACACACCGTCATTTATTTTTTCGGCTTTCTTTCCCAGGAACGTCAATCATGAAAAAGACTTTGGTTGGTTTGGCTGCTGCCGCGGCAATGTGCAGCGCCTCCGCAGCGTCCGTGACGCTGTACGGTATCATCGATACCGGCTTTGCCTACAACTCCTACAACGACGACAACTACTCCACTTTGACTGACAATGCCGACAACAGCTTCGGCATGATGTCCGGTCAGAGCTCCGGCTCCCGCTTCGGCCTCAAGGGCGTCGAGGAACTCGGCAACGGCCTGACGGTCGGCTTCATCCTTGAAGACGGCTTCTCTTCCGACACCGGCGCTGAAAAGGATCAGATGTTCGATCGTGAATCGAGCATCTACATCGAAGGCGGCTTCGGTAAGTTCGGTATGGGTCGTCTGAGCACGCTCGCCAACGACGCCGGCACGACCGGTCTGGGCGGCTACTTCTCCTCCTTCGGTACGGGCTGGGGTGACGTCGGCGTTCAGAACTACATGCAGGCCTATCGTCCGAACCGTATGGACAACATGGTCTACTACAAGACCCCGAACTTCGCCGGCGCTGAAGTCTGGGTGTTGTACGGCATGGGTAACGAAGAAGACAAGACCTACGAAAACGAATCCTCGCGCGACCGCTACTACGCCGCTGCCGTGACCTACAACAACGGCGGTCTGAGCCTGTACGGCGCTGTCGACGTGTTGAACAAAGCCAGCTTCGGCAAAAACAACACCGCTGACACCGAAGACGATCAGATCACGATCACGGCTGCCGTCAACTACGACTGCGGCTTTGCCAAGTCCTACCTCGGCGTGCACTGGTTCGACAACGCCAAGGCCGTCGGCTCGAGCAGCTTCGGTGGCGATTGGGGCCGCATGGGCAACTTCAACAAGGATAACGATGGCAATTTCGTTCACGAAGGCTTCGGTGACGCCAACGGTTGGTCCGTGATGCTCGGCGTGGACATTCCGGTCGGCAACGGCAAGGTCAAGACCACCCTCGGCTACTTGGATGCCTCCTCCGACAATGAGGGCCTTGATGGTAAGGACGTTGATCAGGACCTCAAGCGCTTCATGGTCGGTGCCGGCTACGAGTACTACCTCTCCAAGCGCACCACCGTCTACATGGGTGCCGGCTACCTGCAGGACAGCATCGATACCGCTCAGGGCAAGAGCTACGATCCTTCCTGGGTTCAGGTCAACTGCGGTCTGAAGCACAAGTTCTAATCGCTTGACTTCAACCGGTGCATCGGGAAAGAACCTTCGGCTTCTTTCCCTTACCCGGAAGCAGATAAGACAACGGGACGCAAATCATCGCATTTGCGTCCCGCTTTCGTTGGTGCGGAGGATTTTTTCAGTCCAGCGCCTGCGCCATACGCTCTGCCAATGTCTGCGCCAGAACCTTAGCCCTGGCTTCAACCATGATGCGAAGCAACGGTTCTGTTCCCGACGGACGAATCAGCACGCGACCGCGATCGGCTAGTTCCGCCTCGCACGCCTTGATCTCGGCGGCAAACTTCTCGTTGGCTTTCCAATCGTAGCCCTTGGCGATGCGTCGGTTGATGAGAACCTGCGGCATCAACTGCAGATCGGCCGTGAGTTCGGCAAGCGTCTTGCCGCTTGAGACGACGGCCGCGAGAACTTGCAGAGCGCTCACGATGCCGTCGCCCGTGGTCTGGCAGTCAAGAGCAATCAGATGACCGGAACTTTCGCCGCCGTAGAGCCACCCCTTTTCCAGCAGCCTTTCCATCACATAGCGATCGCCCACCTTGGCACGCTCAAAGGGAATGCCAAGTTCCGCAAAGCGCTTTTCCAACGCGAAATTGGTCATCAACGTGCCCACGACACCCGATTTCTTACCCATCGCCTCAATGCGTTCTCGCGCCATGACATACAAAAGCGCGTCGCCGTTGTAGACGTTGTCCTTGCTGTCGGCCATGATCAGGCGATCAGCGTCACCGTCAAACGACAGCCCCAGATCGGCACCGGCCTTGGAAGTGCGTTCGGCAAGATCGTCGGTGTGCGTCGCGCCGACGCCTCGGTTGATGTTAAAGCCGTCGGGTTCGACGCCGTCGGAGACAATGTCGGCACCAAGTTCGTGGAAAACGGAAGGCGCCGCATGATAGGCCGCACCGTGAGCGCAGTCGAGGTAAAGCTTCATTCCCTTGAGATCCAGCCCCGTCGGGAAGGTGCTCTTGCAAAACTCAACGTAACGCCCGCAGGCGTCGTCCAAACGATAGGCCTTGCCGAGCGCGTCGCTTGCTACGCATTGATAGCCCTTGGTGATTTCGGCTTCGATTTCTTCCTCTACGGCATCGGGCAATTTCGTCCCGTCGGCTGAGAAGAACTTGATGCCATTGTCGTGGTACGGATTGTGACTGGCACTGATCACGACGCCCGCGTCCAGCCGCAAGGCGCGCGTCAGATAGGCAACAGCAGGCGTCGGAACCGGGCCGCACAAAACAATGTCGACGCCCGCAGCGGAAAAGCCCGCCTGAAGAGCAGCTTCGAGCATATAGCCCGACACGCGCGTGTCTTTGCCGATCAAAACCGTGGCGTGAGCCGTCTTGCTGCGGCGCGCAAACACACGGCCCGCCGCCTGCCCGAGCAACAACACGAAGTCGGGCGTAATCGGCACTTCACCCACCGTGCCGCGCACGCCGTCGGTTCCAAAGAACTGTCTTGCCATTTTTCTCAATCCTTTCGTCAAACGCCCACGGCGCTTGCTGCAAAACTCGAATTTTTTAATTTTAGCGAGCTGCCTGCATGGCCTGCCAGACGTCAAAGGCCTCACGCGTTTCCTTCACGTCGTGCACGCGCACGATTTGCGCTCCCCGTTCGGCGGCAAGCAAAGCCCCCGCCACGCTCGAGACGATGCGCTTGGAAGGATCGGGTTGGTTGGCCGCTGCGCCGATCGAAGTCTTGCGCGAAAGTCCCATCAGATAGGGGCGGCCGCCGGCAACAAAGCGCTCCGTGTGCTTGAGAATGCTGAAATTGTGCTCAAACGTCTTCCCAAAACCGAAACCCGCGTCCCAGCAAATTTGCTCGAGCCGCACGCCCTTAGCCAGAAGAGCCGCTTCGCGGGCCTTGAGGTACGCTTCGATTTCGCCCAGCAAATCCTCGTAATCGGGGCGATTTTGCATGGTCTGCGGCGTTCCCTGCATATGCATGATCACAAGTCCTGCGCCGCTGCGAGCCGCCACATCCTCGGCACCCGGCAATTCAAACGCGCGAATGTCGTTGAGGATACAGGCTCCGGCTTCAAGGCTTGCCTGCATCACCTCGGGCTTACTTGTGTCAACCGACACGGCGAAACCCTCTCGGGCGAGCTCGCGCACCACGGGCACGACGCGGCGAATTTCCTCTTCCACACTGACTTCAGCCGCTCCGGGTCGCGTCGACTCGCCGCCCACGTCCAAAATGTCGGCTCCCTGCTCGGCCAGGCGCTTGCCCCAGGCCACGGCCGCTTCAAATTCGTTGTGCGTACCGCCGTCGGAAAACGAGTCGGGCGTCACGTTCACGATACCCATGATCAGAGGCCGCGACAGATCCAACACGCGGTCACGGCACTGCCACGTCGTCGCACGCTCGAAATTGTCTTTCTGCACCATCTATCCTTTCAAAAAGAACGGCGGGACCGGCCCGCCGTCATTCGGTCATTTCGACCTTAATTTATTTCGGTTCGTCCCTATCCGAAGCAGGAGCTTCAGCACTCGCCTCGTCAGCGGGAGCCTTGGCTTCCTGCACCGGCTCCTCGACCTTCTCTTCCTTGCGGGGTTCGGGCTTGGCCGATCCCGTCACCGGAGACTTGGGAGGACGCGGTTCGTTGCCCGCGAGAATGTCGTCGATCTGGTCGCCGTCAATCGTTTCCCAATCGAGAAGGGCCTTGGCCATGCGGTGCATTTCCTTCTGATGTCCTTCGATGAGCTCGCGCGCACGCTTGTACTGCTCGTCGAGAATGCGGCGGATTTCAGCATCAACCGCCTGCATGGTCTTTTCCGAAATGTGCGTGGTCTTCGTCACCGAACGGCCGAGGAACACTTCGCCCTCGTTTTCGGCATAGACCATGACGCCCATCTTGTCGCTCATGCCGTAGCGCATCACCATGTCGCGGGCCAGCTGCGAAGCGCGTTCAAAGTCGTTGCTCGCGCCCGTGGTCATCTGATTCATGAACACTTCTTCTGCAATGCGTCCGCCGAAGAGAATGGCGATGCGGGTGAGCAGATAGTCGCGATCGTACGAGTAGCGGTCCTCTTCGGGCAGCTGCATCGTTACGCCAAGCGCTCTGCCGCGCGGAATGATCGTCACCTTGTGCACCGGATCGGACTTGGGCAGAAGCTTTGCCACCAGCGCGTGACCGGATTCGTGATAGGCCGTGTTTTTGCGTTCGTCCTCGGTCATCACCATGGAGCGGCGCTCCGCACCCATCATGATCTTGTCCTTGGCAAGTTCAAAGTCGTTCATTTCCACCACGCGGCCGTTGCGGCGGGCGGCAAAGAGAGCGGCTTCGTTCACCAGATTGGCAAGATCGGCGCCGGAGAATCCCGGAGTGCCGCGCGCGATAACGTCGGGCTGCACGTCGGGGCCGATGGGCACCTTCTTCATGTGCACATTGAGAATCTGTTCGCGACCGCGGATGTCGGGCAGCGGCACCACGACCTGGCGGTCGAAGCGGCCCGGACGCATCAGCGCCGGATCGAGCACGTCGGGACGGTTGGTTGCGGCAATCACGATGACGTTGGTGCCGGTTTCAAAGCCGTCCATTTCAACGAGCATTTGGTTGAGAGTCTGTTCGCGTTCGTCGTTGCCGCCGCCGAGACCTGCACCGCGCTGACGGCCCACCGCATCGATTTCGTCGATGAAGATGATGCACGGAGCGTTCTTCTTGGCGTTTTCAAACATGTCGCGCACGCGAGCCGCGCCCACACCCACGAACATTTCCACGAAGTCGGAACCCGAAATCGAGAAAAACGGCACACCGGCTTCGCCGGCAATAGCCTTGGCAAGCAAGGTCTTACCGGTACCGGGCGAGCCCACGAGCAAAATGCCGCGCGGGATATGGCCGCCCAGACGCTGGAAACGCGACGGATCGCGCAGAAACTCCACGACTTCCTGCACGTCTTCCTTGGCTTCGTCGCAACCGGCCACATCGGAAAAGCGCACTTTATTGGCCGAATCGTCAAGCATGCGCGCCTTGCTCTTTCCGAACGAGAAAGCGCCCGACTTGCCGCCCTGCATCTGACGCATGAAGAAAATCCACACGCCGATCAAAAGCAGCATCGGGAACCAGCTCACAAGAATCGTCTGCAGGAACGACGGTTCTTCTTCGGGCTTGCCGAAGACCTGCACGCCGTTTTTACGCAGATCGTCAACCATCCACAGGTCGCCCGGGCTGGTGATCACGTAGGAAGCGCCTTCGACGGGCGTCACCGTGATCTTGCGGCCCTGCACGTCCACGCGGCGAATCTTGCCGTCCTTGGCGTCCTGCATGAACTGCGTGTAGCTCGTCTGCTCGGCGTTCATGGGCGCTGTGGCCGTATTGTCAAACTGCCGGAAGACGGTAAAGAGCACAAATGCGATGAGCAACCAGACCGCCACGCGGCCGATCATTCTGTTGTCCAAGATATTCCTCTGTCATGCTCGGACGATCTTGCCGTGCAAGGCCGTCCTGTCTCGAATACGTAAATCAAATATGAAGCTGTCGGCGCTCTTTGTCTCGAGCATAAAAGCCGCCGACACCAAAGCACGTTAAGCCTATCGCAAAAGACGCTCAAATGCCGAGCGCACGTGCGTGAGATTCGTTAACAAAGTTTGCTTCACGCTCATTTGTTCTTCAGGCGGCGTGCCACCACGTACATTTCCGCGCTTGAATTGCGGCTAGCTTCAGGTTTGCGCTGCGCCACACTCACGAAATGCTTTTTACAGTTTTCAATGAACTGGGAGTAGCCCGACCCCTGAAAGGCCTTCGTGACGAACACGCCCTCGGGCTTGAGGTGCTCGACGGCAAAGTCAAGCGCGAGTTCATTGAGAAGCAGACTGGCATTGGCGTCAACCATCGCAATGCCCGAGAGATTCGGCGCCATGTCGCTGATCACGACGTCGAGCTTGTCGCCTCCGAGAATCTCGTTTAACTTGTCGGCCACTTCCTGTTCGCGAAAGTCCCCCTGCAGGAATGTCACGCCGTCGATGGGCTCCATCGGCAGGATGTCCATGGCGATGATGCGGCCCTTCAATTCGCCGTTTTTGTCCGTGAGTCGCTCGCGAACGATCTGCGTCCAGCTGCCCGGGGCACTGCCGAGATCGGCCACGTTCATGCCGGGACGAAAAAGATGTTCGGTATCGTCCAGCTCCGTGAGTTTATAAACGGAACGGGCGCGATAACCCTCGCGACGGCTCTTCTTGACGAAAGGGTCGTTGATATGGCGCTCAATCCAAGCGCGGTTGGAACGTAGTTTTTTTAGGGATTTGGGCATGAAAACAATTGACGTCCTCCCGCCGGCTCACGTCGGGGGATTTCTGCTGGGGGATTCCTGCTAACAGGCAGAGCCTGCTGCAGCTGGGTTTCTGTTGCTGATTCCCGATGGGGACTCATTTCACAGACGCTCCGAGCCTGCCGGCTCATTCTTAATGACACCGCATTTTAGCGACATTCATCCGCCAACTCATACAGGCGGCCTTCTGGCGTTAGTCAGATAAAATGCGTCCTGCACGACTTTTTTAGGTACAAAGACGCAATTCAACAATGACAGAACTAGTTTTAGAGCGTAACGAAAGACTGCGCCTGCGCGCCGACGCCCATCACTTGAATCCGCTCGTGCTGATCGGAGAAAAGGGTATGACGCAGGCCGTCTTAAAGGAAATCGAGCGCGCGCTCGACGATCACGGTCTCGTCAAGGTGCACGTAGCCGGAGACGATCGCGAAGAACGCGACGAAATTTATCACACGGTCGCCGCAGAGCTTGGCGCCGCCCGCATCCAGGCCATCGGCAAGATGCTCGTCTTCTATCGCCCGCCCGTCGAAAAGGCCGAAGAGGACATCGGGCTCGCTCAGCTGCGCGCCAAATCCGACCCCGGCGCCCGCGGCATCAAAAAAACCTCCGACAAGAAAAAGAAGCTCGCTTTGGGAAAACCTTCGAGCGCCAAGGACGCCAAGCGCAAGAATAAAGCGCGTGCGGCAGCCAAGCGCAAAACTAAAAAGGCCTCGCTTGCCTGACGAACTTCAGTTTTTCGTCTTCAAAGCCTGCGAAAAGTCCCTACCGCAGGCTTTTTTTGCGAGCGCGGCAGGCTTGTATGACAACTCAATGACGATTTGATGACAGCTTTGTCATAAATCTGTCATAAACATCTGCAAAACTTTTTTATTGAGTTGTCAACAACCCATCCGTGCTCAAATGTCTGATTTTTATCTGGTCGTCCTCGGCTTTCTGGCCGTGCTGGCGTGCTTTGACTTGTTCGTAGGCGTCAGTAACGACGCCGTCAACTTCCTTAATTCCGCTTTAGGCTGCCGCATCGCGCGTTTCCGTACCACGATGTGGGTGGCAAGCTTCGGCGTTCTTCTCGGCGCCACCTTCTCCTCAGGGATGATGGAAATCGCCCGTTCGGGCGTCTTTCATCCGCAGATGTTCACATTCAACGAGATCATGATTGTCTTCTTTGCCGTCATGATCGCCGATGTGCTTCTGCTGGACACTTTCAATTCCCTGGGTCTGCCCACCTCCACCACCGTTTCCATCATCTTCGAGCTGCTCGGCAGCCCCCTTGCCGCCGCTCTCTACAAGATTTACGTTGCCGACGGCAGCTTCGCGGCCGTTGTTGACTACATCAACACCGCCAAGGCACTGACGATCATCTCAGGTATCTTGATTTCCGTAGGCGTTGCCTTCGTCTCGGGCATGGTCGTGCAATACCTGATGCGTTTGCTCTTTACCTTCCACTTTGAAGCCATGTATCGCCGCATCGGCGGCATCTTCGGCGGCTTCTGCATCACGGCCATCTTCTACTTCCTCGTCATGAAAGGCGCCAAAGGCGCCAGCTTCATGCAACCCGAATGGATCGCCTGGATCGACGCCAACACCTCCGCCATCCTTTTGACGCTCTTCATCGGATTGTCCATTTTGTTCTCCATTTTGCTTTGGACAATCAACTTCAACATCTTCCGAATCGTCATTCTGAGCGGTACCTTCTCGCTTGCTTTCGCGTTTGCCGGCAACGACTTGGTGAACTTCGTCGGTGTGCCGCTTGCCGCTCTTGATGCCGTACGCGACTTCATGGCCAACGGCACCGACGGCGACACCTTCATGATGACTAGCCTTGCCGAAAAAGGCAGCAAGGCCGCCACAATTTTCTTGCTCCTGTCCGGTTTGATCATGGTGCTCACGCTGTGGTTCTCCAAGAAAGCTCACCGCGTGGTTCAGACTTCCATCAACCTCTCTTCGAGCCAGCAGGGTGAACACGAACAGTTCGGCAGCTCCTTGCCCGGCCGCATGATCGTGCGCAGCTCCATGACGCTCGGATCGGTCATCCGTCAGATTCTGCCGATGCGCCTTCAGGGAGCATTGCATTCCCGCTTCAAGCCCCGTAAGCTCGAGCGCAACGAACAGCCGCTGCCCTTCGACTATGTCCGCGCATCCGTCAACCTGGTCCTCAGTTCCATTCTGATTGCCTCTGCAACCAGTCTGCAGCTGCCCTTGTCCACCACCTACGTGACCTTCATGGTCGCCATGGGCTCGAGCTTTGCCGACGGCGCCTGGGACCGTGAAACGGCCGTCTACCGCATTTCCGGCGTGCTCACCGTGATCAGCGGCTGGTTCCTCACCGCCTTTACCGCCTGCTCGGCCGCAGCCCTGGTCTGCTGGATGGCGATGATGGGCGGCACCTACATGATGATCGCGCTGATGCTCTTTGCGATCACGCTGCTGATTCGCTCCAACTTCCTTAAGTCGCATTCCGCCGAGCAAAAGGAACGTCACCTCAAAAACGACGACTGCTACTCGGTACGCGACGCCATCAACGACACGGTCGGCCTGCATCTGCAGCACACCGTGGATCTGTACGAAGCCACCGTCAAGGCGTTTCTCAACGACAACGAATCGGCGCTTCGCAAGATCAAGAGCGAGTCGACTGATTTCTTCGACCTGTTGAGCCGCGAACGCAGTATCTATTACGACATGGCCCAGCAGCGCAAGTCCGATACCAAGCTCGACCGCGATGCCCGTTACTGCTACTACCGCGCATACACCGGCATGCGTGAAGTGGGAAGCAACCTGCAAAAGCTTACGACGACGGTTAAGGACCACATTGCCAACCGTCACCGCGTCTACAAGGGTGAACTCAAGGCCAATCTGATCCAGTTGGCAAGCGACCTGCAAAAGCTCGGCCGTGCCGTCAAGGGCCGCCATGCGCTCGAGTCGGTGAAGCTCAATGGCAACGACATCATCCTTGAAATCGACCGCATGCAGGAAAACCTGCTCTCGTCGATTGCCACGGAAAACATCTCGATGCGCGGCTGTGAGCTCTACCTCAACTTCCTGCAGTTTGCCCGCGAGCTCGTCAACCGCTACAGCATCGTGGCCGTGCTCCAGCACGAGCTCAACGAGCTGTGCGACCGAGCCAAGACGGACGACAAGAGCGAAGGCAAGTCCGGCGCCAAGCTCGAAAAGCCCGCCTCGCACACCGGTCCGCAAAACATCCTGCGTGCCCTGCACGTCACGGGCTTCGGAAAGAAATCCTAATCGGATCGATTTCTTAAACTGATGGCAGCCCCGTACAATCCTCTCTGTTGTGCGGGGCTTTTCTTTGGTCCTGCCGAACACAAGGAACAACGCTCATGCGCGGACTGATTTTGTTTGATCTGGACGGAACTTTGATGGACAGCGCCCCGGGATTGGCCAACTCTGCCAATTTCCTGAGGTCTCGCGCGGGACTGGCACCTCTTCCTTACGAAGCGCTTCGCGAGCACTGCGGCAGCGGGGCAGCGGGAATGATTTGGGCGGGACTCCGCATGCCCCCCACGGCAAGCGTCTTTGAAGCGAGCAGGCGTGATTTTCTGGAGCACTACGCACAGATCATGGTGCAGGACAGCACGCCCTTTGAGGGAGTGCCCGACATGCTCGCACGGTTGACCGAAATGGGACTGGCATGGGGCATCGTGACCAACAAAGCCATTGAATTGGCCCGCCCCTTGTGCGAAGCCAAAGGCATTGCCCGACACGCAGCCTGCATTTTGTCGGGACAAAGCTTTCCCGCGCCCAAGCCCGCGCCCGATGCGCTGTTGCACGCCATGGCGACGCTGGGTTATTCGGCTGCTGAAACCGTTTACGTGGGAGACGACGCGCGCGACGCACAGGCCGCCGCCAATGCGAAAGTGCCATTCATTGCCGCCACCTGGGGCTACACCGGCAGCGGCGCCGCCGTCTCCGACTGGGGAGCGGCAGCGCTGGCCCGGCATGTGACCGAGTTGCCCGAACTGGCTGTACGCCTTCTTTCTCGCTAGACGTGCTCTTCCAGGCTCGTCTTGCCGTCGGTACCGAAAGCCAGGCGCTTTAAGGCTTCAAGGCGGTCGCGCAAGACGGCCGCCTGCTCGAAGTCGAGGTCTCGCGCACAGGCAAGCATCTTCTTTTCGGTTTCCTTGATTTCCTTGGCAAGACTCTTGTCGTCCTTGATGTCTAGCCCCTTGAGTTTGCCCTCGTCCTGTGCGCTTGCGTCCGGTCTGTAGACGCCGTCTATGATGTCGCGCACTTGCTTGACGACGCTCTTGGGCGTTATGCCGTGCTCGCGGTTGTATTCCTGCTGCTTGGCGCGTCGTCGCTCGGTTTCGTCGATGGCCTGACGCATGGAATCGGTCATCGTGTCGGCATAGAGAATCGCCTTGCCGCGCACATTTCGAGCCGCTCGGCCGATGGTCTGGATGAGCGAGCGAGTCGAACGCAAAAAGCCTTCCTTGTCCGCGTCGAGAATGGCCACCAGCGACACTTCGGGAATGTCCAGACCTTCTCGCAGCAGATTGATGCCCACGAGCACGTCAAAGACACCGGCGCGCAAATCGCGGATGATTTCTACACGCTCGACCGTATCAATGTCCGAATGCAGGTAACGAACGCGCACGTTGTGTTCGCGCAGATACTCGGTGAGTTCTTCTGCCATGCGCTTGGTAAGCGTCGTCACCAAAACGCGCTCGCCCGCCGCAGCCCGTTCGTTGACTTCGGAAAGCACATCATCGACCTGCGTGAGTGCCGGACGCACTTCAACTTCGGGATCCACAAGCCCCGTGGGACGCACTACCTGTTCGACGACCTGCGCGCTCTTTTCCAGTTCGTACGCGGCCGGTGTAGCCGACACGAAAATCGAACGGCGCATCTTGCGCTCGAACTCATCAAACCTCAGCGGTCGGTTGTCCAGAGCCGAGGGCAAGCGGAAACCGTACTGCACAAGCGTTTCCTTGCGGGAACGGTCGCCGCGGTACATGCCCCCGAGCTGCCCCATCATCACGTGACTTTCGTCAAAAAACATGATGCTGTCGGCAGGCAGATAGTCAATGAGACAAGGCGGCGCTTCCCCGGGAGCCAGTCCCGTGAGGTGGCGTGAATAGTTTTCGATGCCCTTGCAAAAGCCCACCTGATCGAGCATCTCCAAGTCAAACAGCGTGCGCTGCTGCAGGCGTTGGGCTTCCACGAGCTTGTTGTCTCGGTAGAGCACCTCGAGCCGCTCCTTGAGTTCGGCCTTGATGCCCTCCATCGCCCGAACGATTTCGTCGCGCGGCGTCACGTAGTGGCTCGCCGGATACACGACAAAGCGCGGCACACGCTGACGCACCTGCCCCGAGAGCGGATCAAAGAGCACCACCGCATCAACCTCGTCGTCGAAAAGCTCCACGCGTACGGCCACCTCGGCGTGTTCCGCAGGGAAGATGTCGATCGTGTCGCCGCGAACGCGGAAAGTACCGCGCAAAAATTCCATGTCGTTGCGTTTGTACTGCATCTTCACGAGCTGACTGATGAGGTCCTTGCGCTCCTTGGTGTCGCCCGTACGCAGAATCAGACGCATCTGCGTGTAGCTCTCGGGTTTGCCGATGCCGTAAATGGCCGAGACCGTTGCCACGATCACGGTGTCACGGCGCTCGAGAATCGACTTGGTGGCGGCCAGTCGCATCTGCTCGATGTGCTCGTTGACGGCCGAGTCCTTTTCGATGAAGAGATCGCGCGCCGGTACGTAGGCTTCGGGCTGATAGTAGTCGTAGTACGAAACGAAGTATTCGACGGCGTTGTTCGGGAAGAACTCGCGCATTTCGCTGTAAAGCTGCGCGGCGAGCGTCTTGTTGGGCGCCATCACGATGGCGGGCACCCCCAGGCGCGCAATGATGTTGGCCATGGTAAAGGTCTTGCCCGACCCCGTCACGCCCAAAAGCGTCTGTGCGCTGTACCCCTCGCGCAGTCCTTCGGTCAGTTGGGCGATGGCCGTGGGCTGATCCCCTGCGGGATCGAACTCCGCATGCAGCTCAAACGGAGAATGCTCAAAAGTCAGAATCTGAGTCACGAAAACACTTCTCTACGAATGCATTGAGTGCGCAATTTGATAATTTCCGCCTCTTGGAACAAACCGTACGCACACCAAAGGTCTAATATTAGTTGTTGCCGTCGGCTCCGACACGCGTTTGCAGCCGACCGGACAAATTGGACGATAAATTTTCAACAACAACTAAACAGGGATGCATATGTCCGATGCTTTGTTCAGCAGCCTCGTTGCTGCTCCTGCCGATCCGATCCTTGGCGTGACGCAGCGCTACCGCCAGGATCCCCGCCCGCAAAAAGTAAATCTCGGTGTGGGCGCATACATGACTGACGAAGGCGTCACTCCGGTGCTCGACGTCGTCAAGGAAGCCGAAACCGCTCTTGCCGAAGCTTGCATTCCGCACAGCTACCTGCCCATCAGCGGTCTTGACGGCTACGGCGCGCATGTCCAGCAGATGGTTTTCGGTGCCGACAGCGAAATCGTTCTCTCGGGACGCGCCGCTACCATCCAGACTCTGGGCGGCACGGGCGCTCTGAAGGTCGGCATGGACTTCATGTTCCATATCTGCGGCGAGCGCGTCGCCTCCACGTCGCTGCCCACCTGGAACCGGGTCTGGTCCAAGAGGTTCAGGCCGGCATTGGAAATTTTATTCAGTGTTTTAATGCGATACATGGTTGAAAACCTCGAATCCTTCTCACTTGTTGGGTGATTTTTCTTGGGGATATTTCGCCGCCCCGGCGGCGAGTTTCTTTCTGGATGCCCAGAAAGAAACCAAAGAGGCACCAGGGGGCAGGCTCAGATGAGCGCTCCGCGCTCATATTCGCCCGTCCCTATCCCCTCTGGCCTT
>ERZ780162.546-NODE-546-length-29532-cov-3.695695_pt1 | contig 29532 bp, 27 predicted proteins | sample MGYA00511474_ERZ780162 | MGnify/ENA primary metagenome ERZ780162 (study PRJEB29588, sample SAMEA2143633) | human gut metagenome | biome: human gut; feature: human-associated habitat; material: faeces | place: Denmark | collected 2008/2010 ...
GCAAAGTATGTCTTATTTATGAAAGAACGATAAAAAGAATTAACAAAATAATAAAATAATATATATCAAATGGATAGCAGCTATAAAGTTCAAAAAGTTTAATTTGTTAATTTATTGATTATTGAGTATCAATATGTTAGAATTTATTCGTTAAAATATAAAGGCAGGGGAATAAGTATGAATAGCAATGACAAAGATGAGTTAGATGATGAGTTAATTAAATCAATGAAAAAGCTTGTTGAAGAAGAAACTAACGTTGCTAAGGCGTTCATAGATACCCAGAATGAGTTGCCAGACGAAGATGATGAGTCTGGTGATGAAACAATGGGTAAGACAAGGGTTATACCTAAGGTCACAGATGATATGCTCACTAAAGTAAGTGATGCTACAATTAATATCAGTGATTTGAATGCAGACAAAAAACTTCAATCCAATAAAGAACAGAATAATATAGATGATACCAGCAGAGTAAAAGAATACAATAAAGTCAGGGAGTCAGAACCGGTAACAGAATATAATATGGCAGAACAGCAGGATAAGTGTGCTGATGCACATATGGATAATGGTAATAATGAGAAAGATGACAGCGTGCAGGAAAAGGCTAAGAAGCCTATGGATGCTAAGAGGAAAAAGATGATTATAGCTGTTTCCTGTGTAGTAGCTGCTTTAGTAGTCATTATAGGTATAGTTGTCGGAGTTGTTCTTAATAATAAGAATAAGAATTCGTACCAATATAATTATGATAAAGGAATGAGTTCTTATCAGAACAAGGATTATGATAATGCTATTAAGTATCTTGCTAAAGCTTCCAAGTTATCTGAAGGCAAGAAAAATGTAGATTTAAAATATACATTGTATCAGTGTTATGCTGCAACAGATAATACAGATATGTCAATTGAAGTGTTAAAGGATATTTTATCATTTGATGAGAATAATGAGAAAGCTATAAAAGCATTAGCTTCAATATATAATACTAAGAAAGATGGAACAAGTCTTAATAAGCTTATTAAAGATTATAAGGATAAACAGGGTTACAAATATCTTACAGATTATGTTGTTGAAACCCCTAAGCCATCAGTTGAAGCTGGAAGCTATGATGATGTGATTAAGTTACAATTTACAGAGAACAGCAGTTCAACAATATATTACACAACAGATAAGACTGAGCCAGATAAGAAAAGTAAACGTTACACAGGTACAGCAATAGAAATACAGAGTGGTACTACTACAATAAAGGCTATTGCTATTAGTGACATAGGAGTGTGCAGTGATGTTGTGGAGCTGGAGTATACAGTTGACTTTAAGAAGCCATCTGCACCAACAGTAGGTCCTGCCTCAGGAACATATGAGGAAGGACAGACTGTGACAATAGATAATATTCCAGTTGGCAGTACAGCGTATTATACATTAGATGGTTCTACACCAACTAAGAATTCGGAGGAATACTCTGAACCATTTACAATTCCAACAGGTAATAATGTAATATCTGTTGTTATAATTGATTCGCATAACCAGTCAAGCAGTGTTGTTAAGCGTAACTATGTTGTCAACAAGGCTAAGACATATGTATATAATGAGGCACTTGAGATATTAAAAGGAAAGCTTATATCAAAGGGAGTGCTTAAGTCAGATGGAACTACAGCTGCTGATGGTTCTACAGTTACATTTGTATATCAGTCAAGAACAACTGTAGATGGAGTTGAGATGTTCGTTGTAAGATATGATGTGACATCTAAGACGGGTAAGACTTCTACGGCTGGTTATTATGGTGTCGCGACTAAGACAGGTGACTGCTATACAGTGACACAGAATGGCGGAGCATATAGTGCAGCCGCATATAATTAAGTTTTGATGTGTGATTAACACTTCAGATAATATATAACTGAAAGGGGTAATAAAATGTACAAGATTCTTAAGGCTGAAAAATTAGCAGAAAAGATTTTTCTTATGGATGTTGAAGCACCAAGAGTTGCTAAGCACTGTGAACCTGGCCAGTTCATAATTGTTAAAATGGATGAAAAAGGAGAGAGAATTCCTCTTACAATCTGTGATTATGACAGAGAAGCTGGAACAATAACAATTGTATTCCAGATAGTAGGAGCATCAACAGAAAAAATGTCTCACCTTAAAGCAGGTGATGCTTTTAGTGATTTCGTTGGTCCATTAGGATGCCCTTCAGAATTAATTCACGAGAATATTGAGGATTTAAAGAAGCAGAATATCGTATTTATAGCAGGTGGTGTAGGTACAGCACCAGTATATCCTCAGGTAAAATGGCTTCATGAGCATGGTGTAGATGTTGATGTTATCGTTGGAGCTAAGAACAAAGACCTTATCTTATTAGAAGAAGAGATGAAGGCAGTGGCAGGTAATCTTTATATAACAACTGATGATGGCAGCTATGTAAGAAAAGGTATGGGTACAGATGTACTTAAAGATCTTTATGCACAGGGTAAGAAGTATGACAAATGTATAGCGATTGGACCATTGATTATGATGAAATTCGTCTGTCTTTTAACTAAGGAATTAGGTATACCTACAGTTGTAAGTATGAACCCTATTATGGTTGATGGTACAGGTATGTGTGGTGCATGCAGACTTCAGGTTGGTGATGAGATTAAGTTCGCTTGTGTAGACGGACCGGAGTTCGATGGACATTTAGTAGACTTTGACCAGGCTATGAAACGTCAGCAGACATATAAGACAGAAGAGGGCAGAGCTATGCTTGCAGCCCTTGAAGGAGATACACATCACGGTGGATGTGGACAATGTAATTAATCAACGGAAAAGAGGTATATATAATGGATGTTATGAAGAAAGTTCCAGTAAGGGAACAGGCTCCAGATGTAAGGAATAAGAACTTTGATGAGGTATGCCTTGGATATAATGCAGAAGAGGCACAGGAAGAAGCAACACGTTGCCTTAATTGTAAGAATGCTAAATGTGTACAGGGATGTCCAGTATCAATCAATATTCCGGAATTCATACATAATGTAAAAGAAGGTAATTTTGAAGAAGCTTACAAGGTTATTGGAAAGTCATCTGCATTACCTGCTGTATGTGGCCGTGTATGTCCACAGGAAACACAGTGTGAAGGTCAGTGTATAAGAGGAATTAAGGGCGAAGCTATATCAATTGGTAAGCTTGAAAGATTCGTAGCTGACTGGGCTAGAGAGAACAATGTATCACCAGAGATGCCAACAGAGAAGAAGGGTAAGAAAGTGGCTGTTATCGGTTCAGGTCCTTCAGGACTTACTTGTGCCGGTGACCTTGCTAAGATGGGATATGATGTTACAATATTTGAAGCACTTCACGAAGCTGGTGGAGTATTAGTATATGGCATTCCAGAATTCCGTCTTCCAAAGAAGACAGTTGTTGCATCAGAGATTGAAAATGTTAAGAAGCTTGGCGTTAAGATTGAAACTAACGTAGTAATCGGTAAGTCAATGACAATTGACCAGCTTATTAATGAAGAAGGTTTTGATGCTGTATTTATCGGTTCAGGTGCTGGTCTTCCAAGATTTATGGGTATCCCAGGAGAAAATGCTAATGAAGTATTCTCAGCTAATGAATACCTTACAAGAAGCAATCTTATGAAAGCTTTCAGAGAGGATTATGATACACCAATAGCAAGATTTAAGAAGGTTGCTGTCGTTGGTGGTGGTAACGTTGCTATGGATGCCGCAAGAACAGCATTAAGACTTGGTGCTGAGGTACATATTGTATACAGAAGAAGTGAGGAAGAACTTCCTGCAAGAGCAGAAGAAGTACATCACGCTAAAGAAGAGGGTATTATATTTGACCTTCTTACTAACCCAACAGAAGTCCTTACTGATGATAAGGGTAATGTTACAGGTATTAAGTGTGTTAAGATGGAACTTGGCGAACCAGATGCTTCTGGAAGAAGAAAGCCTGTTGAAGTCCCTGATTCAGAATTCGTAATGGATCTTGATGCAGTTATAATGTCACTTGGTACATCACCTAACCCACTTATCTCATCTACAACTAAGGGTCTTGAGATTAATAAGAGGAAATGTATTGTAGCAGAAGAAGCTAATGGACAGACATCTAAGGAAGGCGTATACGCTGGTGGTGATGCTGTTACAGGTGCTGCAACAGTTATTCTTGCTATGGGAGCTGGTAAAGCTGCTGCTAAGGGTATTGATGAGTACCTTTCAAAGTAAGTAATTATATTTACAATAATAGTAAAAAGCTGTTGATTTATTATCAGTGTTTAGATAATAAACCAACAGCTTTTGCTTATCTTATGTTATAGCCTGATTATAGCTGGGTAATATTTAGCATTGACAGGCTGCGTGATTTTATAGCAGACTGTATGGTTCTATGGAAGCCAGTGTTTTTATAAAGCTGATTGTATGCTTTTTATAGAAGCCTGTATATTCTTTTTGTTTTTGTAAAGTTGATTTACATATTGAAAATGCTGTCAATGTATTTATCAGAGATAGTGTCACATAACCCTTCAGACGTGTCAGGGAACTGTTTCATAATAGCATTTTTGATGTAATCACTTCTGTTGAAATATTTCATTTCTTCTGCAATATCATTGTTGTAAGAACCTTCAATGTCTTCTTTGGTTACATTGTCATTAAGCCAGTTGATAATAGTGTCCGTTGCTTCATTTTCGATAGAGGCGTTTGACTTGATTTTCTTGGAATACTTTAAAGACCAGAAACCTATTGCGATAAATCCAACAAATAAAAGACCAAGAACAACATTTACAAGTATGAAATTAGAACTACCTTTTGTTACAAACTTTAATATTCCGATGTCATTAAGAATAAGAATTATAATTCCAGCAGCACCGCATACAAAAAAAGTTATTGCAGACGACAAGTTATCTTTATATTTGTCATCTGTTGACTCATACAGATTGCCAGAGTGCTGTAAAAGCTCAATGCCTTCTTCTTCCTCGATAATATTTTTGGCTTCTTTTTCAGAAATGCCAGATTGCTTAGCTTCGTCAATGATGTGTTCATCAACTGTATTGTCTGACTGTGAATTTAAGCTGCTCACAATAATCTCCTTTCTGTGTATATAAATAATATGTAATATGTAGCATTAAAATGCTTCGCGTAAATTAAACTATATATAAGCAGTAAAATGTGGTACTATTACCAGATGTAAGCAGAATGAAAATGCTGTCTGCTTATTAAAATATATACGCTTAATTACTATTGGGTTAATTATAAAGTATAAATGTGAAAAATTAAAGAACATGGACAGAAAATTTAAAAGATTGATAATTAAAAAGGAGGTTATAGAAGATGAGCAAGACTCTTATTGTTACAGGTGGAAGTATTAATGTTGCGTGGGCGAAAGAATGGCTTGATAATCAGACATTTGATTATTGCATAGCGGCTGACAGCGGTCTTGAGTATGCTGATAAGCTTGGATTGAAGGTGGATTTTCTGCTTGGAGATTACGATTCAGTAGATAAAGATGTGCTTGACAGATATAAGAGTAATACTGAATTTGAGATATATCCTAAAGAAAAAGATTATACCGACACACATCTTGCGATTATGACAGCACTTAAAAAGGGTGCAACAGACATATATATACTTGGTGCGACAGGAACAAGAATGGATCACACAATTACCAATATAGGAAATATGAAGGTGGCGGCTGATTGTGGAAAGGACTGCCATATAGTTGATGAGCACAATTATATATATCTTTTAAGTGAGGCTGATGGAATACATATAATTCGTAAAGACAGCCAGTATGGAAGATATGTGTCAATTATTCCTATGTCAGAAAATGTCAGTTTAAGCCTTGAGGGATTTAAATATACGCTTGATAATTATGAATTAAAGCAGGGATTAAGTATATGCCAGAGCAACGAAGTGGAAGATGAACAGGGAATAATTAAGGTTCATAAAGGACTTATTATAGTTCTTGAAACAAAAGATTAATAACATATATGTCCTATGTGCAAAATTAATGAAAAATGCGTATAAAATTAACAAAATAACGTGGAAAGCAACAACAAATCTCTTGTAATTTAACTTACATTGTTATAAAATAAACAATAGTTGTTTGCATTAAGCAATATATAACAAAGAGGAGGTCTCGGTGATGAGTAATACTACACAGGCTTTATCAAGAATCGAAGCAATTCTTGATGATAGCAGTTTTGTTGAAATCGGAGCGGCTGTTACAGCAAGAGCAACAGATTTTAACATGCAGGAAAAAAAGGCTCCATCTGATGGTGTAATCACAGGATATGGAGTTATCAATGGAAATCTTGTGTATGTGTATAGCCAGGATGCTGCTGTGTTAGGCGGAACAATTGGTGAGATGCATGCCAAGAAGATTGCTAATCTTTATGAGAAGGCAATGAAAATGGGAGCTCCTGTGATTGGTCTGATTGACTGCGCAGGTTTAAGACTTCAGGAAGCAACAGACGCCCTTGACGGCTTTGGACAGATTTATAAGAATATGTCATTAGCTTCTGGAATTGTTCCACAGATTACAGCCGTATACGGTGAATGTGGTGGAGGTCTTGCTGTTCTTGCAGAACTTTCAGATTTCGTATTTGTGGAAGAAAAGAAGGCTAAGTTATTTGTTAACAGTCCTAACGCATTAGATGGCAACTATGAATCTAAGCTTGATACATCAAGTGCAGAATTTATGGCTAAAGCAGGTGTTGCAGATTTCATTGGTGATGAAGAAACAATCGCTAATGGAGTAAGACAGCTTGTATCAATGCTTCCATCTAATAATGAGGAAGGTGCTGTATACACAGATAATCAGGACGACCTTAACAGAGTATGCGCTGATATGTCAGCAGAGATAGCTGATGCTGCACTTGCTCTTACAGATATTTCAGATGATGGATTATTTGTAGAAGTTAAGGCTGAATATGCTAAGGAAATGGTAACTGGCTTCATTCAGCTTGATGGAGTTACAGTTGGTGCTGTTGCTAACAGAACAGCAATATATGATGAGAATGGCGAAAAGGCAGAAGAGTTTGCAGCTGTATTAACTACAGATGGAGCTTATAAGGCAGCCGAATTCGTAACATTCTGTAACGCATTTGAAATACCAGTGCTTTCGCTTACTAATGTTAAGGGCTTTGAAGCTAATGTAAGAGCTGAGAAGACAATTGCCAAGGCAGCTGCTAAGTTAGTATATGCATTTTCTAACGCAGATGTGCCAAAGGTTAATGTAATTACAGGTGAAGCTTATGGAAGCGCATATGTAGCTATGAATTCTAAGTCAGTAGGTGCAGATATGGTATATGCCTGGTCACAGGCAAGCATCGGTATGATGGATGCTTCTTTAGCTGCTAAGATTATGTATGCTGATGAAATCGCAGCAGCAGATGATGTTACAGCTAAGATTAATGAAAAGGCTTCTGAATATGCGGCATTACAGTCAAGCGTTGAGCAGGCAGCTGCAAGAGGTTATGTTGATACAATTATTAACCCAGAAGATACAAGAAAGTACATTATTGCAGCATTTGAAATGTTGTTTGATAAAAGAGAGGTTCGTGCAGATAAGAAGCATGGCACAGTATAATTGAAGAGGTGATAATATGAAGAAAATTAAGTTTAAAAAGTTCTTAGTGTTATTCTCATTACTTATCTGTGTATTCTGTATGACAGCCTGCAGTTCATCTAATGGCACTATATCAACAGCAAGTGCCAAGACAGAATTAAAACAGCAGCAGCTTGATGCCAGTGAGGCTTATCTTGTAGACTGGGTTAAAGATATGATTACATATCTTGATAAGAATGATTCTGCTAAGATAACAGCGGATGCAGAGGCAGCTCAATCACTTACAATGGTAAATAATAAGTTATACATTGTTGACCAGAGTGGAATTAGTGTTAAGACAATAGCTTTTTATAATAGCTGGAATAGCACAAGAGATGAGTTAGGTGCTTTAAAGAGTATCAATGAAATTAATGTAGAACTCAATAGCAAGACAGGTGAGTTATGTACTATTACAGTTGATACTTCATATGAGAAAAATGATAAATGTACATTTGAATTCGTAATTAATGATGACTATACACTTGAAAATGGTGCTATCAATCCATCATATACTACAGGACAGAAGATGTATAAAGCGGTAATGAATACTCTTATCGGTATGGGAACAGTATTCGTTGTACTTATATTTATTTCATTCATTATTTCATTATTTAAGTACATCAATAAGTTTGAGAACAAAAATAAGGCTAAGAATGAAGCATCTAATGGTGCCCAGGGCGTTGATAATGCTATTGCTCAGATAGTTTCAAGCGAAGAGCAGGATGAAGAAGTTGATGATCTTGAACTTATAGCAGTTATAACAGCAGCTATTGCTGCATCAGAGAATACATCTACAGACGGACTTGTAGTTCGTTCAATTAGAAAGGTTAATAGCAGGAGGAAATAAATTATGAAGAATTATACAATAACAGTTAATGGTAATGTATATGATGTTACTGTAGAAGAAGGAACAGGAAGCACAGCAGGTGCAGCTAAGGCAGCAGCACCAAAAGCAGCAGCTCCTAAGGCAGCGCCAAAGGCTGCAGCACCAGCAGGCGCACAGGGTGCAGTAAAGGTTAATGCACCAATGCCTGGTAAGATTCTTAAGGTTAACGTTAATGCGGGCGCAGCAGTTAAGAAGGGTGATGTATTACTCGTTCTTGAAGCTATGAAGATGGAAAATGAAATCTGTGCACCACAGGATGGTACAGTTGCTACAGTTGAGTGTGCAGCTGGTGATTCAGTAGAGTCAGGTAAAGTATTAGTTTCTATGAACTAATTGATATATCAATTAGTTGTGTAGAGATAATATACGGAGGTAAAAAATGGAATATATTTTATCAACATTGGGAAACCTCGTTCACCAGACAGCATTCTTTAACCTCACTTGGGGTAATTATCTGATGATTCTGGTTGCGCTGTTTTTCATGTATTTGGCAATCAAAAAAGAATATGAACCTCTGCTTTTAGTACCTATTTCATTTGGTATGTTACTTGTTAATCTTTTCCCGGATATTATGTTATCTATTGAAGATTCAAGCAATGGCGTAGGTGGTTTGTTACATTATTTTTATTTATTAGATGAATGGAGTATTCTGCCATCACTTATCTTCCTTGGTGTTGGTGCGATGACAGACTTTGGTCCACTTATCGCTAATCCTAAGAGTTTCCTTTTAGGTGCAGCAGCACAGTTTGGTATATTCGCTGCTTACATTATGGCTATATTTATGGGATTCCCAGATAAGGCAGCAGCAGCTATATCTATTATTGGTGGTGCTGATGGTCCTACATCAATATTCCTTGCTGGTAAATTAGGACAGACGAATTACCTTGGACCAATAGCGGTTGCAGCATATTCATATATGTCACTTGTACCAATTATTCAGCCACCTATTATGAAGTTATTAACAACTGAAAAAGAAAGAAAGATTAAGATGGAACAGTTAAGACCTGTATCTAAGCTTGAGAAAATTCTTTTCCCTATTATCGTTACAATCGTTGTAGTATTAATTCTTCCTACAACAGCACCACTTGTTGGTATGCTTATGCTTGGTAACCTTTTTAGAGAGTCAGGAGTTGTTAAGCAACTTACAGAAACAGCATCCAATGCACTTATGTATATAGTTGTTATTATTCTTGGTACATCAGTTGGTGCTACAACAAGTGCAGAAGCCTTCCTCAATCTTGATACATTAAAGATTGTTGCATTAGGTCTTATTGCATTCGGCTTTGGTACAGCGGCAGGTGTAATATTTGGTAAGATTATGTGTAAGGCTACACACGGTAAGGTTAATCCACTTATTGGTTCAGCAGGTGTATCTGCGGTTCCTATGGCAGCCAGAGTTTCACAGAAGGTTGGTTCAGAAGCAGATCCTTCTAACTTCCTTTTGATGCACGCTATGGGACCTAACGTAGCCGGTGTTATTGGTACAGCGGTTGCAGCTGGTACATTTATGGCGATGTTTGGTGTTATGTAAAACAGACTAAGAGGCTCTAAGCTCGCACAATACGCGAGCTAAGACCCTCTAAGTCTGTATAGAAGTTGCTTACGCAACTTCGTTGTGGACAGAGGAATGGTCTATATATATCATAAGACCTTCTAAGTCTGAATAGAAGTTACTTACGCAGCTTAATTAGAGTTTATTTACTTTATATATAGGAATATATAGGAGGAGTTTAAGATGGCAGATCAGGTTAAGAAACCATTAAAGATAACTGAGACTGTATTAAGAGATGCTCATCAGTCACTTATTGCTACAAGAATGACTACAGAGCAGATGCTTCCAATCATAGACAAGATGGATAAGGTTGGATATCATTCAGTTGAGTGCTGGGGCGGTGCTACATTTGATGCATCACTTCGTTTCCTTAAGGAAGACCCTTGGGAAAGACTTCGTAAGTTAAGAGATGGTTTTAAGAATACAAAGTTACAGATGTTATTCAGAGGACAGAATATCCTCGGATACAATCATTATGCAGATGACGTTGTAGAATATTTCGTACAGAAGTCTATCGCTAATGGTATTGATATAATCAGAATATTTGACTGTTTCAATGATTTAAGAAATCTTAAGTCATCAGTTGAGGCAGTTAAGCTTGTTAAGAAAGAAAATCCTAATGCTCACGCACAGATAGCACTTTGCTATACACTTGGTGATGCATATACTCTTGATTACTGGAAAGAAACAGCTAAGAGAATTGAGGATATGGGTGCAGATTCTATCTGTATCAAGGATATGGCTGGTTTACTTGTTCCTGCAAAGGCTACAGAGCTTGTACAGGCATTAAAGGATGGTTCTTCACTTCCTATCCAGATGCATACACATTATACATCAGGTGTTGCTTCAATGACATATATGAAGGCTGTTGAAGCAGGTGCTGATATTATCGATACAGCTATGTCACCATTCTCAATGGGAACATCACAGCCGGCTACAGAAGTTATGGTAGAGGCATTTAAGGGTACAGAGTACGATACAGGTCTTGACCAGAACCTTCTTGCAGAGATAGCTGCTTACTTCCAGCCAATGAGAGAAGAAGCATTAAAGTCAGGTCTTATGAATACTAAGGTTCTTGGTGTTAATATTAAGACATTATTATATCAGGTACCTGGTGGTATGCTTTCTAACCTTGTATCACAGCTTAAGGAAGCTGGTGCAGAAGATAAGTATCAGGCAGTTCTTGAGGAAATTCCTAAGGTTCGTAAGGACTTTGGTGAACCACCTCTTGTTACACCATCATCACAGATTGTTGGTACACAGGCTGTTCTTAATGTATTACAGGGCGAGCGTTATAAGATGATTACTAAGGAATCTAAGAAGGTTCTTATGGGTGAATTCGGACAGACAATTAAGCCATTCAACCCAGAAGTACAGAAGAAGGCTATAGGTGATGCTACACCTATTACCTGCCGTCCGGCAGATCTTATTGAGCCACAGCTTGAGAAGTTCAAGAATGACCCAGTCGTACAGCAGTACAAGCAGCAGGATGAAGATGTGCTTTCATACGCATTATTCCCAGCAGTTGCTACTGAGTTCTTCAAGTATCGTGAAGCACAGCAGACAAAAGTAGATCCGGCAGCCGCTGACAAAAAAGACGGCGCATATCCGGTCTAAATAAAATCTGAGTAAAAAAAATCAGCCGGTGTTCTGTGTTCCCCGTAAAAAGGGAATGCAGAACACCGGCTTTCCTTTTCAGCTTTTCAGCCATTGCGCCAGTAATTTATTCGTGTTATAATTCAAAAGATTGAGGTGTGTCCGAAAAAGAATCAGGATGCCCCCAAAAGAAGAAATGTGGATGCCGAACGGCATTTGCAGATCGGAAAAACAAATCAGGAAGAAAATAACATGAAAAAAGAAAAAGAACAGTCTTCTTCAGAAGAGCAGAAGGCAGCGAACGAGAATCTCCTCATTCGTCTGAATCAAAATTACGGAAAGTTGAGCAAAGGACAGAAGAGGCTGGCAGATTTTATTACGGCACATTATGACCAGGCCGTATCGATGACGGCAGCGCGCCTGGGACAGCAGGTCGGCGTCAGCGAATCGACAACGGTTCGCTTTGCGATGCAGCTTGGCTACGCGGGATATCCGGAGTTCCAGCGCGCACTGGAGGAGATGGTGATGAATCGTCTGAATTCAGTGCAGCGGATGCAGTTTACGTATGGCCGCGTGCCGCAGGGAGAAATTCTGGAGACCGTCCTGCAGTCGGATATTGAAAAAATCAAGATGACGCTGGAAGAAGTGGACCGGAGCGCCTTTGAGCGCGCTGCGGATACGATTCTTTCTGCGCGGACAATCTACATTGTCGGCATTCGGAGCTGCGCGCCGCTTGCGAGCTTTCTGGCGTTCTATCTCCATATGATTTTCCCGGATGTGCGCCAGGTACAGACAAACAGTTCCAGCGAGATTTTCGAGCAGATGATCCGCATCACGGAGGATGATGTGGTGATCGGCATCAGCTTCCCGCGGTATTCGATGCGTACGATGAAGGCACTGGAATTTGCGAACAGCCGCAAAGCGAAGGTAATTACGATCACAGACAGTGTGCATTCACCGATGAATGTTTATGCAGCCTGTACGCTGATTGCCAAGAGCGATATGGCATCGATCGTCGATTCTCTGGTGGCCCCTTTGAGTGTAATCAATGCGCTTGTCGTGGCGCTCTGCATGAAACGCCAGGCGGATGTGAAAAAGACACTTGAGAGCATGGAAAAACTGTGGGATGAGTACCAGGTTTACAGCAACGATGAAATCAACGGGCTGGACGATGCACGTCCCATGGGCGGAAAAAAGGCAGCTCTGCCGGTAAAGGAGAAAGCATGAGAAAAGCAGCAGTAATCGGCGGAGGCGCCGCCGGAATGATGACCGCCGTGCTTGCCGCCGGCGAAAAGACAGAGATTCATCTCTATGAAAAAAATGAAAAGCTGGGAAAGAAAATCTATATCACGGGAAAAGGCCGCTGCAATCTGACAAACGCCTGCGATACCCAGGAACTGTTCGACAGCGTGGTCAGTAATCCCAGATTCCTGTACAGCGCCATTTACGGCTTTGACAATGGAGCGGTACAGGAATTTTTTGAGAAAAGAGGCTGCCCGCTGAAGGTGGAGCGTGGAAACCGGGTTTTTCCGGTATCCGATCATTCTTCAGACATCATACGGACGCTGGCAAAAGAGCTGGAACGTCTCGGCGTTACGGTGCGTCTGCATACATCGGTAAAGGAGATTCTCGTTCAGGAAGCCGATGACCATGGAGGGGACGGACAGGAAATCGATGAGCAGAAAGCATCCGGGAAAAATCGGCCGTCCGGGCGGGCGGTGCGCGGTGTGCGCCTTCTGTCCGGAGAGGAGCTTCCCGCGGATGCGGTCATTCTGTGCAGCGGCGGCCTTTCCTATCCGGCGACCGGCTCCACCGGAGACGGCCACCGGATGGCACAGAAGCTGGGGCATACGCTGGTGCCCTGCGAGCCCTCGCTGGTTCCCTTCACCGTCGAGGAGGACTGGTGCAAAAGTCTCCAGGGCCTGGCTCTGAAAAATGTCTCCGCCGCCCTCTTCCTGGGAAAAAAGAAGGTTTATGAGGGCTTCGGGGAGATGCTTTTCACCCACTTCGGTGTGAGCGGTCCTCTGATTTTAAGCGCAAGCAGCTATTATCGTACAGGCGTAATGAAGGGCGGAAAGAAGAAAGGAAAGACGGACGAGACTGAAAAAGTGGATGCGGTCCTGAAGCTGGACCTGAAGCCTGCTCTTTCCGAGGAGCAGCTGGACAGACGGCTCCTCCGGGATTTTGAGGAGGCGAAGAACCGCCAGTTCAGAAACGCGGTGGACGGACTCTTTCCTGCCCGTCTGACTCCCGTGATGATCGCTCTTTCCGGCATCGATCCCGAAAAACGGGTACACGATATCACCAGACAGGAGCGTCAGGAATTTGCCGCCCGCATGAAGAATGTGGAGCTTCATGTGACGGGAACGCGGGGGTTCCCGGAGGCCATTATCACAAGAGGCGGCGTCAGCGTCCGGGAGGTGAATCCCTCCACCATGGAATCCAGACTGGTTTCCGGCCTTTACCTGGCGGGAGAGCTTCTGGATCTGGATGCGCTCACCGGCGGCTTCAACCTGCAGATCGCCTGGTCTACCGGACATCTGGCGGGGGAGAGTGTGCCGTGAGGAATATTCAGGTGTTTTTTGCAGTCACGGACGGTATGACGAATTCGGCGCGATGCGGGCAGCGGAAAGAAGGAGGTTCATATGGAACAGAAATTTACCTTTGAGACAGATTATGACATCGATGCGCTTTCTGCGATGGCAAGAGCGCTCAGAAAGACCATAAGGAAGAAGCAGAACAGGAGAACCCATATCTTCGGGTGGACAGTGACGGTTCTGGGGATTCTCGTCACAGTCATGCTGGGGGTTAACGTGGTAACTCTGACTGCAATTATTATTCTGGTCCTTTTTCTCTTGTTTGAAGACAGGATGAACGGTTATATGGCAAAAAAGAGAGTCCTGCCGGGAACGGAGCACTGCAGAGTCCAGTTTTATCAGGATAAATTTCTGTCGATTACAAAGATCGGAAAGACCGAATTTCGTTATGACAGGATCAAATATGTGACGGAGGATCAGAATTACTTCGTATTTGTACTCAGCAACAACCATGCTCAGGCTTATGACAAGAAGCGGTTGACGGGCGGAAATGCCGGAGAATTCCGCAGCTTTATGGAAGACAGAACAGGACAGAAGGTAATCCCTGTATCCGGACGTGTCTGAGCCGGGGGATATTCGGACGGAAATATCGCAGACCGGAAATATCACCTGTTCCAGCCCCATCAGTCTGGCCTCTTCGTTTCTGGTATTATAAGGCAGACAATCTCCGGGAAAGAAAGGCGGGAAGCGAAACGTGAATCAGGAAGTACAGGAAAAAAGAATCCTTCTGGTGGAGGATGATCGTTCCATCAGCGGGATGGTGTGCGACTATCTGGCGGGAGAGGGCTATCAGGTGGAGGCATTTTATGACGGAAGAAGTGCAATCCGGGCGTTCCCCGGCAGGCAGGGGGACGCGCTGGCCCTGATCGATCTGATGCTTCCGGATGTGGACGGCATGGAGGTCATCCGTGCCTTCCGGCAGACCAGCACCATTCCGATCATCATCATAACGGCGAAGGACGATGACGCGGATAAGGCCATGGGATTGAACCTTGGAGCGGACGATTATGTGGTGAAGCCCTTTTCTCTGATCGAGCTTGCTGCACGGATCCGGGCCAACATCCGCAGGACGACCCGGTATGACGCGAAAGGCCGGGAAGAGCTGATCCGGCTCGGTGATCTCCTGATCGATAATGCCGGCCGCAGGGTGTGGCGGGACGGAAAACCGATCGAACTGACCCGGACGGAATTTGACCTTCTGTTTCTGATGGCATCCCGTCCCGGACGGGCCTTTTCCAAAGAAAATCTGTATGAGGCTGTCTGGAAGGAACCCTACTATGGAAATGAAAATGTGCTGAACACCCACATGAACCGGCTGCGCGCCAAACTGAAGGATCCGGGAAAGCCCGGACAGGAATATATCAGAACGATCTGGGGGATCGGCTATCGTATGGAAGCGCCCGACGCCGGCGGGGCGGAAGGAGGGAGCCTGTGACTGTATTTCTGATGACGGCCTGCATTGTGCTGGCCGTTTTTTGTCTGATTCAGAGAAACCGGTATGTGTGCCTTGACCGGGAGCTTCAATATGTGGATGAGCGGCTCAGGGAGCTTGCGGATGCGGGCGGGAATTCTCCCATTCTGGTGCTCTCGGAGCATCCGGGCATCCGGACGCTTGCGGCCGATATCAACCGGGTGCTGGAGCGCCGGGAGAGGGAGCGGGTGGCTTACGAACGCTCAAGAAGCTCCATGAAGCGGATGCTGACCAACATTTCACACGATCTGCGCACTCCGCTCACCGTCCTGCAGGGATATGGGGAGCTTCTTCAGACGGCGGCAGAGCAGGGAAGGGGGATGGAACAACTTCCGGAGGCCGCAGAGAAAATCTGTGAAAAGTCGAAGGAGCTGGTGGATACCATGAACGCCTGTTTTACCATGGCAAAGCTGGAATCCGGAGACACTGTGCTGACCCCTGAACGGCTGGATGTGACGAAGCTCTGCCATGAGATCCTGCTTTCCAGTTATGAGCTGCTGGAGAAAAAAGGCTTTCAGGTGGAACTGCAGACGCCGCCGGGCCCCGTCTACGTCCTGGCGGACGCGGAGGGACTGCGGCGGATATTAAGAAATCTGGTGGATAACGCTCTGAAATATGCGCGGTCCGGAAAGTATCTGGGACTGCGGCTTGTGGAGGAGGAAGCCATCGTGCGGATTGAACTGGAGGACCATGGCCCGGGCATTCCGCCGGAAGAACGGGAGCGGATTTTCAGAAGGACCTATACATCGGGCAGAGGGAGCGGGCTGGGACTTTCCATCGCGCGGACGCTGGCCCGTGAAATGGGCGGAGAGATCCGGGTGCTTGAGGCGGAAGACGGCGGAACGGTCTTCGAAGTGATACTTCCTAAGAAAAGTTAGAAAAAAGTGAGATTTCAGACAGAAAAAAGAGAAATCCGTTTTGTATACTGATAACGAGGCGTAAAACGCTTCGGCAAGGAGGAAAAAATGGATTTTATTGTGGAAACCAGGAATCTGACTAAGGTGTGGCAGAAAAGAACGGCAGTGGACCGGGTGAATCTGCACGTGAAAAAAGGAGAAATTTACGGCTTTGTCGGCCCGAACGGCGCGGGAAAAAGCACGGTGATGAAGCTGTTGATGAATCTGATTCCTCCGGATGGAGGGGAAGCCTGTCTGTTCGGGGAGAGAATGGGAGATAAAAGCTTTGAAAGCTTCAAGCGGACAGGCTCCATCATCGAGGCACCCTGTTTTTATGAGAGGATGACAGGACGGCAGAATCTGGAGCTGTACTGCGAATATATGGGTTATCACAACCGGGAACGGATCGAAGAAGTGCTTTCTGAAGTGGGACTTGGCAACATTGAGAATAAGGCGGTATCTCATTTTTCCCTTGGAATGAAGCAGCGTCTTGCCATCGCAAGAGCCATTCTGGCGAGGCCTGAGCTTCTGATTCTGGATGAGCCCGTCAACGCTCTGGACCCGGAGGGCATACGGGATATGCGCAGGCTGTTCGTCCGGCTGAACCGGGAAAACGGGACGACGATTTTCATTTCCAGTCACCTTCTTTCCGAGGTGGAGCAGATCGCAGACCGGATCGGCGTGATCGCCGGCGGGAAGCTGTTAAAGGAAATTTCCATGGAGGAAATTCACGCATACAGGACGGAATACGTGGAGCTTCTGGTGGACGACGTGGCGAAGACATCCCGTCTGCTGGAACAGGACGGCAGATTCCCGGAGTTTTCCGTGACGGACGAAAGAACCGTCCGGGTCTATGGCGGGGGAAATTTTCCGGAAGGAAACGGGATGCCGGAAAAAGCAGGAAAACCTGAGAAAGATGGGAGTGTTGAAAAGGAGCTTGCAGGCCTGCTGGTGGGAAACGGTGTGGGCCTTTACGGGCTGGCGCGCAGGAAGAACAGTCTGGAGGACTATTTTTTCCAGATGACGGAGAACGGGCAGGAAAAAGAGAGGGAGGAAAACGGATATGAAAAATAAACTGAGCCATCTTCTGAAACTGGAACTGAAAAAATTTAATCTGAAGAAGCAGCTGTTCATCACCCTGCTTCTGATCCTTTTTTCCATTCTGTTTCTCACCGTGTCCCTGGTGGACAGTATGACGGACCCGGAGCAGACAAAGGATACCTTTGAAAGCACCTTTCTGGTGATCGGAATTCTGATGTCGGCCATTTTTCTGGTCTATTCCTCGATCCTCACCGCATCGGACGTCATCGGGGAATATACCCACAAAACCATCACAATTCTGTTCTGCTGTCCCTTAAATAAGAAGAAGCTCATCGCGGCAAAGCTGATCCTGATCACCGCCTTTACCGCAGCTGCCATGCTGGCGGGATATCTTTGCTGCTGTGCCTATATCGTCGGTGTGGACGCAGCCTTTGACATGCTGGAGGGCTCTTTTCATGCGGCATACCTTCCCGGCTGGATCATGATGGCGGCGGTCAGCACCGCCTGCTGCGCCCTCCTATCCCTCTGGCCCTTCTGTATCGGAATTCTGAAAAAAACCGGCTCTGCCGCCATCGTCACCTCCCTGGCGGCGCTGCTCGTCCGGCAGCTGATGATCTCCAAAACGACAGGCAATCATGAAAATCTGCTTCAGCTTCTGGTCCTTCTCATTCTGACGGCCGCTGCCCTGGCTGCCGTGTTCCGGCGAAGGGTGACAGCGGTGGAATGATCCGCCGGACATGTGCGCGCATTTTCAGCGCAGCCAGTGGAACATGCCGGCAGCTTCCGATGCGCTTCGGCAGACTGTTTCGGGCGGATTCCCGGAAAATGAATGAACAGGAAAATCGAAAACGAGTGGGCAGGAAAATCGGGAATTGCACAAAAAAAGGAATTCGGATATAATCAAATAGAAAAAGAGAAAAGCGGAATTGTCATTCATTCCGCTTTTTTCGGTGAATGAAGAAAAGAAATGGAGACAGTCATGAGCATCAATATCGCAATTGACGGACCGGCAGGTGCGGGAAAAAGTACCGTCGCCCGCAGAGCGGCCGAAAAGCTGGGTTTTATTTATGTGGATACCGGAGCCATGTACCGGGCCATCGCTCTGTACCTGATCCGGCAGGGCGTGAAGCCGGAGGAGAAGGAAGCAATCGCAGAACGGTGTGTGGGAGCGGATGTGTCCATCACCTATCAGGACGGAGAGCAGGTTGTCAGCCTGAACGGAGAAAATGTGAACGGCCTGATCCGTACCGATGAGGTGACAAGAATGTCTTCCGCAGCTTCTGCAGTTCCCGCGGTGCGGGCAAAGCTTCTGGATCTGCAGAGAAGTCTTGCCGCTCAGAATAATGTCCTCATGGACGGACGGGACATCGGAACCTGTATCCTTCCGAATGCAGATGTGAAGATTTTTCTCACGGCCAGTACGGCAGTGCGGGCGAAGAGAAGATTTGATGAGCTTACCGCAAAGGGAGACACCCCGGAAACGCTGGAAAGTGTAGAAGCAAAGATTATCAAACGGGACGAGGATGACAGAAACCGGGAGATTTCTCCGCTTCGGGAAGCGGAGGACGCGGTGCATCTGGATACTTCGGATATGACCATTGACCAGGCGGTGGAAGCAGTGCTTTCCATCTGCAGACAGAAAGGCTGCATATAATATGGAAGTAATTCTTGCAAAGAGCGCGGGCTTCTGTTTTGGAGTGAAGCGCGCCGTGGATCAGGTATATGAGCAGATCGAAGCGGCGGCAGAAGGCAGCACCGCAAAACCCATCTACACCTACGGGCCGATCATTCACAATGAGATTGTGGTACAGGATCTGGAAAACAGAGGTGTCCGGGTGCTGGAATCGGAAGGAGCCCTGGACGCGCTTACAGAGGGGACGGTGATCATCCGCTCTCACGGCGTGCCGAAGCGGATTCAGGAAAAGATTGAAAAGAAGGGCCTCTCCTGCATCGATGCCACCTGTCCGTTTGTGAAGCGGATCCACAGAATCGTGGAGAAGGAAAGCACGGAAGGAAAGAAAATCGTCATCATCGGAAACGCAGGACACCCTGAGGTGGAAGGGATCATGGGCTGGTCGGTGACTCCTGCGGTAGTGGTTGAATCGGAGGAAGAGGCCGCTCAATTCTCTTCGAAAGAGGGAGAAAAACTGTGTATTGTGTCGCAGACGACATTTAACTACAATAAATTTCAAGAATTAGTTGAAATTTTTCAAAAAAGAGGTTATGATATTAGTGTTGTGAATACTATCTGTAACGCAACTGAGGAGAGACAAACTGAGGCAAAGGATATTGCAGCTAAGGTCGATGCTATGATAGTGATCGGTGGAAAGCACAGTTCCAATACCAGGAAGCTGTACGAGATCTGTTCCAGGGAATGTGCTCACACCTGTTTGATACAGACACTGGATGACTTGCATTTAGAACTGCCGGAAGCTGTCCGCCTGGTAGGTATTACAGCCGGAGCGTCTACCCCGAATAAATTAATCGAGGAGGTTCAAAATTATGTCAGAGTTAACTTTTGAACAAATGTTGGAGGAGTCATTAAAAACAATACACGCCGGTGAGGTTGTGGAAGGCACAGTCATTGACGTGAAGCCTGAAGAAGTGATCCTTAACATTGGATACAAGTCTGACGGAGTTCTTACCAGAAATGAGTACACTAACGATTCCAGCGTTGATATGACGACGGTCGTTAAGCCTGGTGACAAGATGGAAGTCAAGGTTCTGAAGGTCAATGACGGAGATGGACAGGTTATCCTTTCCTATAAGCGTCTGGCGGCCGACAGAGGAAACAAGAGAATCGAAGAGGCTTATAACAATCACGAGGTTCTGAAGGCGAAGGTTACACAGGTGCTGGAAGGCGGCCTGAGCGTTATCGTGGACGAGGTAAGAATTTTCATTCCCGCCAGCCTGGTTTCCGACACTTACGAGAAGGATCTCGGCAAGTATGCTGGACAGGAGATTGAATTCGTGATCAGCGAGTACAATCCGAAGAGAAGAAGATATATCGGCGACCGTAAGCAGCTCATCCTTGCGAGAAAGGCTGAGATGCAGAAGGAACTTCTGGAGAGAATCCATGTAGGAGATATGGTGGAAGGCGTTGTCAAGAATGTAACCGACTTCGGTGCCTTCATCGATCTGGGAGGAGCGGATGGACTGCTTCATATTTCCGAGATGTCCTGGGGCAGAATTGAGCATCCCAGAAAAGTATTCAAGGTTGGCGACAAGGTGAAGGTTCAGATCAAGGATATCAACGGAACCAAGATCGCTCTCACCATGAAGTTCGAGGATGCAAATCCCTGGAGAAATGCGGCTGAGAAGTATGCGGTAGGCAACGTTGTAACCGGAAAGGTTGCAAGAATGACCGACTTCGGCGCTTTCATCGAGCTGGAGCCCGGCGTGGACGCTCTGCTTCATGTATCTCAGATCGCGAAGGAGCATGTGGATAAGCCGTCAGATGTTCTCAAGACCGGCCAGGAGATCACCGCGAAGGTGGTTGACTTCAATGAAGCGGATAAGAAGATCAGCCTGAGCATTAAGGCTCTGCTGAATGAGCCTAAGGAAGCGAAGGAAGAGCCCGCTGAGAAGGAAGCGGATTCTGATGTGGTTCCCGTAGATATTGATGCGGTGATCGCACAGCAGGGAGACGACGCTGAATAAGGCGCATACTGCAATAGTACAATAGAACTGAAAAACAGAAGGGATACGGGAAGATACCGTATCCCTTTTTTGAGGAATTCATTCTGTCAGTACGCTTTATGCCTGGACACCGGCTGAATGGGGAAGGAACTGTTGTATGAAAAGGAAAATACTTTATGTCGTCATTCTTATTGTCGCACTTTTCTGCATCTGGCTTGCGGACGAAGGGAGAGAACCGCTGGTGCTGAAGGGGACGGATCTGCAGCAACAGGAGGGAGTCAGCGACTATACGGGACTGATCGGTATTGATGATACGTCTCAATATTATGGTCTGTTCGCAAGAACGGATGATTATGTATTAAATAAAGGCAGTTACACGATTCGTCTGGAGTATTCCGCCACGGATACGGAAAATATTCTTGAGGTCTGGGACAATGGAACGAAAATAGCTCAATGGGACCTTGAGAGTACCAACGGGGCAGAACTGACAAAAGACTATACGTTTACGCTGGAGAAGGATTCCCAGCAGCTTCACATCCGGATCTACTTTTCGGGTGTAGGCAGTATCACCCTGCGTACCTTTTCTCTTGTGCCGGAAGGAACCTTTTACCAGGATGCCCGATTCCTTGCCGTGCTGGCAGTCCTGCTTACCGCAACGGCGGTTTTCCTGGACGGCTATTGGAAAAAGAATCCCGTAAGCAGGGAGAAAAAACTGAACTTTCTTATTCTTGCAGGCCTGTGCCTGTATGCTTCCATGCCGCTGTTCATTCAGTCGTTCAAACAGGCAGATGATATCTGCTACCACCTGTTGCGTATCGAGGGGATCAAGGATGGCATAAGGGACGGGCAGTTTCCCGTGGTCATCTACCCGGAGGCTCTGTCAGGAAACGGATATCTGAACAGTATGTATCCTTATCTGTTTCTGTATATACCGGCGATTCTGCGGTTGTCTGGTGTTTCTTTGGCAATGTCCTATAAGTTTCTGATCTTGCTTGCCAATATCGCTACGGTGGCTCTGACCTGGAAATCGCTGCGCATGATGAAGGCCTCCAGGTATGCCTGTCTGCTGGGAACAGCGCTGTATATTCTGCTTCCTTACCGTTTTACCAATATTTATGCGCGGGGGGCACTGGGTGAAACGCTGGCGATGACCTTCCTGCCGGTGGTGATCGCAGGCTTTTATCAGGTACTCATGGGAAATCAGAAAAAATGGACCTGGCTGGTCCTGGGCTTCACGGGTCTGGTGGAAAGTCATGTGCTCAGCACTGCCTATATGGCGCTGATATTCGCGGTCTGCTGCCTGGTTTTTGTAAGGGAGCTGTTCCGGGAAAAAAGATGGTTTTCCCTGCTGAAGGCGGCGGGACTCACTGTGCTTTTGAACCTGTGGTTCCTGGTACCCTTTCTTTACTTTTATCTGAAGGAGAATCTGTATACGGAATCCCTGGACTGGAGCGGCTACAGCGAGTATTCCATCAACGCTGCATTCCTGACGGATACCTTTCATACAAACGACTACCGGTTCCTGTCGCTGGGACTGCCGGTACTGGGACTCGCGGCGGTTTGTGTACTCTGGATTTTTGTGGAGAAAAAGACGGAGAGAACGTTGCAGATTACAGGCTGTGGGGAAGTGCCGTGTATGCCGGAAAGCGGAGAAGAGCAGGAAACTGCCGAAGGAATCCGGATGGACAGGGAAAACAGCTTTCTTACTTTTCTGTTCTGGGCGGCATGTGTGCTGACCTTTATGGTGACCGGATATTTTGGAAGCAGGAAGCTGATTGAACTGGTTCCGGCGCTGGGACCGGTATTCCGCACGATCCAGTTCCCCTGGAGGCTCCTTGCACCTGCGGGAGTTCTGTTTATTTTTGCCGGTGCGATCTGGCTTTCCCGTTCCCGCGTGCTGTATTCTTACCGCAGACTGATTTTTGTTTTTCTGGTCGGCGTGAATCTGCTGACCTGCCTGAATGAGCCCTACAATGAAAATAATTTTGCCTACCGGGAGTATGATGATACCACTACAGTCGGCCATCAGGATAAGATCATCGGTATTCCCAAATCGGATGCAACCATTGTTTATCCCTATGAGTGGAGAATCGATGCGCTGGCGGATGATAAGCTGACGGCAGATCTGCAGCTTTCTGATGCGGAGAAGGTAACGGTGACGGCCTATGAGAAAAAGGGCACAAAAGCAACCCTCACCTGTCAGACAGAGGAAGAGGGGCAGTATGTGGACTTCCCGCTTCAGAATTATCTGGGCTATCGGGCAGTGGATGAAAATGGAAAGGAGCTGGAGGTCACCTATGGAAATAATTACCGTGTCCGCGTTGCGTTGACAGCCGGCGGAGAGCATACCATCCATGTGTATTACAGTCAGCCAGTGGTCTTCAGGATTTCACAGGCGCTTTCCCTGCTGGGTCTGTTGGGCTGTATCGCCGGTTATGCCTTCAGCAGATGGCCGAGAAGATGCGTCGTATAGGCGGACAGCAGGGAGGAATTTTTCAGAAAGGCGCTGCCTGCCTCAAAGAAACCTTCCCGAAAAGGAGCAGACTGCTTTGCGGTCTGCTTTTTTTGTATGGAATTTTTGCTGATTGGAGCATCCCGGAAAAAAACAGGAGCAAACAGAGCCTCCTCGGGCGCGTGTTCCCTGCTGCTGCCGGGAAGAAAGAGCGGAAGAAACTCTCCGGTCTTTCTGGTATAGCAGGTTTCCGGCCGTGCAGGAACCCGGTGTGCCTTGTCCACGTAGATGGCCACGGATTTGTGGATGGCGCAGTCCTCGTCCGGCAGATAGGAATAATTTTTATAGTCCGGATAAAAGTATTTCAGCTCTCCGCAGAAAACGGGTACCTTAAGCAGTCCTGTCAGGCCGCTCCCGGAAAAGAAAATACCGTCTGCATTTAGAGCCAGGGGCTGTGGAAGGGACAGGACAAAACGAACGGGAAGAAGCAGTTCTTTTTGCGTCTTTCCCGCATAGTCTGTACAGGGGGATATCTCCGCTTCCTGCGGCAGGGCCTGGGCTTCGGAAAGAGCCGGATAGGCCAGCATGGAAAGGATGGAGAGCATGCCGAGAATATCCTCCGCGTTATGAAGAAGAAGGACCTTCAGGAGCCGCTTGTCCCTTTCGCGCCGGTAAACATGGTACAGCTCGATCAGCTCGCCGCCCGTGAAGGGATCCTTCCGATGATTGCCGAGAAATTCCTCCAGAGTCTTCAGTTTGCAGTTTGGAAGCTTAAGCACATTTTTTAACGGGCTGATTCTGCGGTACAGATCTGTCTGCTCCATGGAGGATGCGGAGCAGTCCAGACCGTACTTTTTGTATCGTGCCTGAAGAAAGGGAAGGTCAAAGGTGGAACCGTTGAAGTGGATCAGCTTCTTTTTCCCTTTTGTGCATTCCGAGAAGGCCTTCAGAATGGCTTCTTCTGCGGACAGGTCCTCCGCCAGGTACTGGTGCAGCACAAAGCTGCCGCCTTCCAGGAAAGCGGCGCCGATCAGATAAACAAAGGCCGTTTTATGGGAAAGACCCGTGGTTTCAATGTCGAAAAAAACCACGTCGGAAAGGTCTCCCAAACAGGATTCAGCCAGGTTTTTCAGTTGTTCCGGGATTGGTTCTTTCTGTGTTTTCATACTCACAATATATCACAAATTTTATGTTTTCTGTAGTTTTTTTGGGAAATTTAAGGTATCATAGTGATAATCTGTATCATTTGTAAAAATCCTGTTCCGGAGAAACCGTTTCCGGAGCGGTTTTTTTCGCAAAAAGAATGCAGAAAAAAGAAAGGAAAGAGAGAAGTATATGGCGAAGGCGAAGTTGACTTTCATGGGCGGCGTTCACCCATACGATGGGAAAGACCTTTCCAAAGACAAGCCCATCAAAACGGTTCTTCCCAAGGGAGATCTGGTATATCCGCTGTCGCAGCATATCGGCGCTCCGGCAAAGCCCATTGTGAAGAAGGGAGACCGGGTTCTGACCGGCCAGAAGCTGGCGGAAGCGGATGGCTACATGTCGGTGCCCATCTTCAGCAGCGTCTCCGGCACGGTGAAGGCCATAGAGCCCAGACGGGTGGTCACAGGCGACAACGTGATGAGCATTGTGGTGGAGAACGACAGACAGTATGAGGAGGTGGAATACCCTTCTGTGAAGCCTCTTGAACGGCTGACCAGGGAAGAAATTCTGAAGCTGATCAAAGAGGGCGGAGTGGTCGGCATGGGAGGTGCAGGCTTCCCCACCCATGTGAAGCTGGCTCCGAAGGACCCGGATGCGATTGAGCATGTGATTGCGAACTGTGCGGAATGCGAGCCTTATCTGACATCCGATTACCGGAGGATGATCGAGGAGCCGGAAAAGCTGATCGACGGGCTGAAGGTGATTCTGTCGCTGTTCCCGAAGGCGAAGGGAATTCTGGCGGTGGAGGACAACAAGCCGGACTGCATCCGTATCCTGAAGGAAAAAACACAGGGAGAAGAGCGTATTTCAGTGGCAAAGCTTCAGACCAAATATCCCCAGGGCTCCGAGCGGCAGCTCATCTATGCGGTGACGGGCCGGGCGATCAATTCCTCCCAGCTTCCTGCTGACGCGGGCTGCATCGTGGACAACGTGGACACCATTGTGGCGGTGAACCGGGCAGTGCGGGAAGGAAAGCCTTTGATTACCAGAATCGTTACGGTGGCGGGGGATGCGGTCATGGACCCGCAGAATTTCCAGGTCCGGATCGGAACCAATTATCATGAGCTGATCAACGAGGCGGGAGGCTTTGTGGCGGAGCCGGCCAGGATCGTTTCCGGAGGCCCCATGATGGGCTTCGGCATTTTCGATCTGGATGTTCCCACCACGAAAACGGCGTCCGCCCTTCTGTGTCTGTCAAAGGATGAGGTGGGACAGCCCTCTGCCTGCATCAACTGCGGGCGCTGTGTGGAGGCCTGCCCGTCCCGGCTGGTGCCCACGCTGCTTGCCACCTGTGCGCAGCATTACGATACGGAAGCTTTTGTGAAGAGGGACGGAATGGAATGCTGCGAATGCGGCTGCTGTAGTTATGTCTGCCCGGCGAAGCGCCAGCTGACCCAGGCGATCAAGTCCATGCGCCGGATGATTCTGGCGGACCGGAAAAAAGCGAAGGGAGGAAGTAAGGGATGAGCGAACTGATGAAGGTATCATCCAATCCGCATATCCGGGATAAGATGTCCACGGACAAAATTATGCTGGCGGTGATTGTGGCGCTTATGCCTGCGGCCATTTTCGGCATCTGGAATTTCGGAATCCGTGCGGCGCTGATCATCGCTGTGACCATAGCCAGCACGGTGCTGACGGAACTGATCTATGAGAAGCTGATGAAAAAAGAGGTGACCATCTGGGATCTGTCCGCTGTGGTAACGGGGCTTCTTCTTGCCCTGAACCTGCCGGTGAGCGTGCCGTGGTGGATTGGCGTGATCGGCGGCGTATTCGCCATCCTGGTGGTAAAGATGCTGTTCGGCGGTCTGGGGCAGAACTTCATGAACCCGGCGCTGGGAGCAAGGTGCTTTCTGCTGATTTCCTTCGCATCCATCATGACCAATTTTGACTGTGACGCCTATACGGGAGCAACGCCTCTCGCCTCGCTGCGCGCGGGAGAGAGCGTGAACGTGTTCGACATGGTGGTGGGACGGACAGCCGGAACCATCGGGGAAACCTCCATGCTCTGCATCGTGCTTGGAGCCTGCCTTCTGATCTGGCTGGAAATCATCGATCTGCGGATTCCGGGAACCTATATCGTTTCCTTCCTGATTTTCATGGCCCTGTTCGGCGGCCACGGGCTTGACCGGTACTATCTGTCGGCGCAGCTCGCGGGCGGCGGACTGATGCTGGGAGCCTTTTTTATGGCGACGGACTATGTGACCAGGCCCATCACGAAGAAGGGACAGTACATATACGGCATTTTCCTCGGCATCATGACGGGAATCTTCCGGGTGTTCGGCGCAAGCGCCGAGGGCGTTTCCTATGCGATCATCCTGGGAAATATTCTGGTTCCCCTGATTGAACGGGTGACCCTTCCGAAGGCCTTCGGGAAAGGAGGGGAGCGGGCATGAGCAATGCGGAAAACACGAAAACCATGGACAGCAGAAATTCCGTGAACGCGGAAGATAAGAACGGCATGATCAGAGGCATGCTGAAGGACGCTTCCATTCTCTTTGCGATCACCCTGATCGCGGGACTGATCCTGAGCGCGGTCTATCAGCTCACCAAGGAGCCTATCGCGGCCCAGGAGGAGAAGGCAAAGACAGAGGCCCGTCAGGAAGTGTTTGCGGATGCGGCCTCCTTCACGGATGCGGAGAATTTTGATCCGCAGGCGGCGCAGGCCGTGCTGGATGCGGGCGGCTTTACCGGCTGCAGCATTGATGAATATGCGGCTGCCTGCGATGCGGATGGAAATCTGCTCGGTTATGTGATCACCGTGACCACCCATGAAGGATATTCCGGTGATATTCAGTTCACCATCGGTGTGCGTGGTGACGGCACCCTAAACGGCATGTCCATCCTCTCCATCTCCGAGACAGCGGGCCTCGGCATGCGGGCGGAGGAGGTCCTGGTTCCCCAGTTTGCGGGAAAGAAAGCGGACCGTTTCGTTTATACGAAGAGCGGCGCTTCGGCGGATGATGAGATCGACGCCATCAGCAGCGCCACCATCACCACCAGCGCCGTAGTGGACGGCGTGAACGCCGGACTGTACTATTTCCAGACAGAGCTTGCGCAGCAGACCGGAGCGGCACAGGAAGGAGGAAGCGTTGATGAATAGAGTGACAGAACGCCTTTACAACGGCATCATCCGGGAAAATCCCACCTTTGTGCTCACCCTTGGCATGTGCCCCACACTGGCGGTGACCACTTCGGCAATAAACGGCCTTGGCATGGGTCTTTCCACCATGGTGGTTCTTGCGTTGAGCAACCTGATGATCTCCGCCCTCCGGAAGATCATTCCGGACAAGGTGCGTATCCCGGCCTTCATCGTGATCGTGGCCAGCTTCGTTACCGTGGTGCAGCTCCTGCTGCAGGCTTATGTCCCTGCCCTCAATGACTCGCTGGGAATCTACATCCCGCTGATCGTCGTAAACTGCATCATCCTCGGACGTGCGGAGAGCTATGCTTCCAAAAATCCGCCCATCCCGTCCCTGTTTGACGGCATCGGTATGGGACTGGGCTTCTCTCTGGCGCTGACCTGTATCGGTGCGGTGAGAGAGCTTCTGGGAAGCGGCGCCGTTTTCGGATTCCATGTCATGCCGGATTCTTTCGTTCCCATTTCCATCTTCGTCATGGCGCCGGGCGCGTTTTTCGTGCTGGCCTGCCTGACCGCCCTGCAGAACTGGGTAAAGATGAACGGGGAAAAGAAGGGAAAGGACATGTCCCGTTTCGGCTCCGGCTGCGGTTCAGATTGCTTAAACTGCGGCGAAAAGGGCTGTGCGCAGCGGGTATCTGAAATGTCTGACGGAATGTCCGGCAGAGTATCTGCCGGACGGACAGAAGGGAGGGAAGGATAAATGTTTGCACAGGTAAGAGAGCTTCTTCTGATCCTGATCAGCTCCGCGCTGGTCAGCAACGTTGTTCTGAGCCAGTTCCTCGGGCTGTGCCCCTTCCTCGGCGTATCAAAGAAGGTGGAGACGGCCGCGGGCATGGGAACGGCGGTGATTTTTGTCATCACGCTTTCCAGCGCGGTGGCGGGCGTGATTTATAAATTCGTGCTGGTGCCCCTGGACATCACCTACCTGCAGACCATCGTGTTCATCCTGGTGATCGCGGCGCTGGTGCAGTTCGTGGAAATGGTGCTGAAAAAGTACATGGTATCCCTGTATGAAGCGCTGGGCGTTTACCTGCCGTTAATTACCACCAACTGCGCGGTGCTGGGCGTGGCCCTCACAAACGTGCAGGAGAACTACGGCATTCTGGCAGGAACGGTGAACGGCTTTGCCACCGCCCTGGGCTTTACCATTTCCATCATCATCCTGGCGGGAATCCGGGAAAAGATGGCCTATAATGATATCCCGAAGCCCTTCCGGGGCATGCCAATCGTCATGGTGACAGCCGGACTGATGGCCATTGCCTTCTGCGGATTTTCGGGCCTGCTGTAGAGGAGGAGAAGCGTATGATTTCAGGAATGATAACAGCGACCGCCCTGGTGGGCGGCATCGGCCTCTTCATCGGCCTGTTTCTGGGCGGAGCGGCCATCTGGCTGCGGGTTCAGACCAATGAAAAGGAGGAAGCGGTGCTGGAGCTGCTTCCGGGAAACAACTGCGGCGGATGCGGCTATCCGGGCTGTGCGGGCCTGGCTGCG
>ERZ780162.567-NODE-567-length-28891-cov-4.070988_pt1 | contig 28891 bp, 25 predicted proteins | sample MGYA00511474_ERZ780162 | MGnify/ENA primary metagenome ERZ780162 (study PRJEB29588, sample SAMEA2143633) | human gut metagenome | biome: human gut; feature: human-associated habitat; material: faeces | place: Denmark | collected 2008/2010 ...
GCTGCCGTCCTGCCGGAAAAGGGGATCGATCCAGCGAAGCTTGGAGGGGACACGGACGCTGTAGCAGCCCTCCGGCTTCCGGCGGACCGTGCGGACATGGGAAAGCTTCCGGTACTCCTCCCAGAGCCTTCCGCTTCTCTCATCCGCCTGCAGAAGGCCGATCACCTGCTCTTCCGTGCCGTACAGGCTTTCCGGCTGCAGGACGCCCCACTCCAGGCTCTTTTTTAAAAGATCCGCCAGGTACTGCATACAGTATCGGTCCTCATCCGCCGCATACATGCGTGCGTTTTCCAGAGCGCCCAGGGCAAACTCCACAGCTGCTTCCTCCTCCGCGAAGGCCAGTTCTGATTCCCCCCGCTCATTTTTTACACAGGAAAGGCTTTCATACAGCCGGCGGATTTCCTCCAGGCTTTTCATCCCTCTGCAGTAAAAATTCCCGAGCGTGTATTCCAGCCGGTCCGCCGAAAGGCCGGGCGAGGGATTGTCCGCAATGGGATAGCAATGATAATCCCACACCTCATCCGCTCTCAGCCCGTATTTTTTCAGGGCAGCCATGATCTCCGAAGAGCCTGTGATCATCTCTCCCGTAGCTTCCTCCGTCGCCTCCTGGCGCACATGGTCTCCCTTTAAAAAGTCCACCACATGAGCGAATACAGGCGTCGCGATATCGTGAAGAAGCCCGGCCGCGCTCTGCTTCAGATCACCCGTAAAATGCTGGACGATCAGCGCTGCTCCCATGCTGTGCAGATCTCTGGTATAGCGCTCCGCCTGTTCCGCCATAGGCCGAAACCGAAACAGCGGAAAGGAGCTGTAGTCGCAGCCGCAGTGCATTCCCACATCGGCAAGTCTGCGCAAAGGAGGCGTTTCATATAACTCTTGAAGCAGGCCGGGAATTTCATCGTGATAAAGCCGCATCAGAGGGGTAAGCCGCTTTTTCATGTCCGCATTCATGGGATTTTGCACATTTTGAACGAATCCCTGTATACATCCCTGCCTGTTCATCCGCCTCATTCCTCCTTTTTCCCCATTTCGATCTGATCCCGGATCTGCTGCATCCGTTCGTCCACACTGCTGATGATATCCGCACACTCCTTAAGCTGGGCCGCGATCCGTTCCGGCTCCTCCACATCCTTTTTGTATTTCAGTTTGTGATCCAGACTGGCCCAGAAATCCATGGCGATGGTTCGAAACTGCACCTCGACCTTCATATACTGCTTGCTCTGGGAAAGAAAAATCGGCACCTCCAGAATCAGATGCAGACTCCGGTAGCCGTTGGACTTGGGCGCGATAATATAGTCTTTTTTCTCCAGCAGGCGGATATCGTCCTGCCCCGCAAGCATGTCCGCCAGCGTATAAATATCGTCGAGAAAGGAGCAGATCACACGGATTCCCGCAATATCGTTCAGCCGTCTTTCGATTTCCTCAACGGTGAGCGGATAGCCCTTCCGTTTCATTTTTTCTATGATACTGACAGGCTTTTTCAGTCTGCTTTTGATGGTCTCAAATGGATTTCTGTCATAGGTCATGGAAAATTCTTCATCCAGTACCCGAAGCTTGGTTTCCACCTCCATCATGGCACAGCGGTATCGGCTCATCAGTTCCATGAACGGCTGGGCGCTCTCCAGAATCTTTTCCGGATACTCCGCCACAGCGAGCTGCTCCATGAGTCCTCCCGGCGACAGACCGGCAAGCTCCGACACCACAGGATTTCCCTGTACTTCTCCGTCCCCCTGCTCTTTCCTCTCCATCTCTTCGTTGATCAATTCTTTCCCATTCCTTTCCTTCCGCTCATTTTCACACGAAAGCACCGGCTTCCAGCCAAAAAACCGCCGGTACATTTATTCCCTTCCGCCGCATGGCAGAAGAGAATTCATCCGTTTTTCATCATACCACAGGGGCCCCGGAAAAAGAAGTCCCTTTCCGGCCCCGTCTACGGCCTGTCGCCGTGTTCAGGAAATCTAAATTGTAATACGGGCCCTTTCGTTATTCTTAAGATTTTCTTCCTTGTTTTTCCTCATGGTATATTCCATAATATAGGTAGAAAGGGTAATTTCATTTCTATTTGTATATAGAAGGGAGGAGTTTTGTATGACAGACAGAAAATGTCAACGTTTTACCGCCTTCCTGCCGTTTCTGGCAGTTCTGGCCACACTTGTTCTTTTCGCGGGCAGCACCCGGGTGTCTGCGGCAGCTCCTCCTGTGCCTCCCGCCAAAGGAGACAATATGCTTCCGGAAACCTCTGATTCCGTCCATGATTCCGCTTCCCTATCCGAAGATTCCGGCACCACCAATACATCTGAGATATTTGAATTTTCTCAGGGCACCATCCTTGGATTCAGCGAAGCTTATCTGGAAAACACTGCACAGTCCGGAGGCAGCATAACCCTGACCATTCCCGATAAGATCAACGGCGTTTCCGTCACGGCGATTGGAGACCGGGCCTTCTATGGCCTTAAAAATCTCACCGGCGTGCTGAGGCTGCCGGCTGCCATTACCAGGATCGGAGCGGAAGCCTTTTATGGAACGGGATTATCCACCGTCTACCTGCCGTCTTCTCTTTCTGCATGCGGTACTTCCGCTTTTGACTCAGGCCCGGTTCTGGTTTTCCCCGATCAAACGTGTTTTGAGAAGTTCGCCTCATCCGACATGACAACGGACTGGAAGCGGGCCGGTTATCCGCTCAAGCTGACCCTTCAGAATGTGAACGGGACAACGACGCAGCGCCAGGTTCTGTACAACCTTCCGCTTTCCTATACCAAAAACGCCCAGGGCGAATGGAAAAAGGACAGCTCCTGGAAGCTTCCTGCCATTCCCGCCGAAGACGGCTATTCCTCCGGCAGATGGGTTTTCGATCCTTCTGATTCTGACGCGAAGAGCGTTACCGAAGATACGTCCGTCACCGGAGACACCCTCTATGCCGTAAGAAGCATCGTCCCTCCCGAAATCAGCTTCGGCAAAGATATTAACTGTGAATATGACGGAAAAGAGCATACTTTGTCCGTGCGCTCATCCCATCCGCTCTACAGCTCTTCGGATACGGCCGAAGAAGGCGACGTCCTGTTTTTCTATACCTGGAGCTGGGAAGAAAATGGACAGAAGCAGGAAAAAAAGGGCTATGATCTGTCCTCTCTGTCCTTTACCCAAGCCTGTGATCTCTCCGTTACCGTAGATGTGGAGGCGCAGGTAAAGGCAGCTGAAGGCGGGACCAGTTCCGTGCTTGCCGAAAAGTCCCATACCTGGACGGTGCAGATCACGGAGCCGGAATCTCCTGAAGTATCGGAATCCTCCGGTTCCGGAAATGAGAAGCTCCCTTCGGAGTCCACTGACTCTGAAAATACCTCCGGCTCTGAAAGTACCTCCGGCTCCGGAAATTCTTCTGTTTTTTCCTGTCAGATTGAAATTCAGGGCAATTCCGGCGGCAGCGTGGATCCGGAGGGGATGCTTACCATCCAGAATGGTTCCAAAATCACCTTTACCTTCACGCCTGATCCGGGCTTCTGCATCCAGAAGGTCATGCTGGACGGAGAAAATGTCACCGCACAGATAAAGGAGAACCGCTACACGCCGGAACCCCAAAGCCTTTCCGCAGATCACGACCCGCATAAGCTTTCCGTATCCTTCCGCAGATTAAAGAAAGCAGAGCTGCTGGAACTGTTCAAAGCTCTGCCGCCTCTTGATGGAACCACGGATTACAGCGAAGAAACCAAAGACGCTTATCTGGATGCCTGGATTCAATATCAGGCTCTTCAGAAAAATGGCGGTATGCGGCTGGGCAGTGAAGTCCTGCAGACCTATTACAAAAATCTGTCCTGTCTGCCCTGCTTCGATCTGAAGGTAAACGTAGATGAGAAGGTGAAGGATCTGGTCTCCGTTCCGGATGTCTCCCCTGTGCTTTCCTCACTCACTCAGGAGGAAGCACAGGGCCTTCTGGACGGGGATATCACAAAGATTTCCTTCCTGCTGGAAATCACTCCTGCAAATCTCGATGAAACGCAGGAGCAGACGATCCTTTCTCTGCTTGACAGTCCGGTTCTCATGGAAAGCTTTCAGGCTGCTCTGGAAAAAACCGTGGAGAAACAGGGTGCTTCCAATACCTGGACCAGCTTCCCTTCAGGTCCGTCGCTGACGCTCCGCTGTTCCTTTGCGGGAGCGAAGCCGCATGAAAAGGGATATGAGCGCACTTTCTATATCGCGATGCAGAAAAAGGCCTCCGGGGAAACTGACGATGCCGCTCTGATGAAAACAAAGACGACCAAAAAGACGGTACTCACCGCAGAGGCTTCCTCCTTCCCTGCCGTTTTTACCCTTCTGTATCAGGACAGGAAAGCCGGCGGAGAAACCGGTACGACGGAAACGCCTTCCGAATCTGAATCTCCGTCCTCATCCCAGCCAGGGGATGTTTCCGGAAATAATCCCTCCGGCGGAGGTTCGTCCGGCGGGAATACTTCCAGCGAAAGCTCTTCCGGAAGCAGCTCCTCTGGCAGCGGTTCCTCCGGAAATCAGAATTCCGGAAAAAACGATTCCAGGAATAACGATTCCAGGAATAACGATTCCGCCACCCATGTTCCGGATTATGAAAAGGAGTTCTGGGAGGATGTCCGTTCTCTCATTCAGAAGGCAAAGGCCGGGGAGACGGTGAACGTGAATGCGGTTACCTGGGACAAAATGCCCGAAAACGTCATGGACGCACTGCGGAAAAATCCTCATGTAGCTCTGATCGTCCGCTGGGACGGCGGCGATCCGGTTATCATTCCAGCGCTGACCGCGCTGGCAAAGGAAGAAGGGCGCGTTTACTATCCGCTCTCCTATCTGAGCGGGCTGTACAAAACCATCAATGCCGCCCTTACCCAGCCGGTTCCACAGCCGTCTGCAACACCTCAGCTCACCGCACCGGCTCAGTCCTCTTCCAGCTATACGCCGACTCCCGAGTCAATGGGGGTAAAGCGGCCGCAGAATACGCAGGACGACAGTCCGACACAGGCTTCCGAAGAAAGCACGGAACCGGAAACCGCGGCGGAACCGGAAGGCAGTCTTCCTGCCGCTTCTTCAGAGAATGTTTCTGCGGAACCGCTGAACACTGTTCAGGTTTCTCAGGCGCAGAAGAGTCCGGTTACCATCATCATTCTCGTCGCCTCAGCTGCCCTGTTAATTCTGGTGCTCATTCTCATCGCCGTTCTTCTGACCCTGAAAAAGAAATAAGGAACGGCTGATGGCTGAATTCAAAATTTACATAAAAATGTTCTTTTAATCCGTTTGTCCGCCTGCTGTACGCAGAAGGCGGACAAACGTTTTTAATACCTCATTTTCCCGCAGGCTGCGGTAATAAATCCCAAAGGATATGGAATCCATCCCTTCCACGGGAATCCTAAGCAGGGGTGCATTCAGCGGGATAAACAGCTCCGGCATCACGCAGACGCCAAAGCCTGCCTGTACCAGAATGGATGCGGCTTCCACCGACTCACAGAAATACAGCTCCGGCAAAGGTCTTCCACCCACCAGCTTTCCCTGAAGCTGGCCCATGGATGCGGGAAGCAGAGTGGGTGTAAACAGAACCAGCCTTTCTTCCTTCAGGTCCTGCTCGGAAACGAATGCTTTATCCGCAAACCGGTGGCCCATTTCACAGATACAGACAATCCGTATCTTTTTCAGTTCCTGATAAACCGCCGGAATTTTAATGGTCTCAACTTCCCGAAAGCCGATAACCGCATCCATATCACCTTCCTCCAGCTGCCGGTAAAGATGTCTGGCCGGAATCATCTGAAGCCTGGGGTGCAGATTCGGATAAATCTCTGAAAGCTTTTTCAGAATGCCTGAAAGCTGAAACAGGCCGGCAAAGCTGTAGCTGCCCAGAGTCAGGGTCCGTATCTTCCGGCCATCCGGATTCTCAAACCGTTTTTTGGCGCGATTCGAGACCTCTACGATCTGCCTGGCATCCTGCAGAAAAATCTTTCCCTCCTCCGTGAGCTTTACACTTCTTGTAGAACGGTTCAGCAGCCTTACCTTCAGTTCCTTTTCCAGAGAATGAATCTGCTGAGTAACCGCAGGCTGAGTAACATGAAGCTGTTCTGCCGCCCGTACAAAGCTCAGATTTTCTGCCACCGCCACATAACACTCCATCTGAAATATGGTCATCTGCTTCTCCTTTCTATTAGTTTTTCTTATTAATTATAATATTTTCTAAATTCACATTCAAGCGCGCCTTCCTATAATAGTTCGTAGAGTAGACTAATTTCAAATGCTTTGAATACAGCCGCGGCGGCAAAAGGAGGTAATTATGTTAAAAACACTTTTGGGGCAGATCGGGAAATACCGGCGGGATACCCTGCTCGCCCCGTTTTTCACCGCGCTTGAGGTGGTGATGGAGGTTCTGATCCCGTTCATCACGGCCTCTCTCATTGACCAGGGCATAGAGGCCGGAAATTTTCAGAAGGTGCTGCAATACGGCGGCCTCATGCTTCTCATGGCTTTCTGCAGTCTAATCTTCGGCATTCTGGCAGGAACCTGTGCCGCGAAGGCATCCTGCGGCTTCGCCTGCAATCTGAGAGACAGCATCTATGAAAAGGTACAGGATTTTTCCTTTTCCAACATCGATAAATACAGCACCGCCGGACTGGTGACCCGGATGACCACGGACGTGACCAATATCCAGAACGCCTGGCAGATGATCCTGCGCGTTGCGGTACGTGCACCTCTCATGCTGGTCTGCAGCATGGTGATGTGCTTCTTCATCAGCCCAGGTCTGTCCTCCATCTTTCTGATTGCCATTCTTTTTCTGGGAACCGTACTCATTTTTATCATGCTGAAAACCACAAAAATCTTCGATGAGGTATTCCGCAGATATGATGACCTGAACGCCAGCGTGCAGGAAAATGTCTCCGCCATACGCGTGGTAAAGGCCTTCGTTCGTGAGGGCTTTGAAAATGAAAAATTCCGGAGAGCAGCCGGCCGGCTTTACCGGCTTTTCGTCAAAGCCGAAGGGATTCTGGCGCTGAATAACCCGGTGATGATGCTGGTGGTGTACGGCTGTATCCTCGCTCTGTCCTGGTTCGGTGCACAGTTCATTGTGGCAGGGAATCTCACTACCGGCAATCTGACTTCCCTTTTCAGCTACGTGATGAGCGTCCTGATGTCCCTGATGATGCTTTCCATGATCTTCGTCATGATCACCATGAGCGCCGCCAGCGCGGAGCGTATCGCGGAGGTGCTGAATGAGGTGCCTGATCTGACCAGTCCCGAAAATCCGGAGACAGCGCTTGCCGACGGAAGCATTGATTTCAACCATGTGAGCTTCTCCTATCAGCACGGAAGCGGGGAAGAAACCCTGCACGACATCGATCTGCATATCCGCTCCGGAGAGACCATCGGCATCATCGGAGGAACGGGCTGCGGCAAATCCAGCCTGGTCAGTCTGGTCAGCCGCCTGTACGACGTGAGCGCAGGAAGCGTCTGTGTGGGAGGAAAGGACGTGCGTTCCTATGATCTGGAGGCCCTTAGGAATCAGGTGGCCGTGGTCCTGCAGAAAAATGTCCTCTTCTCCGGCACCATCCTGGATAACCTGCGCTGGGGTAAGGAGGACGCCACCCAGGAGGAATGCGAGGAAGCCTGCCGCCAGGCCTGTGCGGACGAGTTCATCAACCGTTTTCCGGAAGGGTATAACACCTGGATCGAGCAGGGTGGAACCAATGTATCCGGCGGCCAGAAGCAGCGCCTGTGCATCGCCCGGGCTCTTTTGAAAAAGCCGAAAATCCTGATCCTGGACGACTCCACCAGCGCCGTGGATACGGCCACGGACACAAAAATCAGAGGCTTTTTCTCCCGGAAAATCCCCGGAACCACCAAACTGATCATCGCGCAGCGGATTTCCAGCGTGCAGGACGCAGATCGGATCCTGGTGCTGGAAAACGGAGCCGTGAACGGCTTTGACACGCATGAAAGGCTTCTGGAAAATAACCGGATCTATCGGGAAATCTATGAGGCTCAGACAAAGGGAGGCGGAGACTTTGACCAGCCCGCTCCCGCAGAAGAAGGAAAGGAAGGTGAATCCGCATGACACAGACAAGACCCTTTTCACAGGCTCCCGCCATCGGCCGGAAAACCGGTTACAGGAATCTCGGCAAAACCATGGGCCGGGTGTTCGGATACATGCTGCAAAGCTATAAATTTTCTTTTATCCTGGTCGTCCTCTGCATTATCGGCTCCGCTCTGGCGACGCTTCAGGGCACGCTTTTCATGCAGAGCCTGATCGACGATTATATCGTTCCGCTGACACAGATGGAACAGCCGGATTTCTCTCCCCTGGCCGGAGCGCTTTTTAAGGTGGGCTGCATCTATGCCGCCGGCATCCTGTGCGCCTACGCCTACAACCGGATCATGGTCAACGTGAGCCAGGGAACCATGCGCTCTCTGCGCGTCGAGCTGTTTGAGCACATGGAATCCCTTCCCATCCGGTATTTTGACACCCATGCCCATGGTGATATCATGTCCGTCTACACCAATGACGTGGACACCCTGCGCCAGCTTTTCAGTCAGAGCATTCCACAGCTCGTCAATTCCGCCGTGACCATTGTGACCACCTTCGTGAGCATGTTCCTTCTGGATCTCCCTCTCACCATCATCACTCTGGCCATGATCTGCATCATGCTCCTGGTTACCTCCCGTATTGCGGGAAAATCAGCCGTATATTTTACCCGGCAGCAGAAGGATCTGGGTGCGGTCAACGGCTACATTGAAGAAATGATGAACGGCCAGAAAGTGGTTAAGGTGTTCTGCCACGAACAGAAGAGCCTGGAGCAGTTCCGCGCGCTGAACGAACGGCTGCGGGACAGCGCGGAAAAGGCCAACATTTTCTCCAGCATCACCATGCCGGTCAACGGCAACCTGGGAAACATCAGCTACGTGCTCTGCGCCGTAGTGGGAGCCATTCTTGCCATGAACGGCTATCTTGGCCTGACGCTGGGCACCCTGGTTTCCTTCCTGACCCTGAATAAAAACTCCACCCAGCCCGTCAGCCAGATCAGCCAGCAGACCAACAGCATCGTCATGGCAATGGCCGGCGCGCAGCGGATCTTCGATCTGCTGGACGAAGCGCCGGAGGAGGACAACGGATATGTGGAGCTGGTCAATGCAAAGGAAAATCCGGACGGAAGCCTGTCGGAAACCACGGAGCGCACCGGCCTGTGGGCCTGGCGCCATCCTCATAAGGCAGATGGCACCGTCACCTATACGAAGCTTGCCGGAGACGTGACCTTCAACGATGTGGATTTCGGCTATACTCCTGAAAAAATCGTACTGCATAACATCAGACTGTACGCCACGCCGGGCCAGAAGATCGCCTTTGTGGGGAGCACGGGAGCCGGAAAAACCACCATCACCAACCTGATCAACCGTTTCTATGATATTGCGGATGGAAAGATCCGCTATGATGGCATCAACATCAACAAAATTAAAAAGCCCGACCTGCGCCGCTCCCTGGGCATGGTGCTTCAGGACACCCACCTGTTCACCGGAACCGTCATGGACAACATCCGCTACGGCCGCCTGGACGCAACCGACGAGGAATGCATCGCTGCCGCGAAACTGGCAAATGCGGATGGCTTCATCCGCAGGCTTCCGGAGGGGTATCAGACCGTTCTCACCGGAGACGGCTCCAATTTAAGCCAGGGCCAGAGACAGCTTCTTTCCATCGCAAGAGCCGCCGTGGCCGATCCCCCGGTGCTGATTCTGGATGAGGCAACCTCCTCCATCGACACCCGCACTGAAGCGCTGGTGCAGGAGGGCATGGACCGCCTGATGAAAGGCCGCACCACCTTCGTGATCGCCCACCGTCTTTCCACCGTTAAAAATGCGGACTGCATCATGGTTCTTGAACAGGGACGGATCATCGAGCGCGGCACCCACGACCAGCTTCTGGAGGAAAAGGGCCGGTATTATCAGCTTTACACCGGGAAACGGGCATAAGCCGGGAGCCTCCTGCACAGCTCAGACCTTCCTGCACGGCCCTACCCTTCCTCACTGCTCAGGCCTCCTGCAGGCTCAGGCCTTTCTGCGGGCATGCAGGGCCAGCTCCACCGCCGTTCCGATCCCGATATAAACAAGCCAGAACAGCACAAATCCCAAGAAGCCCGAAACAGGGCCTGTCAAAATAGGGTAGGGTGCCGTTCCTAAGCCGCCAAATAAAATGTTATAAACCATGGAAAGCGGGATAAAGGGAAGAATCCAGACGTTTACCGACCAGAAGGTTTTCTTCGCCCTTCCCTTCGCCTCTCCATCAGCTCTAAGGATTCCTGTTCCGTAAACCACGCAGCCTGCCACCATCAGGATCAGTCCTGCTGCCGTGGCGGCGGCTGTCTGTCTTTCATACCAGATCATCGCGGCCGCAATCAGGCCGATCAGATTGAGGGCGCTTCCCGCCATGGTGAAAATCTGAACGTCCGGTACAATTTGAGCCGGCACAGACTGAACCGATACGATTTGGTCCGGCCCGGTTTGAGCTGGCTCAATTTGAGCCGGCACAGTTTGGGCCTGCACAGTTTGGGCCTGCACAGTTTGGGCCTGCACAGTTTGGGCCTGCGTAGGTGAGACTCCCTTCAGAAGATAATCTGTGGTCACCTCAAAATAGTCGCTTAAAAGAACGATTTTTTCCAGATCGGGCGAGGTCTGTCCGCTTTCCCATTTGGAAACGGCCTGCCGGGAAACCCCGATCCTGTCCGCCAGCTCCTCCTGAGAAATTCCCCTGCTTTTTCTTAACTGCTGAATTCTGTCCGCGAGATTCATTGTTACCTCCATGCCGAAGCGTCGCAAATCCTGAGCTTATGTTTTCAGTCTGATTATAACAGACGGGACGTGCCGGAGCCACCAGCCTGTGCTGGAAATCTGTCAACCTGTGGGTGCGTTTTGTCAACCGGAGCGGTTTTTCTTCTTTTCCGGATTTCCTTATAAATTCCTTAGAGTCTCCTTTTATCATTGAAGTATCAATGATCACGGCCTGTTACAAGGCCAGAGTAAAGGGAGGTTTCTGATGAATCACAAAATCATTTCCGCCGCCGGCGTTCCTTCGAGAACTGAATCGAGAACCGGACAGCACGGTATCACCGAAACAGGATTGAAATGGATTGCTCTTGTATCCATGCTGATGGACCACATCTATTATTTCTTCGGATATACGAATCTGATTCCCTGGTGGTTTGGGCTGGCCGGCCGTCTGGCGGCGCCACTATTTCTCTTCTGCCTGGTGGAAGGCTTTTTTCATACCGGAAGCCGGAAAAGGTATTTTCTCAAAATGCTCTGTATTGCCGCTCCCATGGGGCTGCTGCACTTTTTTATGCGTTTTGGGAATTTTCTTGTCCGGCCGGACGGCTTCTATCCGCAAAATGCCATGATGTCCTCTTTTCTCATTCTGATCGTATGCTTTCAGGCGTTTGAGTGGATTGCGAGCCGCAGGCCCGGAAAGGCCGCTGCCGGATGCGGCATTCTCCTCGCGCTTCTGGCCTGGCCCTTCCTTGCCGGAATATTGAGCAGCACCAACGCCGTCATCGCTACGGCCGTTGGGATTCTCGGCTATACCATTCTGCCTGTAATCAATATTTCAGGAGATGTGACCATCCCCATTCTGATGACGGGCATCGTGCTGTATTTGACGCACAGGAACCGGAAAATACAGGCGGCCGCTCTGGTTGCAGTCAACTTCGCATGGCATTTTATACTGGTATTCCTTCAGGTCAGAACCTGGCCCGGTTTTGAACTGTCCCAGATGTTTACTGTCTACTATGAATGGATGGGGGCCGTTTTTGCAGTGCCGTTTCTCCTGTGTTATAATGGCAGACGTGGAGCCGGGCATGGAAAATTCTTTTATATCTTTTATCCGGCTCATATCTACATCCTGTATGCGTTATCCTGGCTTCTTATGGCGGCAGCCTGAAACAAAGGAGACTATCCATGGCGAATATTATAGCAGTTGATGATGATGCTGATGTACGCAGTCTTTTAACGACAGCCCTGCAGCGTGACGGCCATATCGTGAAAGCATTCCCGACGGGCAGCGGTCTGACGGCAGAAAGCTGCAGATGGGCGGACTGTATTTTACTGGATGTGATGATGCCGGGCGAGGATGGATTTGCAACCTGCCAGCGCATCCGGTCCATTGCCGACTGTCCGATTTTATTCCTCACTGCCAGAACCGAAGAAGCCGATATTATCCGGGGGCTCGGCCTGGGAGGAGACGATTATCTGATGAAGCCCTTCCGTGTCACAGAGCTCCGAGCCAGAGTCAACGCCCACCTCAGGCGGGAAAGACGTACGCCTCACAGCCGGATCAGAAAAGGGGAACTGGATTTTGACCTGAAGGAACGTCTGGTTTATCATAATGAAATTCCCATCCGGCTGACCCGCAGCGAATATGCGATCTGCGAGCATCTGGCAGTCCACGCCGGACAAAGCTTCTCCAAGGAGCAGATCTATGAGGCGGTGTTCGGCTTTGACGGCACAGCAGACGACTCCGCCATCACAGAGCACATCAAAAATATCCGGGCAAAGCTTCGCACGGTCGGGTGCGAACCGATCGAAACGGTATGGGGGGTAGGATATAAATGGAAAAGGGAACAGCAGTAAAAAACAGACGCAGAAGGATCGGTTTAAATGCCCTTTTCTGGCGCTACCTGATTGCCTCCGGCAGCCTTGCAGCGACCCTGTGCGTCCTGTGGCTGCTCCTGTTTAACATCCTCGTCAATATGGGGGTCGTCATGTCCGCATATACCGCAGTCAGAGGTCTGACGGAAACAGAACGGATGCTTCACGAGCAGGCGGTATTCGATCCGGAAGCAATTCCTCATTTCTACGAGTGGGCACTGGTGGAGGACGGCGAGATTACAGACAGCAATATGAATCAGAAGCAGCTGAAATATGCCCGCAGGGAACTGTCCGGCGATTCGGCCCCTCACGGATGGTTCTATTCTCAGTATTTCCATCTCGTACCCCTGCAAAACGGACAGACCGTCATGCTGGAATATGACTACTCCGTCTGTTATGCCGATCCGGTTTTGAATGCCATTCTGCCTGATTTTCAGACGGTTTATATCGGACTGCTGCTGGCGCTTCTTCTGGTATTGATCGGCCTGTGCACCGGACACTATACCAGAATTCTTCGAAAGGATACGCAGACCATTGCGGACGCCTGTGAAATGGTGCGCAGCCGCAGGCTGGATAAGCCCCTGTATGGGCAGGCCCGCGTAAAGGAGCTGCAGGCAGCTCTTGCCACAATTGAAACGCTGCGCCGGGAGTTATCCCATTCCCTGGAAGAACAGTGGACTGCAGAACAGCGCAAAAATGAAGCGCTCGCCGCCCTGACACATGATCTCAAAACACCGCTTACCGTTATCAGCGGAAATGCAGAGCTGCTCGCGGAGGATAATCTGACACAGCAGCAGAAAGAACTGGCCCTGGCAATTCTGCGGGGTGCCGTCCATGCCGAAGATTATGTGAAACGTCTGCGCGAGGTAACGGCAGGAGCTTTTTGGGCATCAGACCGGGAGGAAATCCCTGTCCGTTCTCTGTTGTCCGCCATTATTCAGCAGGGTCGCGATTTATCTGCTCAAAAAGGTCAGATTTTTGCTGTGGATCGTTCTGTTGCTGCATTTTCAGATGAAACTGTGGAAATTGAGAAAGATGAAGTACTGCGGGCCATGGAAAATCTGCTCAGCAATGCGTTCCGCTTTACACCACCCGGCGGAACCATCCTCCTGGGCGTGGAGCTGCAGACCGGGCGGACAGGATTCTGGATTCAGGACAGCGGCCCGGGATTTTCGCCCGAGGCGCTGACAAAGGCCGGAAAAACCTTTTATACGGAAGATGGCAGCCGCCCTCAGGGCGGACATATGGGCATGGGCCTTTATTTTGCATCTCAGATCGCTCAGAAACACGGGGGATGCCTGTCTCTTGAGAATACCGCCATGGGAGGAAGAGCCTGCCTGTGGCTGAAAATAAAACGGGAAATTGGGTGAAGAGGTAAGACCGCCTTCCGGTTTGTCAGCCGGAGCGGTTTAAGCCGGGGCGGTTTTACAAATGGATCCTGTTCCAGATTTTCAACTTGAAATACACAGACAGTCCGGAAAGGAATTTATCATTCTGCGGGTTGCCAGCGGTCAGGAAACGCCGTATTATTATGTGGGTGACGGGAACCATGTCGCATATTTGCGTATCGGTAATGAAAGTGTTCCTGCCGATAGTATCACGCTGAAACGGCTTGTTCTTCACGGCAGCAATATCACATTTGACAGTCTGGTCTCTCCATATCCCTTCCGAAATTATTCTTTTACCAGACTTCGCTCCGCATATCTGAAACGTACAGGTACCGAATTATCGGATTCCGATTTTATTTCTTTCGATCTCGCTGATGAAAGCGGAATGCTGACCTATGCCGGAGCTCTGCTGGCTGATGAATCGCCAGTTCGATATTCCCGGCTGTTCTGTACCCGCTGGTACGGGCTGGATAAAGCTTCCGGTGTCATGGAGGCGCTGGATGATAAGGAATACAGCGGCTCTCTGGTGCAGAACCTGGATACGGACAAGGTAGCTTCCAGACGCCGCAATCCCATAATAGCCGACATTTTCAGCCGCATGCACTATATGGAGCGCAGAGGAAGCGGTTTCCGGAAAATAAAGACAGATTATCATAATGCGATCAATTTTGTCCCAAAGCTGGAATCCGGATTCAGTTCCACTCCGACATCCTTTTTCGTGACACTTTATAATCTGAATTATTGTGTGCCGGTGAAAGGTGTGGAAAAAGCAGAACTTTCATCGGGAAATCAGGACTTTGGGACTGAAAAAACAGAACTTTCAATTGAACATCAGGACTTTGAAGTAATACTTCGGAATATGAAAGCAAATAAAGTTACCAAACTGAATATTCTGAAACTATACAGGTATCTTGGCAGTGATTCTATCTGGGGACGAAAGGATGTTATGGACATAATTGGAATTACTGCCACACCAGCAAGTGAATTTATCAGGAAATTATATGATGCAGGATTTACAGAAGCAGTCAGCGGGAAAGGAAAAGGGAAATATCACTTCAAATTCTTCAACCACTGACTTACACACCAGGAGACTATAACCATGCCAAAAGGAATCATTCTGTTGGGCCCCTCCGGGTCCGGAAAAACCACGCTGGGAAAGCTTGTCGCCGGAAGACTTGGAGTCGCTTTTCTGGACATCGACGATTATATCTGGAAAAAGGATACGGCAATTCCGTACACCGTCATGTACACAAAAGCAGAGAAAATCAAACGGCTCATGGCCGCGGTGGAAAAATCGGGAGAATTTGTCATGGCCGGTTCCATGAACAGCTTTCATGAACACTTTGATCCCTTTTTTCTGCTTGCGGTTTATCTGACCGCTGAGGAAAATCTCCGCGTCAACCGTGTCCATGACCGTGAACTGGCAGAATTCGGAAAACGGATTCTGCCAGGCGGCGATATGTTTGAAGCGCATCAGGCCTTTTTAAAGGATTCCGCAGGCTATGACCACGGCGCGGCGTCCTGCAGCAGCGAGCAGCATGAGCTTTGGCTCAGCCAGCTCAAATGCCCGATTCTCAGGCTGGATGGGGGAGAGGATCTGGAGAAGAATGCGGGAAAGATTATTGCGGCATATGATCAGGCGCATTACTCCATAATTCCCGGACCATAATCAGTCAGCGCCGTGGTGATATAGGTATCCCCCAGCATATCCTGATTCTCATACGCAAACTGCCACAGCTTTTTATAATACGCTTTCTTAACTGAATTATATTCCTCTTTTCCGGCCAGATTATGGCATTCTCCCGGATCAGTGGTTAAATCGTAAAGCTCGTCGAAGTCAAATCCATTATATACGAACTTATATTTGTCATCAAACACAGCCCTCTGTATTCCATACAACTCGTTTCCATTGCTCTGTGTAAAGAGCTCCGTTCTCCAGTTTTCAGGACGCTCTCCCTTCAGAAACGGGACCAGTGATCTGCCGGCAAATCTTCTGCCCGCGGAGATACCGGCCAATTCCAGAAATGTGGGCGCATAGTCTGCCAGTGAAACCAATGCTTCCACAGCCTCTCTCTTCGCCTTAATTCCGCCATATCCCACCACCGAGCAGATGTGATAAGCTTCCTCAAAGCAGGGCAGACCTTTCGTCCACAGTCCGTGAGCAGCCGCATAGTCTCCATGATCTGACAGATATATCACAATCGTGCGATCCAGCAGCTTTCTGTCCTCCAGCTCATTCAGGATTTCCCCAAAAAGAGCATCCTCATAGCTGCAGAAGGCAAGATAATGCTGCAGGCTCCGTTTCTGTTCCTCCCGTGTCAGCTGGCGGAATCGCTTCTGTGTCCTTCGGTACAGATTGGGCTTATCTTCAAGATCATCCTCAAAGCTTTCCGGAAGTTCGATTTTCTCCAGAGGATACAGCTCCAGATATTTCTCCGGTACAAAATAGGGATCATGCGGCCCCAAAGTTCCCACATACATACAGAAGGGCTCATTTTCAGGAAGTTCCTTTATTTTCTCTCTGGCTGTCCTGACTACGTCCTCATCTCCAAAAGGATTTTCTGACTCTCCATACTGATGGTATTCAGGAAAACCGACACGCATGATTTCCCCGTCCCCTCTGACCGCTCCTTCCGTAAGATAATCCTTTTTCTCAAACCAGCGCCAGTCCCGCATATCCGGAAATCTTCCCTGCTTCTCCGGCTCTCCGGTCTGGCCGCTTCTCCTGTTAAGCAGCTCAAATCCTCTGTGCTGCGGACCTTCCAACGCGCTGACATGCCATTTCCCGCTGTAATACAGATGATATCCGTTTTCCTTCAGATCCTCGGAAAACAGCCTTACGTTATCATACAATCCCTTTGACAACGCATCTGCAAGATTCACATTGTTCCACACCCCATGCCGGGATGGATACAGTCCGGAAAAAAATGTTGCTCTGCTGGGACAGCAGTGAGGCGAAGGGCAGTACGCCCTTCGAAATACCACTCCGTTATCCGCCAGTCTTTCCAGATTCGGCATTTTGGCTTTACCGAATGTGGGCTGCATGTCCCCCCTCTGCTGATCCGTCATGAAAATCAGAAAATTCGGTTTCATAAAATTTTATCCCCCTGAAAATAATTCATCCTACTCTTTCCCCATAAAATAACCGTTATTCACAATCCTTCCCCGCATTCCAAAATCGATCTCCGGAGTAGCATAATCATAAATCAGCAGCCCCTCCCTGCCGTTTTCCGCCTCCTTTACGATTCTTCCGTTACAGTCAAAAATGGCTGTAGGAGCGGTCTGCCATCCGGATGTTGTATTTACGGACGCCACCGTCATCACATTTTCCACCGCACGGGTGATCAGATGCGAGGTTATGATATTCGGCTATCGGCCTTCCTTACCGAACATCCCCGCCGTCAAAGGGATCTCCGCACTGGGGACAAAATTTCGGTGGGTGGGCGGGATCCTCCGGCTCCCAGCCGCATTTGTCACAACGGTAAATGGGCGCTCCGGCAGGTCTGGGCTTTCCGCATTCCGTGCAGAAATTTCCCTGGTTCACGGTTCCGCAGGAACAGGTCCAGCCTGCCGCGGGCCGGGGCTTTCCACACTGAGGACAGAATTTTCCGGTGTTCACCGCGCCGCAGCTGCAGGTCCAGCTTCCGGCGGCCTGCGCCGTCTGGGAGGTACCGGCTGCCTGAGCATTCCCGTTTCCTGCGCTCCCGGACTGAACATTCCCGCCCTGTGCATTCTGCATGCCCGGCGCGTTTCCGTTCTGCCCTCCTGCATTCTGCGCGCCTCCCATCTGATAGAGCTGCGCCGCATTGAAGCCGCCAGCCTGTCCGGCCATGTTCATCCCGGCAAAAGCCATCATGGGGCCGGTGGCCGTGTTCCCGGCGGCTGTGCGCATGGCGTCCGCCTGTGCGCCCACCAGTGTGGCCGCCGCCATGTTGGGATTCCGCAGGACGGCGGATTTCTGCATGTCGCGGATCATCTTTTCATCCTCTTCCGAAGCGGTCACGCTGCTGACGCCAAAGGAAGCGACGGCAATTCCACGCAGATGGAGCCATTTTTCGCTCAGCACCTGATTCAGCGCATCAGAAATCTCAGCCGTATGGCCGGGCAGGGCGCTGTAACGGATTCCCATTTCTGAAATCTTCGCGAAGGCAGGCTGCAACGCGGTCATCAGCTCGCTTTTCAGCATGCTGTCCAGGTTGTCTCTGGTATAGGCGCGCTCCACGTTGCCGCATACGTTCGCGTAAAAGCAGAGAGGATCCACAATGCGATAGGAATACTCCCCATGGCACCGGATCGAAATGTCCACATCCAGACCGATGTTTGTATCTACCACGCGGAAAGGCACCGGATTGGCCGTGCCGTATTTATTTCCCACGATTTCCTTCGTATTAAAATAGTACACCCGCTGATCCCTTGGCGCCTCCCCGCCAAAGGCGAAACGGATACCGAACAGTTCAAAGGATTTCCGGATATTTTCTCCCAGATCTCCATAGAAAATGGAAGGCTCCGACGACATATCATAAACATACTCTCCCGGTTCGGCGCAGACCTCCATAACCTTCCCCTGATCCACGATCATCATGCACTGGCCTTCGTTGACCGCAATGACGGAGCCATTGGAAATGATGTTTTCCGATCCTTTCCGGTTGGAGCCTCTTCTGGACGTCCGTTTCTGGCCCTTCACTGCCAGAACCTCCTGAGACAGGCTGTCGCAGTAAAAATATTCCTCCCACTGATCTCCGAGTACCGATGACGCAGCACCAAAGGCCGCTTTGATTAATCCCATATTTTTCCTTCCTTTCCTTTTTCTCAGAAATTTTTTGAATTTCCGGAGCCATCTGAGGATGAGCTTTCCTTTCTGAAAAACTGACTCAGACAGCTTCCGCCTTCTCCCCTGCAGTTATCCTCATTATAAGGGACAGACGGTGGTTTTGCAAATATGTCAGCTTTTTCTGGACTGCCCGTCTGAAATATAGTAGACTGAGAAAAAAAGGGAGGGGATTCATATGCTGTTTTCAAAAAAATGGGAAGAAGTTTACTGTACATCAGATCAGGAAGCCTTCTTTCGGGCAAAATATATCCTGGATGAACGGGGAATTCCTTTCAAAACGGAGCTGATAAACAATCAGCTGCGCCTTTCCTTTAATAATGCGGATGGCTCCCGCGCGACTCTGAGCAGGGATGGCTCGGTTCGGGACTTTTATAAAATCCTTGTGAAGGAAGAGGATCAGGAACGGGCAGGGCGCATTCTGGCGGAACAGATGGAGGGGAAATAAAAATGGCAGAGAAATCAGAAAACAAAGAAATCCGTGAGGCCATTCAGGCCGGAGAAGCCGCTCTTTCCAGCCTGCGGAAGGCACAGGAAAAGCTGGACAGCGCGAGAAACTGGGGCATCTTTGATATAGTGGGCGGAGGCTTCATGAGCAGTCTCATTAAGCATTCCCGCATGGATGATGCACAGGAATATATGGAAGAGGCAGGACATAATCTCCGCCGTTTTGAAAAGGAACTGCGGGATGTCTCTCTTTCGGACACCTTTTCCCGGAACTCATCCATGGATATCGGCTCTTTTCTGCGGTTTGCGGATTCCTTTTTTGACAATATGATTCTGGACTTTTACGTTCAGTCGCAGATCAATCAGGCCCGTGACGCGGTGGGAAACGCCATCCGGCAGGTGGAGGACATTCTGGACGGGCTCCGCGCCCTGCCGTAGCGTTTTTTAATTTCACAGCCGGACGGTTCGGCCGGCTGTCAGAGCCGGAGCATCACAAACGGCTCTGACAGCATGACATGATTATGACAAAGCAAAGCTTTTCTCTGAAAGGAAGGTTTCTATGGGGTGTCTTGGTAATCTTTTATGGTTTCTTCTGGGTGGGTGCGTCAGCGGGCTGAGCTGGTGTCTGGCCGGTGTGCTCTGGTGCATCACCATTGTCGGCATTCCGGTTGGACTGCAATGCTTCAAATTCGCTTCACTCTGTTTTTTCCCTTTTGGAAAGGAAATCCGTTACGGCGGCGGGGCGGGCTCCCTGCTCCTGAATATCATATGGATTCTGGTTTCCGGGCTGCCGCTGGCCATCGAGTCGGCAGTTATGGGCTGTCTTCTGTGCGTCACCGTCATCGGCATTCCCTTTGGGCTGCAGCATTTTAAAATCGCGAAGCTGGCGCTGATGCCGTTTGGGTCGGAAGTGGTATAAGCCGTGCGATATCCTCAAACCGGATCTGCGTGTTCACGATCCGCAGCCAGCCTTCTGTCCGGTTGATTCCGGAAACCATGCCCTTTACGCTGACATACTCCCCGTCCTGAAAATATTCCGCCTCAACCATGTCCATTTTTCCGATCCGGGACAGCTCCCTGTTCAGCTCCTCCCGTTCCTCTTCCGACAGAATCCGCTTCGGAACGCGCACCCGCTCCTTTTCCCGGAGCGCCTCCTGAAACCCCTTCAGCGCGTCGAAGGGCATGAACTGCTTTGCCCGGTCAGCCCGGTCCATTTTCGGCCTCACTCTGTCCCGTTTTCCTGCTCTTCCCATCTGTCCTCTCTTCCTTTTGTTTTTCCGTCCGCTTCCGGCTGCTCTTCTGTCATACCGCCGGTCAGCTCTTCGCTGAATTCTCCGCTTTTATGGCCTCCGATCTGACGGTTGCGTTCTATTGTGGTCCCCGCTTCCTGCAGATCCATTCCCCGGAGAATGGCATTTTTCCCGAATTTTTTCTTGATTTCCAACGCTGCCTTCTGCGCCCTTCTGTCCCGCTCCGTCTCCTCCCTGTCCGAAAACAGGCTGTACTGTACATAGTTCTCCTGCGTTACGTTGTTGGCCGTCAGGCTCAGGCGGCGGATGGGAAGCGCCGGATCTGTGATCCGGTCATAGACCTCACAGACATGAGGAACGATGGCCCGATAGGTATTGGCAGCTTCGGGGAGCGATGCCGTCCCATGCACATGTCCCAGCTTCAGGGCGTTGGAATAGCCCAGAGAAAGAGTCACGGATTCCGTAACCAGTCCACGGTCCGCAAGCTCCAGACAAAGAGCGTCCGTCATCTCCTTCACCACCAGACGACATTCCTCGTGGGTATAGTCCCGCGCCAGTACCTGTCCGCTGGAAATGGAGCTGTTTTCCGGACGGTATGCCTTGATATCCGCCATGGTCACGCTTTCCCGTCCCCAGGCATGATCGATCAGAAGCTCCGCGTCCACGCCGAACATCCGGTAAAGCGCGTCCTCGTCCGCCTGCGCCACGTCCTTCATAGTCAGAAGCCCCAGGCTTCCCAGGCGGTTCACCGTTCCCCGTCCTATCCGCCAGAAATCCGTCAGCGGCCTGTGCTCCCACAGGGTCTTCCGATACAGCTCCTCGGTCAGAAAACCGATATGATCCTCCGCATGCTTTGCCGTAATGTCCAGCGCCACCTTTGCCAGATACAGGTTCGTCCCGATTCCCGCCGTCGCCGTTATTCCGGTCTCTCTCTTCACATCTTCCATGATCGTTACGGCAAGCTGCCTGGCGGTCATTCCATACATGTTCAGGTAATCGGTCACATCCAGAAAGGCTTCATCAATGGAATAGACATGGATGTCCTCCTTCGCCACGTATCTTAAATAAATGGCGTAGATATTGGCTGAATATTCAATATAAAGCTTCATCCGCGGCGGCGCCATAATATAGGAAATCTGCTTCGGGATCTCAAATACCCGGCAGCGGTTCTTCACTCCCAGAGCCTTCAGAGAAGGCGAGACCGCCAGGCAGATCGTTTTGTCCCCCCGTTCCGGATCCGCCACCACAAGATTTGTGGTCAGCGCGTCCAGACAGCGCTCCACACACTCAACCGACGCGTAGAAGGATTTTAAATCAATGCAGAGATAGCTTCTGGTTTCCATTTTTTAATCTTTCTTATATTCTTCCATCAGAATCCTTTTCCAGATACAGTATGCCGTTTTTCCGGGAGATCATGCAGGAACATATGTTCTTATTCAGAATAGCACAATTGACGGAAAAATACAAGAAACGGAGCTCGCCAAATCCATAAAATAAAAGGACCATGCTCATCACATGATCCCTGAAAAAAGCTTCTTAAACCCATTTTATTACAATTTGTACCTCAAATCTCCATTCTGCAGCACTTCTAATTTTCCGGCATACATTTCTTCAATCACCTGCTCACATGATACCCTGCGCATGCGCATTTCCTTTGAAGTATCATGAACTCTAAAGGTCGTCTGCTTATGTTCCCGTCGTTCTTTCAGATATGCCTGGATATACGGTTCTGCATCTTTCTTCGACAAATTTCCATCTTTATTGAGCCGAATGAATGCGGAGAGTACGCTGATACATCTTGCTCCGCCCAGACTCACAATTCCATTTCGCGCATTTTTATCATCAGAGCAGAAAACATAAATTTGTCCGCCAAGTTTTGTACTCAGCATCTGAAGCAGTACATAGCTTTTTAACTCCCCAAGATTCCTGCCCTCTCCAATCTCATCGCAGTCTGCCTTCAGTTCCCGCAAAAAAGATTCCTTCGATATTGTCAGATAGTCCAGCGCCTGCAGATGTGTAAAATTTTCCTCGAAATATCCCCTTTTATATGCTTCGCAGCCATTCTTCAGCATACTCGTATACATAGCCTCTGCAGAATTTGAATATATGGCATGCAGTTCATCTATTATTTCCTCATCCGTTGTGCAATGAATGTATCCTTGGGAAATTTTATCATCAAGCCATTCAGGTGAGTTGCCAATATTATGCCTTGTCAACTCAATTTTAATCTGTTCATGGCAGTAAAACCGGTATCCCTGCATTTCCATTATCCGGTCAATCATCTTATTCTGCTCATCCTTACGGATTAAATGAGTCTTTGAAATAAAATCAGTATCCAGCAAAGCATATTTTTCCTTTTTCATATGCTCACCTTAACCCTTACTAAAAAAGCTCTTTCTGATTTTTTCCAGATACTCCTTATCCGATTTTTCCCGGCTGTCTGTCAACAATTCCTTGTCCCTGTTGCTTTCCATATCATCGAGTAAACTGCCGAAATACAAAAGCTCTTTGCTGTTCTGCTGCCACCCAAGTGCTTTTCCGGTTCGTTTTATCCGCTCCTGCACAAAGAATGCGTCAATTTTAAGAAGTTCCTGAGCCCTTGAAACTGATATAGTATGATTTTCCACAAGCCGAAGGACAACCGCCTTAAACGGAAGCGCAAACAGTTCCATAAGAGTCAGTACATCATCCGCGGATATCCTCTCACCATTTATTCCGTACAGCCTGATCTGCTCATCCAGCATACTGTCCGGCATCAATAACAAACCCGCAAAAGCGTTTGCTTCCAAATCCTCCTGCGATACAGCCATGTCATCCACTGTTTTCGAATCCAACAGAGATCCGCTTGTAATCGTATCAGGATCAATATCCTCTGCATAACAATGAATATGGTATAATTCATGTGCGGCAGCAAAAAACTGTTTACACATTGCAAGTTCAGAATTCACACAAAGGAACAGCGTTCCTTTCTTTACAAATGTAAATGCCCATAGTTCCTCGTCTTTAAACGGATATCTGAGTATCTCCAGGGATAATTCTCTTTTTCTTGCATAGTTCATAATAATTCCAAATATGGCATCGCGGATGATGGTGCTTCCACAATAATTTGCGGCAAAAGCCTTTGCCAGAGCATTTACCTTATCAAATTGCCTCGGCTGCTTATTAAATAAACTTTCCTCAAAAATATCTCCCATTAATCATCCTCCCACGCAATCATCATGGCTTCTCCATTCTCACGGACCTTTTTATGGAACAGAATCATATCGGAAAGTTCATCGGCTATTACCAGAGCCTGTTTTGCCTGCTCAGACTGAACCTTTCCCATAAATACATGAACAATGTTGGTATCCGCATGTATGGAAGGTATCTTTGTCAGCTCTTCCATTTTTACACCAAGATACTCCGCAATGGATTTAAGCTCAACAGCGTTGATCATACGTGTTCCATTAAGCATCTTGTTGACTGTCTGCTTATTTGTCCTGAGAGCATTCGCAAGATCTGTCTGTTTTTTATTTTGCTTTTTGAGCAGGGAAAGTATATTACCTGCAATCATCATATTCATATCGACCATTATCTTTGCCTCCTTCTCAGGTAAAAGAGTCATCCTTTTTCACTAATATTATACATTGGGAAATTATATTGGTCAATAATTTATTTACTATATATGCCTATTTTTTAATTTTAGTAACTATTTAAGTTATTTTTATCAACTTCCATTTGGTCATTATGAATTTTTCTTTCCACAGTGATTGTGTATGCATTTATCAAACAAAGAACCGGTAAAAATACATATTACTGTAAAATCTCCCTCAAATCTTGTGAACCCTCAGGAAATCCGCTATAATCGGAAGTGTTGAGTTTCAATAAGACTGAATGCCGCCCGACGGCGGCAGAAAACATGAGAAGAGCGGAGAAAATCGTTGATTTTCTCCTGGAAATTGGACTCACGTCCAATTTCTCCCGAATTAAATGCCGCCCGACGGCGGCAGAAAACAGAGGTAGATATGAAAATCGAACTGCAGAATCTCACGAAAAAATTTCCGGCCCGGGGCAGAAAGGGCGGCGAGGTCACTGCCGTCAATGATTTTTCCTTTGAAATCCCGGACGGAGAGCTGATCGCCCTGCTCGGGCCGTCCGGCTGTGGAAAGAGCACCACGCTGAACATGATCTGCGGCCTGGAGAAGCCCACCGGGGGCAGAATTTTTTTTGGAGAGGAAGACGTGACAGCGCTTCCGCCGGAGCTGAGAGGCGTGGGCATGGTGTTTCAGAATTATGCTCTTTACCCGCACCTGACTGTGCGGCAGAATATCCTGTTCCCGCTGGAAAATCTGAAGGGAAAGGACCGTCCCTCCAAAGAGGAAATGAACCGGAGAGTGACTGAGACCGCGAAGCTGGTTCAGATCGAAGAGCTGATGGACCGAAAGCCCAGAGAGCTTTCCGGCGGCCAGCAGCAGCGCGTGGCCATTGCGCGGGCGCTTGTCAAGATGCCCAGAGTCCTTCTGCTGGACGAGCCCCTGTCCAACCTTGACGCAAGGCTCCGTCTGCAGACCAGGGAAGAAATTCGTAAGATACAGAAAGAAACCGGAATTACCACGGTTTTTGTTACTCACGATCAGGAAGAGGCCATGAGCATTTCCGATCATATCGCGGTGATGAAAGACGGCGTCCTGATGCAGAACGGCAGGCCGCAGAAGGTTTACGACGATCCGGCGAACCTGTTTGTGGCACGTTTCCTGGGAACTCCGCCCATCAATGTGTTTGAGGGAAAGGTGAAAGGAGAAAAGCTCCTGATTGGAAAGGAAACCGTGCTTTCCGTAAGCGGCGTGCCGGATCAGGATGTGTGGATCGGTATCCGCCCGGAGGGCTTCATACCCAATCCGGATGGAGAACTTGGCTGCGAATTGTCCAGGGTGGAGGTTATGGGCCGGGATATCAGTATCGTTTCCACCCATAAGGCCTGCACGAACCAGACCATCCGCTCCATTATCAACGCGGATACGCAGATCGATACATCCGCCCGTACCGTGCGTTTTTCTCTGAAGCCCGGAAAGGTCTTTCTGTTCCATAAGCAGAACGAAGAACGAATCCGGCTTTAAGATGAAGGGAGATTCACATGCAAGATCAAAATAAAAAAGCCTGGCTGTATCTGCTGCCGGCGCTCATTTTCCTGATTGTTTTTATGGTATATCCGCTGATCGACGTTTTCATCTATTCGCTGGAGGAAGGCTACAATTTTGCCTCTCAGACCTATTATGGCGTCGGTTCCTACAACTACTCCTATGTTCTGCATGATCCTTATTTCCTGCAGGCGGTGAAGAACACCTTTCTGCTGGTCATCATCACGGTTCCCGTTTCCACAGGGCTCGCCCTTCTGATTTCCCTGGGCTTAAGCTCCATCAGACCCCTGCGTGAGCTTTATCAGACCATCTACTTCCTTCCTTATGTGACCAATACCCTGGCTGTCGGCCTGGTTTTCATGATTCTGTTTCAGAAAACGGAATATACGGACGGTCTGATCAATCTTCTGATTGAAGCCGCCGGCGGAACTGCTGTGGATTTCATCGACGGGCCTTATTGGGCAAAAATGTTCGTTCTCTGCTTTTACACCGTCTGGGTGGTTCTTCCGTTTAAGATCCTCGTCCTGACCAGCGCGCTGGCCTCCGTAAATCCGGATTACTACAAGGCGGCCAGGGTGGACGGCACGTCGAGGCTTCGGACCTTTACGAAAATCACTCTTCCGATGATCTCTCCCATGATTTTTTATCTGGTGATCACCGGCTTCATCGGCGCCTTTAAAGCGTACAGCGATGTAGTGGCGCTGTTTGGGACCAATCTGAACGCGGCAGGGATGAACACCATCGTGGGCTACGTATATGACATGCTTTACGGCGCCAGCGGCGGCTATCCGTCCTACGCTTCAGCTGCGGCCATCATCCTGTTTGCCATCGTGCTGACCATCACCTGTATCAACCTCCTGGTGAGCAGAAAGCATGTACAGTATTAACCGGAATTCCGGCTGGCAGACCTGCCAGAATGCCGCCTGCAGGCGGCGGATTGGAGACAAAAATGGAACAACACATGGATTTTGAAAAAAAACAGAGGGCTGCGTCGAGACATGGTCGAATCGGAAAATTCTTCACCTACTTTTTTCTGAGCGTCTGGGCCCTGATCGTTCTGTTTCCCTTTTACTGGATGCTTCTGACTTCGGTAAAAAGCTACGGTGCCTATAACGCGGAGCATGTGCCCGCCTTTTTCACCCTGTCGCCAACGCTCCAGAATTATAAGGACGCGTTTACCACAGTACCTCTTCTGGGGTATCTGATCAATACGATGATTTTTACCCTGGCGACCACAGTGCTGATGGTGGTGGTCAGCACCCTTGCGGCCTACGCCTTTGCGCGTCTGCGCTTTAAAGGAAAGGAGCTTCTGTTTACGCTCTTTCTTTCCCTGATGATGATTCCCAATGAACTGGTGGTTATCACCAATTTTGTCACCATCACCAACATGGATCTGCGCAATACCTTTACAGGACTGATCCTGCCGTCCGTTACCTCCGTTTTTTACATTTATCTTCTGAAGGAAAATTTTGAACAGGTTCCGGATGAGCTGTACAAAGCCGCCAAGGTGGACGGAACCTCCGACCTGAAATATCTTCTGAAGGTGATGGTTCCCATCTGCCGTCCCACCATAGTCACAATCACCATTTTAAAGGTCATCGAATGCTGGAATTCCTATGTGTGGCCGCGGCTGATCACCGACGATCCGGCTTACTTCCTGGTATCCAACGGCATCCAGGAGATTCGGGAAAACGGCTTCGGCCGGGAAAATATTCCGGCGATGATGGCTGCCGTGGTTGTGATTTCCGTTCCGCTCATCGTCCTGTTTCTGATTTTCCGAAGAAAAATTATGGAAGGCGTGTCGAGAGGAGGCATGAAGGGATGAGAACGTTTATGAACCGGTTTCTGAACCTGAAAAGCAGACCGCTGAATCAGAAGTGTCCGGCACTCCGGCCGGACAGGAGGCGCATCGCCATCTCCACGCTGTTTCTGATTCCGGCGCTTCTATCCGCGTCGCTTCTTTCCGGCTGTCACGGGCAGCGGGAACAGGCGGCCTTTACGGTCCCGGAGGAGTTTGATACCTCCCGAAATTATGAAATCACCTTCTGGGCCAAAAACGATACCAACGTCCGGCAGACCGACATCTACAAGCAGGCCATCTCGGATTTTCAGGAGCTGTATCCCAACATCACCGTCAATCTGCGTCTGTATACGGACTACGGAAAAATATACAACGACGTGATCACCAACATTTCCACGGGAACCACGCCCAATGTCTGCATCACCTATCCGGACCACATCGCCACCTACCTGACGGGCGACAACGTGGTAGTTCCGCTGGACGATCTTTTTTCCGATGAAAAATACGGCCTTGGCGGAAGCGGACTGCTTTTTACCTCCCCGTCACAGTCCGGGATCATCCCTGAGTTTCTGGAGGAATGCTCCATCGGCGGCCATTATTATGCGGTTCCCTACATGCGTTCCACGGAGGCCTGCTACATCAATAAGGACTATGTGGAGGCCCTGGGCTACACCCTTCCGGAAACCCTGACCTGGGATTTCATATGGGAGGTTTCAGAGGCTGCCACGGCAAAAAACGCGGACGGCACTTTTGCTCTGAACGGGCAGGAGGTTCTGATTCCGTTCATCTACAAGTCCACGGACAACATGATGATCCAGATGCTGAAGCAGAAGGGAGCCGGATACTCTACGGACAGCGGGGAAATTCAGATTTTCAATGATACCACCACGGAGCTGCTTTACACGATTGCGGAGCACACGGAAAGCGGCGCCTTTTCCACCTTCAAGATCTCCGGCTACCCCGCCAATTTCCTGAACGCGGGTCAGTGCGTTTTTGCCATCGACTCCACGGCAGGAGCTACCTGGATGGGCAGCGATGCGCCTCTGGTGGACATTGCGGAGGAATCCATCGTGAATTTTGAAACCGCGGTCATGCCCATTCCGCAGTTTGATCCGGAGCATCCACAGATGATTTCCCAGGGACCGTCCATCTGTATTTTCAATAAGGAGGATCCTCAGGAAGTTCTCGCCTCCTGGCTCTTCACCCAGTTCCTGCTGACCAACGAGGTGCAGATCGCCTATTCCCAGACGGAAGGCTATGTACCCGTCACCTCCACGGCACAGAACTCGGCGGAATATCAGGATTATCTTTCCCGTGCAGGGGAGGACAGCGACACTTATTATGATGTGAAAATTGAAGCGGCCAGGCTTCTTCTTGACAATACGGAGAATACTTTTGTCACGCCGGTCTTTAACGGCTCAACTTCTCTGCGCGAT